>MDTB01146584.1_pt1 | contig 10696 bp, 6 predicted proteins | sample 811161 | NCBI WGS metagenome assembly MDTB01 (sample SAMN05326650, study PRJNA326480) | marine metagenome | isolation source: seawater | place: Mediterranean Sea | collected 2009 | reverse complement strand
TCCACCATTACCATATACCAAACCATTAACATCATTTTTACCTGACCAACTAATTACCCAATCATCTTCTATTTTATCTGTATCAATTTCTGCACCAAAAAAATCAGGATCAACAATATTATCTGCATCAACTCCGACCCATCTGTCAGTTTCAGATAACGCCGATGCGGCTTTATGTGCAGCATCACTACCAAACACACCATGTGATCGTTTTGCCCAAGGACACTTACTTTGCAAGTCTGCGAAATTTGCATTAGCGTTAGGTTCATCATATGAGATGAATATAATGTCTAGTTCAGTTACTGGTATTTTCATTTGTATATTTTACTTTAAGATATTTTTTATTAACATGGATTTCTTTATCTTCTAAAAAAATATTATCTATATGTTGCCATGGTAATTTAATTTTAATAAAATTGTTTCCTTTTATATCTGCTAATTTAAAAGAAAAACTAGTTTCTAATTTATTTCTATTTTTTCTATCGGTAAAAAAAATTGTAATTTTATCATTTAAAACAGAATCAAATTCTTGCCAATAATGTATATGATTTCTAACTAATAAATCCCAATCACTAAATTTTACAATCTCTAGATGAATATCCTTGTCTATTAAATTTCTATCGATTTTTTTAATTTTTATTCTATCCGACTCTAATATTTCATATGCATATTTTTCGAAACATCGTTGGGTTTTAAATACCAAATCTTCTATATTTACTTTACTTAAAACTGTAGAGATATCTTGTTTATATTCTCCGTATTTAATATAATCATTTAAATCTATTTCTAACGTACCTAACAATTCGGGACTTTTTTTAGAATGGAGAAATACTTTTAACACAGGATGAACAAACTGTATGTTATCAAATTGAAACGGGTCGATCAATTCTTGTAAAAAATATTGATTAATTTTTACTTTAATTAATGCATCGTCAGGATAAACATTTAATTTAACAGTTGCATTTTTACCGTATTCTATATTTGTAAATTTTTTTTCTAACGGTACTCTAAGAACATTATCTTTTTTAAGCAATTCTCCATTAAACACTATATAATCCTGCATGTTGTTACCTTGTAGCATTTTGGTAACTCTGTCATTTTCTATTAGCGAACAATTTTCTCCAGCAGAAACATTTATTCCCTCGATGGCACCTGTCCATTTATTATGTTGAAGATAAATCTGCATTTCGATAATGTAATGGATAATATTGATTAAAGTTTTCTACATAAAAATTAGTCATGTCCCCCCAATAATATAAATCTTCGTCCCATTTTTTAACAGGAGCATTTAAACAAGATACTTTCATATCTATATATTTAAACACATTATTTTTATCATATATAGTATCTTCGATGCCTAACATCTTTAAACAAGCAGGAAATACATGACTAGTCCTAAGTGATGTAGGTCGTTTATTAGGAAATATTTCTAAACTTATAGATCTATAATTTTTTAATACTTGTTCTAATATTGTAAATAATTCTTGGGCTACTTGTCCTTTTTTAAAGTAAAACATTTTTTCATATGCAGGACGGATCCCATGTTCTGTTAAGATTTTATCATACTGCTCATGTTTTATTGTTTCTTGCTTATAATTTATTATTGTATTAGGAAATAATAAATCAAATTTAGACAAATAATTCCACCAATAAGAATAGTCATTAAGAAATAACATATCAGCATCTAGCACAATAGTTTCATCATACGGAGTGACCCAATATAATTGCCATAAATTTAATAAATTGCTTGTAAATGTATTTTTATGCCACTCTGATTTTTTAGTAATATCTTCGTATGGGAAATTGTCCGATATAATTGTTACATCATCATTAGTATGATGCTCTATACTTTTTTTAAGAGTTTGTGCCTTACTAATATAAGGTTCGTCTACTGCATATATTAAATAACCTCTAGACATATAACTCCATTAATTTATCATAGTGTCTATCAACTGCACGTTTATTCATCATATGTAAGTTCTCGCCTTCGCTATAAGTCAAAATATTGTTCCATTCTTCTTTGTAATTATTTGCAAAAAACACAATACCATTTTTATCTACACTTGCAATATCATCTTTGTATGCCATATACTTCATAGGCGAGCCTGGTAATTCGGCAAACAAATCATCTGTATATTCTACAAAGTTTTTTAATAAGTGCATACTAATACTAACTGCAAAATCTGTTCTATATAGTCCTTCTGGAAATTTATACAAAGATTGATAATAATCATAGTTTTCTTTTACATGGGCCCACATATCAAAAAACATTTTAGACATAGGTGATTTATCAAAATATATAATAGTCGACCAATGTAACGGAATGCCTACATCATTCAATCTTTTATCTAAATTATGGTCAGGTTCTATATTTTTTAGTGTTTGTGCATTTCTGTATAATTGTATAGGCGAATTTACATCAAAAGCTAAATTTAGTATAGCATTATTGACTAAAAAATCTACATCAAATAATATAGTTTGATCATATGGTGATAATTCAAATACTTCATGTTTATTTAAATTATTAAATTGTGCTTTATAATTAGCATATGGTGTGTCATAATAATTGCGTACATTTGGTGTAGATTCATTTTTTTCGTGTACTATAATATTATTAAATAATTTTGTTAATATTCCATTAGGATTAACTACATTTGGAATTTTTTTTGATGTATCGAAGGTAATTGCCCAAGATGATTCTTGCATAATATTTTTTATAAAGCTAGAATCATCTGATCCTTCAAAATGGTTTAAAGAACCAAAATCAGTAATTATAGTACAAGGCAAGTTTAAATGCTTTTTTACAGAAGCCGCACTTAAACATGCTAACTTAATATAATCTATTTGTTCGTTATTATACGCAAAAAATATTGCGCCTTTACTCGAAGTTAACGAGCTTTTTAATTGATCTTGCTTTTCGGATTTTTTCGTATCCTTGAAAGTGTTCATTTTTTGCATTTGCATATGTGTAAACAATATTTTCTAAAAAGTCTTTTGGATCGTCTATTTTAACAGGATTTCCATTAACATCATCTACAACAAATTCTGCATACTCTAAATCAATCATAGTTTTAGTTAATGCAATAAGTTGTTCTGTTGTTTTAATAAGTCTGTCTCTGTATGTTAGAAGTTTTAGGTCTTCTACTTTTGAAAATAATGTTTGTTGTTGATTATACAGGGTTTGTCTAAAGTTTGAAAAGTCTAATGCTTTTTCTAATTTACTATCCATACTCTCCTTTTATGACATGGTTATTCTTTCTCGTTCATCCGAATCATCTTCGTCTGTTGAAAAGTTTACATATACTGCCGGTGTGCCTTCGGCATTAAATTGAAACATACTATTTGGTTTTCTAATTCCATAATACATTCGTATTGTGGCACTAGCCATGTTCATAGCACTCATACTATTATCATAACTACATCTTACTATAATACTATGATCGGTATCTGTAAGACTATGAACTATTCGCCAATCCATAAAAACATATCCCTCAGGATCTCCTTCTGATCTGCTTCCACCGTACAAAGCCGCATCTCCTTTTAATGCCATTGCCCGAAACCATCTAGACATAACCCATGTACCATTGGTTATATCACTTGCTTCTTGATTAAGAGAATTTCTAGGTTTTCTTTTTAATGTAGCAACATTAGCATTGACACTTTCTATCTCTGCTTCATAATGATCACCTATAGAAAGAACATCATGTTCGCCATATGCTGTATTAAAAGTTGAACCTTGTACTGTTACCATAGGAACGGCAGTAGTTCTCCAATTAGTTCCGCTAATATGTCCTCTACTAGTTGTATCTGCATTACATGCTGTTTCGTCAGTATGTCTTCCTGTAGGACAATTACCAAAATGGTAATATCCACTGCTTCCTACAGAACAATAGTTTGCTTGTTCGGGAAGAGCCCATATTCTATTAACAGTTCCGGTAACTCTAAAATTACCAGTTCCGCTATAACCTAAATTATGAAGGCTTCCACTATCTAATAGACTGACATTAGTACCTGATTTATCGCCGTCGTCTTCTGAAGGTTTTGTTACACCTAGTAAATGTTTACCACTTGCGATTGCATGCCATGTTGCAAATCCGCTCGATCCACTGCCATGGTAAGGAGTTACAGTTAAATTTCCTCCTTGATTAAACCAATATCTAAAAGTGTTCCAATTATCAAACTTATATCTAACTTCACTAAATGGTAAATTTTTATAATAATTAGTACCACCCGACGCACTCCACGGCCAAGGAGTTGTTGCACTTTGAGCCCAATAATCACTACCCCAACTTATAGTTTCTTCTGCTGTTTTTTTATTTTCGTGTGTCCATGCACCTACAGTTGCATCGCTATAATTTCCATAATTCCATCTTCCGGGAGGACCTGCATTATCTCTTATATATTCTATTTCATCAGAAAGTGTATTAAAATGATCATCTCTAACTCTACTTTGATCATCTGCTAATCCTACTTCTACTGAGGCTGTCTCACTTCCTCCTGGAGGATTAGGTAAATTAGATCCACGTAATGCACCCCAATCTGTTACTTCGTCTTTTCTTACTATGTTTGCAAATGTACCACCTGTAGAATGTCCTGTTCTGCTTATTGATTCGTTTACTCTGCGTATAATTGCATTTAAATGATCTCTGTTTACTGACGATGCAGTAGGATCATGAGCATCCCCTCTAGCAAAATCTACAGGACTTGCTGGGTTTACATCTGCAGGATCACTTGCAGTAACACCTGTTGGATCATTATAAGCAGCAGGATTACCTGAAACTACTCCCATAGACGGAGCATCAGTAGAACCTTGATTCCATCCTTCTCCTCTTTGTTGCTCGTTGCCTGCATCTATATTTGCTAACGCAACACCAGGACCCCAAAAGGCAGTCCAGAGATCTTTTTCTAATCTTCGTATATGTTGTGATTGTATATTATCTGGTGCCGGATCACCGCTATTGGCGGCACCAGTTACATCGACATGTTCTGCCATCTAGTTTCCTATTAGTTTCTAGTAACGGCTATTTCTATAGTACCTTCTCCATCAGAGTCGTGAGCCTCTAATGCTCTTCCAATTATAGCAAAAACAGAATCGTTTGTCAAGTCTGCTTTTCTAGCTCTGCCTTTTGTAGATGAAGAAACTAACCTATCACCTTTACTTATTTTTCCTACAACCTTGCAAGGACAACGACCTGACATTGCTACCATAGGATGAGTTTCATCTGTTCCTGCACCGCCGTTTAAAATAAAAGCAGGGTCAGTTGATATTACTCCAAATACTTCAGTGTCATTTTCTGTTGTTGTTGCGGTTATTTCTTTATCACCGCCTATTGCTACTACTGTTCCTGGTGTTATAACATCATCGGCTTCGTATCGTTCTGCTAAGTCAGCAGTATATGTTGACTGGAATGTCGACCCGCTTGTTAAGGACCAATCACCTTCTACTTCGCCTGTTTGTGAGTTACTACCAGAACTAAGTTTTGTTGTATAAACAGTCCTCCATCGCTTATCACTTGCACTACCATTATCAGTTAAATTGGCATGCAGTTTTGAGATTTCATTTTCGTAATTTGTAGCACCTAAATCCCATATTGCATCGTCTGATGGAAATACATGTGAGCCTATATCTGCGTTAAGGTATACATTGCTATCCCAAGTTGTCTCGGCTGCTTTTGCTCCTATGTGTAAATTACCATGCAAAAATTGATCGGTAGCATCTACAACAAATCTAGTAACTTGCGAACCTTCGGTATTATGTGTTCTACCAGTCGCATCTGACGCACCTTCTATAACAATCATGTCGGTTGCTTGAATGTGAACTTCATTTCCGTCACTTGCATTTGTGCTAGTTCCTATTGCAGTTGCACTATCTCCCTTATACCGTTGACCATATGGAAAAGTAGTTATATTAGCGTCTGTATTGTCTGTAGGTGAATTGTATGCTTTAATGTACACTTTACTTTCTTGTGTACCAGCAGTATGATTACCGTCACTTTTTGCTATAATATCAATCGAACTTAATGCATTACCTTTACCTAAAGTATGCATATAAACATTTGCAGGATTATCACCTTGTGATGTAGAATGAATTTGTACAGAACCGTATCCGCCATTGTCTGTTGGTCCGCCGTATGCTCCAATAAAAATGTCACTTGCACCATTATGAGTTGCTACTGCATTAATATTAATTTTTGCTTTAGCACTTGTGCCCGTCGAATGAGTTGCTCTGTTTAAAATTGAAAATGCTTCTTCAGCATCCCATGGATTTTCTACTCTAATATTTTTAATATATGCATCAATAAAATGTCCTTGTGCATAACCTATTGTCATACCAGAACCATCATAAGGTTCTACTGAATTAAATGCAGATGTGTTATGTCCGTCCATTGCTGGATACATACCTACATACTTTTGTGTATTATCAGTAACATGTGGATTATCTGCTAATGTTTGTGGTGCGGCATTTACTGAAACCTGTGTAGGATCTGCACAAAATACACCATTGTGTTTTGTTGCATTAATTTCTTTAAAAGGCTTTCGCATTCTATAGTCGGCACCAGTGCCTCCCTGTGTTGCTGATGTAAGTACTCCTGATGTATACCCTGTGGTTATAGAACCTCCAGTTGCAATACCAGGACTGGCTGCCTGCAATGTATCTCTTGACTCGCCTACGATTGCAGTTTTGTCTGTTTCAGAATAATGTTTACCGCCAGTAATAACAGTTGTACCGCCCGAAGGAAAACTACCATTTACTGCAATAGTAGGCATAACAAGAGCACCTGTCCCTGGAACTGCCGCAGTATCATGTATGTGTACTCTAGGACCATTCCAGCCAATACTTCTGCCTTCACGCAATGCTACTGCATGACCTGTACCTACTTCCCATACAGGATCTTCTAAAAATCCGTTAAGACTATTAGATCCGTCCCATGTAAATGCAGTATTATCTACAGCAGAACCTCCAGGACTACCGTATCTTTGTGGTCCTCCTGATCCCCTCATATATGTTACTGTACCACCTGATTGAGGACTATCACTTAATAATGCACTAACCTTACTAGATGATGTACCTCCTGTTGAAGCAGTATCTGTACCATTAATTAAGGAGTCACTTCCATCAGTAGGAAATGCATCTCTATAAAATCTAAATTCGCCTCTTAGTATTCTTTCGTCTTGATCAACAATTATAAAATCATTTTCACCATTATAAGGATATGAAGCAGATGTTACGTCTTGCGTAAATCCGTTATAATTTGTAATATGTCCGCCTATACTTCTACCACTTACTGATCCGTGTGTTCTATTATCACTAACAATATCTAACTTACCACCTTCGGATGCTAAAATTTGTTTAACATCTAAATTGCCTAATGCAAACCCAGTAACACTATCGGCATTTTTTGTTTCTGCATCACTAGAATCTTCAACAACAGAAGCTGCGGTTCCTAGTTTCCAATAATTATCTGTAGTAAAAGCATCAGCAGTATCGTCCCATAATAAAACTGCTTTGGCTAATTCAGTACCGCTGCTTTTTCCTCTATCAACAAATAATCCCGAAACACCTGTAAATTCGCTATCGTTGCCTATATCTTTTTGTCTATAATTGAGTTGTATTAAATTATCTTGTATTGCTAAATTTTGTGTTTCTAATTGTGTTACTGTACCGCCATGTATAACATCGCCAGATACAGATAACCCTCCATTAATATGTAAATTTTTCTGTATATGAGCTCCGCCTTTAATCCTAAATGCTCCGTCGGCAGTAACAGCATCATTAGACGAACCTGATGCATTTAATGTTTGTTCACGCTCAAACGCAACCTCTGCATAACCAGCTCGTCGTCTTGTAAGCGGATTTGATTCGTCTGTAATTGTCATTTGATAACTACCAGCGGAACCTGTAATAGTTTCAACACTATTCCATAATGCTTGATCGGAGTTATGAACTGTTGTTACACCAGAACCATCGTATCCGTCCTCTAATGTAACCGCTTCTATACTAGGATCGTTTCTTGTCCAATCTGTATTATCTGCTATTGCACTAGAAGCAAACTGCGATATGTTTCCGCCATGTATTTTGTCGCCACTAATTGCGTTAGGATCTAATAATAACCTATTGTCTCCTAATACTGCTTGCAAACTTGCACTACTATCACCACCTGTTGTTGTAACAGTCGGTGCCGCAACATATCCGTCACCATAATTAGTAATATTAATTCCTGTAATTGGTCCAGGTGAAGTAGAACATAGTATAGTTCCTGCAGCCTGGACTGCCGAACCTTCGCCTGTAGGTGCAGAAATAACTAAGGCAGTACCATTAACATAATTATTACCTGCATTTAAAATATCTACTTTCTTAACCCGTCTACCAAATCCGGATTGTATGTTACGTAAATCTATAAAATCATCTACTCTTGCTCCGACCCTAACACTACCGGTCATTGCAGGTTTTGTTGGAGGCGTATAGTATCCTGTACCGCCGTCGACAGCCGTACCAGCTATACTATTGGCAGATCTATATGCTTGGTCATTTCCGACAGTAACACTTGTTATTTTATCTTGAAATTCCCCACTGGCTGCCCTAACTGCGGTTAATGTAGGAGCAGTACCATTGTTCTGTCCTGGTGAAATTGTGACTGAAGGTACACTTGAATATCCGCTACCTTTATTTGTAATAACAATATCTGAAACTGCACCTGTTGTAGCATTAATAATTGGATATCCTTCGGCAGTAGTACCGTCTGCTTCAGCAGGTTCGGCAAAAGTAAGTGCATATTCTTTACCTGCTACTGTCTGTGTTCCTGCAATTAAATTAGGATCGTATGGACCAGACATTGTTAAGCCAGGATTAATAGTGCTAAAAGTATCGTACAAAGTAGTACCATCGGGATGCTTTTCGACGCCATATGTTGTTGCTGTACTACCTACTGTTACTGTTAAATCATTTCCGCTATTATATAACGGAGACCATGGTGTAGTACCTGCAGAATAAATGGCAAGTACTCTATTATCTACTACAAATTTAATAGCAGAATGACCTGTAGGTGTTGTAGATGTATTTCCTGTATCATCAAATATTGTTTGAAATAACAATGTAGCATCAGCAGACACAGGTACACTTAACTGACCCCATGTTAATTCGCCTGTTTCGTCGTCTTTATATCTTATGTTTAATATACCTTTATCAGCAGAACTATCAAACCAAAAGTCGCCTTCACGAGGCGTATATGCTCCTGCTTGCACAGGATTAGAAGATGATATTTCTATAGATGCCATTGACTTCCATTTAGTCTTAGCATTAGCATCTTGGTCTAAAATATATAACTGTCCATTTTCTGGCTTATACCAAAGTTGCCCGACAGTAGGATTAGTAGGAGCAATATCTCTTGCAAAATTTTCTAATATATGAACAAAATTTTCTGCAATTAATTCTCCATAATTTTTATAGTTTTGGCCTACTAAACTCAAACTAGTTTGATTGTTTACTGTTCCTTCAAGAACACTTGCAATAGCAGTACCTTTATAATTTTTTACATTGTATGGCATATTATCACCTTTTAACTCGCTGTGTAATTAGTTCTTACTTTTATGGTATATAGAATTTGTATTTTTCTATTCGCACTCTTTTGTACTGGATGAAAAACTACATGACTTAATAATAGTCCTTGGTTTCTGCCGTCTGCTGATTTCGACTTAAGACCTAATTCATCAAATACAAAGTTACCATCTGTGGTGCCGTCTGTTGTGTTTTGATCAACTCCTGCTAAATTAAAATTAGAATCGCTTTGCATCGGTTCATCATAATTCAATGTACATGTAATTATAATATCTGTAAATGCATTTCCATCTGTGTATGCAATATCAATTTTATTTGCAGATGTATCTGTGTTATCCGAATCTAAAGTATCTATATTTTTAAAAAATTTATCGTTATACAAATCGTCATTAGCAAATGTTACTTTAGGCTCACGATACGTTAGATTACCTTGTGCATCAATAATTGTACCATCATTACCAAAATGCATTTCGTATAATGTAAAATAATCTTTATTACTTAATGCCGTTGCAATACATCTACTCATGTTTTCAGCATGTATTTTATTAGGTTTATCTACAAGAATTTCTCCTGTATCTACGTCAAATATTTTAACGTGTCCGTGCATGTTTATATTAAGATTACTTTTCATTATTTTACCTTATTAATATTTATATGGTTCCTTCAGTGACTGATTTTCCATGTATTGTTGAAACTCCTGCCATAGTAGCATTAGACTGAGTTGTACCATCTAATGAATCAAATGCAGGCCAAGATTCAGGATCAGGACTCACTGGTATAGCAGTTGTTGGTCCTGCTGATACAATAACAGAACCATTTGCATGAGTTGTAGCCGCAGTTCCGGCAACACCTCGTGTACAATTAATTAATGTATTACCACTTGTGTTTTCATATCTAATTCTTTCTGCTCCTATCATTATTTCGCCAGGTTCGGTAGCAGAACCAGGTAATTTAGTAGCATCAGTAACAGTAATAGAAGTTTCGGTAGCATCTATATCTTCTGCCGCAGTAGTTTGGTCGGCATTAATAATTACTTCATACATCCTAGTACCTGTATTATCAATAAACATTCTAAATGCTCTACTATCTGTTGTTGAAGTTGAGCTTGTATTTGTAAATGTATATGCATTCGAAAGTGTA
>MDTB01028763.1_pt1 | contig 10696 bp, 8 predicted proteins | sample 811161 | NCBI WGS metagenome assembly MDTB01 (sample SAMN05326650, study PRJNA326480) | marine metagenome | isolation source: seawater | place: Mediterranean Sea | collected 2009 | reverse complement strand
TTTTATCCTTTAAATTTTCATTTATAATTGCAGAAACTTCAGAACTAATTCCATTATTCATCATTCCATTGTCTACAATTATTACTTTTTTAGTTTTTCTTGCAGAGTTAATGATAGTTTTTTTATCTATGGGACGTAAAGTTTTTAAGTCAATGATCTCTGGATTTATTTTTAACTTTTTGAGATATTCTTGACACTTTAAACATTCAATCAAACTGTAAGAAAAAGAAATAATTGAAATATCTTTTCCTTTTTTAACAATGCTTGCTTTTCCAATTTTTGTTTTTTTTTTATTATTGTTTATTTTTGAAATTGTATGATGTAACCACCTATGTTCAAAAAAAATTACAGGATCTGGATCTTTAATACTTTCAATCATTAATTCTCTAGCGTCGTTTGCAAATGATGGAGATACAACTTTTAAACCTGGTATATGTGTAAATAAAGCTTCTAAAGATTGAGAATGCTGAGGACCTTGTCCCCACCCTTTACCAATTATTAATCTTATAACAATTGGTGCATTTGCTTTGCCATTGCTCATATACGACCATTTAGCAATCTGATTTACTATCTGCTCAACTGACAATAAAGAAAACTCAACTCTCTGATGAACAATAATTGGCTTAAATCCTGATATAGCCAGACCTAAACCAATACCAGTAAATGCATTTTCTGCAGTGGGCATATCAAAAACTTGATTTTTAAAATACTTGTGAATGTTTAAAGTTGTACCAAAAACTCCCTTTGGATCATCTACACCCAAACCCATAAGAATTACTTTTTTATCTTTCTTCATTTCAGATTTAATTGCTTGATTAATTGCTAAAGAATAAGAAATATGTTTTTTCATATTAATTTTTTATAGATATGTTTATTTAAATTTTCAATTTTTGGAAAAGGACTTTTTTCTGCAAAATTAAATGCCTCATCTATTTCATTAGATATTTTATTTTTATATTTATTAATCTCTTTAATTTGAATAATTTTATTTTTTAATAGATATTTTTCACTAATTTTTAATTGATCTTTTTTTTTCCAGAAGTTTAATTCTCTTAAATTTCTATAGTTTAAATGATCGTCCTGATTTGGACCACAGTGTTCAACAAGTCTATAAGTGTCTATTTCAAGAAAGATTGGTGATGACTTTTGTTTCATTGTTTTAATTATTTTTTTTGTTTTTTCATAAATTTTAAAAATATCATGATCCTTGATTTTAAAACTCTTAATCCCTAAAGATTTTGCAATTTTGTATATTTTTCTATTTGAATTTTGCCTTTTCTTAATATCTGAATAAACAGAAAATTTGTTATTTTCACAAACAAATAAAACTCTTAGTCCGTGTAATGAGGCAAAATCTAAACTTTCAAAAAATACACCCTCCTCAGTTGCACCATCTCCAAAAAAAATTACCACTATATTTTTATTTTTATTCAGTTTGTTTGCCCAAGCCTTACCTACTCCAATGGGTATAGTGCTACCTACTATTGGTACAGCTGCTACTACATTAGCATTTAAATCTATTAAATGCATGGATCCACCTTTACCTCCAGCACAACCTGTAACCTTTCCATGAATTTCTGCTATCATTTTTTTTAAGTTACCACCTTTTGCAAGATAATGTGCATGAGATCTATGAGCAGTAACTATTTCATCTTTTTTATTTAAATTTTTACAAACTCCTACAGCAATAGACTCTTGACCAATTGACAAATGCACTGGACATCTCATTTTTTGTTTTTTATAATTTTTAGATATTGAATTTTCTATTTGTCTCGTTCTTAAAAGTTCAAAAAAAATTTTTTTATAAGTAAAGTTTTTGTTCATAAAATTTATTTACTTTATTGCATATTAGTTCAATATTTCTTTTGGTTATAAATTGATTGATCGGTAATGTTAATATAGTTTTTGCTTGTTTTTCTGTAACTGGTAAAATTTGTTTTTTGAAGTTCATCTTTTTATAAGCAGGTTGCATATGAATTGGTATGGGGTAATGAATAGTAGTTTCAATTTTATTACTATTTAAAAATCTTTTCAATTTATCCCTATGCTTAACTTGTATTACAAATGTATGGTAAGTATTAAATTCTTCTTTTTTTTCTTCTGGAAAGTAAATAAATTTCGTATTTAGATTTTTCGCATAAATTTTAAAATTTTTTCTTCTTGATCTAATAATCTCTTTTAAATTTTTTAATCGATAATTTAATATTGCGGCTTGCAAATTATCCATTCTTGAGACATAACCAAAGTTTTTTACTATATTCCTGTTACTCATTCCGTGGTTTCTTAAATCAAATATTTTTTCATATATTTTTTTATCGTCAGTTACTAAATATCCACCATCCCCCATCGAGTTTAAGTTTTTCAATGGATGAGATGAAAAACATCCAACTTTTCCATATGATCCACTTTTTTTTCCTAAATAAGCAGAAAAAATTGCCTGAGCAGCGTCCTCTATAATTGGAATATTATATTTTTTTGAAATTTGGACAATTTTTCTCATATTACACATCCTGCCTGTTAAATGGACAGCCATAATCGCTTTAGTTTTTTTTGAAATTTTTTTTTCAATTAATTCCTCATTTATATTTTGATCATTTTTCACATCTACAAAAACTGGTATTGCCCCCAGATGAACAATAACAGCTGTTGAGGCAATAAATGAATTTGATGTAGTTATTACTTCATCTCCTCTTTTTACTCCCAGACAGTGTAAACCCAAAGTTAAGGCATCTGTCCCACTGTTAAGAGATAAACAATATTTTGTTCCACAAATTTTCGATACTTTTTCCTCAAATATTTTTACTTGATCAGAATTTGTTACATATTTTCCACTTAGAAGAGATTTATCAATTACCTTAAGAAGTTCTTTTCTCTCTTCAAGAAATTGTCTTTTTAAATTTACATAGGGTATTTTCATTTTTTTAAGTAAAAATTTTTTACTGTTTTAATAATATAGTTTAATTGATTTTTGCTTAAATGCTGATCACAAGGAAATGAAATTATTTTTTTAGTATGATCATCTGTAATTGGAAAATCCCCTTTTTTATACTTAAGATATCTATAAGCTTTTTGCAAATATAGAGGTTTAGGATAATGTATTTTAGCTTCAATACCATGCTTCAAGCAATATTTATATAGTTCATTTCTTCTTTCAGCAAATAAGATATACAAATGATATACTACCCTCATATTTTTTGGTCTATGAGGAACACGTATTTGTTTAATCTTTGAAAGGTGACTGTCTAAATAATTTGCGTTTTGAATTCTCTTTGAAGCAATAAATTTTGCTTTAGGAAGCAACCAGTTGCCAACAACTGCTTGAAAGGTATCAAGCCTAGAATTATAACCACAAATATCTACCGTATCTCTATCTTTCAACCCATGATTTCTTAACAATTTAAGGTAATTAAATAATTTTAAATTGCTTGTAGTAATTATCCCTCCATCTGACCAAACATTTATATTTTTTAAAGGATGAAGTGAAAAAGCTCCAGTTATTCCCCAAGTTCCTGCATTTTTCTTATTTATATTGGCTAATATTGATTGGCAGGCATCTTCTATAACAGGAATTTTATACTTTCTAGAGATCTTCATTAATTTAGGCATGTTTGTCATATATCCAGTGAAATGAACTGGAACTATGGCTTTTGTTTTTTTGGTAATTTTTCTTTCTAATAAATCTACATTCATACAAAATGTATCATCACAATCAACGAATACTGGTTTTGCACCTAGTTCCGTAATGGCTCCTACTGTAGCAACAAAAGTGTTAGCAGCAGTCAAAACCTCATCACCAGATTTAATACCAATAGCTTTAAGAGACAATTTTAGTGCATCAGTTCCAGAATTAACTCCTACTGCGTATTTTGTTCCGATAAGTTTAGAAAATTTTTTTTCAAACTCTGTTAATGGTTTGCCTAATGTAAAATCACCAGTTTTAACAAATTTTTTTAACTGCTTCCACAATTTAGGACAATTTCCAAATTGCTGCGAAAGGTATGAATATCTAACTTTCATTTTATTTTAATTTAATTGACTTCATTCTCTTTATATTAAAATACATTTCATTTTCTAATGGTTTCTTAAAAACTTTATCTGTAAATGCTTTTTTTAAATCCAAAATTGCATCTTTAATATTATAATTTGCCGTAAAACCAAGTTTATCTTTTATTTTATCTGATGATACATGATATGATCTATCGTCATTAGATGTTTCTTTTATAATTTTTACATTTTCACCAATACACTCTTTAACAAGATCAGCCAAATAGCTTACAGAGTGATTTTCAAAACCAGCATTGAAAGATTCTCCATTAATTAATTTTTTTTCTGCCTCTAGCATTATTTGGTATGACTTACACATATCTTTAATGTGAATATTTGGTCTAAGTTGATCTCCACCAAAAACAGTGATTTGACCTTTGTTAAAAGCTAAATTAGTTAAAATATTTACTACCAAATCTAATCTTTGTCTGGACGAATATCCACAAACAGTTGCTGGCCTAATGCTTGAGCAGACAAATTCATCTGATTTGTATTTATACAAAATTTCTTCACACATTACTTTAAATTTTGAATAGTCTGTTAATGGTTCTAGGGTACTAGTTTCATTGACATTTGGAAAATTTTTAATTCCATAAACACTTGAAGAAGAAGCATAAATGAACCTTTTTACACCTTTATCTTTTGAAATTTTTACTAAACTTTCAAATGGATCAAAATTAATTGATTTACCCAATTCTGGATCTAGATCAAAACTTGGATCGTTTGATATGCAGGCTAAATGAATTATATAATCAATATTATTTAAATTTTTTTCAAGTAAATTTAAATTTCTAATGTCCCCTTTTATTTTAACTAAATTGCTATGATTTATAAGATTATCTCCATATAAAAACAAATCATAGACAATCACTTTATAGTTTTTTTCCAGCAGAGTTTTTGTTAACTCCACACCAACATAGCCTGCACCACCAATTAATAAGATATTTTTCAATTTTTTATATTCTACTTAAACATATACTCTAATGTTCTATCAATTTTATCAATAGATATATGGTTTTTATTTCCTATGCTTTCAACTGACATGGCTGCAGCGATTGAACCTAAAAAAAAGTGTCAATTCTGGGTCAATTTTCATTTTTAAACATAATGAGGTTAGTGACAACATTGCATCTCCTGCTCCAACTTTATCTACTGATTTTTTGGCAAATGCTGGACAATAAAAGGTTTTATAATTTTTATTCATTAATAAAACTCCATTTTTTCCCATGGTTATAATTAGGTTTCTTATTTTTTTTTCAGAAATTAATTTTTTTGCTAGAAATTTAACACTGGATGTTTTGTCTCTTAGTTCTTGTCTTAATTCATTTTCATTTATCACAATTGACTGTGCCCCTGAATATTTATCTACAGTATGATATCCAATATTGGCTGCATTTATCTGAGCGTTAACAGAAGTAAACTTTTTCTTGTTTAGCAAATTTTTGACAATTCGATTGGTTAAAAAATGATGACCATAATCACAAACTAAAATTGTATCATAATTTGATTTAATTTTATTAATCAATCTAATAACTTTATTTTCAAATCTAGGAATCATTCCATCTGGAAGAACATAAGAGCCAAATAGTTTATAATTTGATATTTGGTCTACAAATCTAGTTTTTTCTATAGTTCTAAAATTGTCATTTGGTTTTAATAAGTGGGGTTTTATATTTTTATTAAAATTTTTTTTTATAATGTTTGAAAAAAAGTTTTCTTTACCAAAAGGAGATATTAGATTCACATTTTTGACAAAAGATGATATATGTCTAGCGATCGCACCTGAGCCTCCAAGATAATATTCCTCATATTTTTTGCTTAATACTAAGTGTGGCTCTTTACCTGATTTACCTATTATCTCGCCAAAGCAATATCTATCAATAATTAATTCACCTATTATTAATACTTTTAATTTTCTAAATTTAAAAATTAAATTTGATATTTCATTATATGAAAATTTTTTTTTAAGTTTATTAATGAATTTCTTTTGTTCTAAATTAAATAAATAGTTTCCTGAATTAATAATTTTTGAAGAACTAAATGTTGGGTCAGATGTGTATTTTATTTGACCACCATATTTTTCTACGAGTTTTTTTTCTTTTTTAATTTTTTTAGTTTTATCTAATGAATTTATTTTATAATCAGGACCTTTTACATAATAGTTTGGTTTTATTAATTTAATTACATCTTCTGCAGATGAACTATTACTTATAATCACATCATCAATTATTTTTAATTCCTTTAAATATTCTAATCTTTGATTTTGATCAAATATAGGTCTTCCGGGCCCTTTATTAATGAATTTGTTTTTCGTAATTGAAACAATTAAATAATCTCCAAATTTTTTAGCTGATTTAAAATGCTTTATGTGTCCAATATGAAGCAAGTCAAAAACACCATGGCAGAGTACAATTTTTTTTTTTATCCTAATTTTATTTATTTTATTTTGTACTTTTTTTAAATTGTTGATCATTTATTTTAAGAATTTTATTTTAAAAATTTAAACCAGTCCTTAGTCGCAATTTTTATTTTTTGTTTAGTCCATAAAGGTGCTTTTTCCCAATAATCTAAGTTTTTCAACAATAAATTTACACCTTTTTCAATTTTAATGGTAGGATTCCAATTTAGTTCTTTTTTTGCTAATGAAATGTTTGCGCATGTTATATCTGGTTCTCCTGGTCTTTTTGGAATGTGAATTTTATTAGATTTTAGCAGTGAAACAATTTTATTTACTGCAACAGGTTTTCCTGTACCAATATTTAAAATATTTGTTTTACAATCATATTTTAAACCTTTCACAAATGCTCTAACTACATCAGAAACATAAGTAAAATCTCTCTTTTGTTTTCCATCCCCTACGACTGTAAGTGGATAATTTTTTATTTTTTGTTTTAAAAAAACACCAAACATTGCGCCATAAGTTCCAGATGTTCTTGATTTTGTCCCATAAACATTAAATAATCTTAAAGAAAGAATTTTAATACCGAACAGTTTACCATAATGAATTAAGATTTGTTCACCAATCATCTTCGTTAAAGCATATGGGTATTGGGGGTTCATTTTTGAATTCTCACTTGTAGGATATTTTTTAGGAATTCCATAACAAGAGGATGATGCAGAGTAAATAATCTTTTTTACCTTATATTTAATTGAATTCTCTACGATATTTTTAGTACCGGTAACATTAGAGTCAAAATATTTTGATGGATTTTGAATACTTGGAACAATATCTGCTAAAGCCGCCAAATGGAAAACTGTATGCACATCTTTAAAAAATTTTTGCCATGTTCCTTTTTTTGAGATATCTGCTTTTACAAATTTAATTTTTTTTTTAAAATTTTTTATATTTTCTAATCTTCCAGTGCTTAAATTATCAATAATAATAATTGAGTGACCCTTTTTTAAAAGATACTCTGACAAATGTGAACCTATAAAACCTGCGCCTCCTGTAATAATTATTTTCATTTCAGATAATTTCTTTAGTTAGAAAGAGCGTACTTGATAAAATTTTCACCTACCTGTTTATAGATATCTCTCAGATATCTGTCCTCATCATATCTGATTTTTCTAAATTGACCCTCTAAATTGCTTATTCTTGTAACTATTTTTGATAGTGCATTAATGTCTGTACCGTATCTTTTGAATATATCTTTTCTTACTGATAACTGGTCTGATGTGAACTCAAAGTAAAATTTCTTATTACCATTTTTAAATTTAAATTTATCCAATTTTAATTCTGACTCCTCGTTGTCTATCCATTCCATTAAATTGTAGTTGAATTCTTCAGATATTGAATCAGTGTTAGATTTTATGTTTAACAAACCATTTAGTTTGAATTTACAAAATTTTGAAATTTCAAATAATTCGTTTTTTATCTCATTTAAAGAAACTTGATCAAAATTCATTTTTTTCACTATTTGAAATACCTGACCCTCAAAAAAATCAATCCAATCTTTTCCTGCCTCAACTAAATTTTTTGACTTGTATTTATAAATTAAATTTCCACCAACCTTACCTTCCTTAAGTTTTTTGTAATTCTCATCTTTCTTATAAAAAGACACTAACTCTTCCTCACTATTCCATAATTCTCCTTGAGTTTCCTCTATAAATTCGCTCATGATTGTTTGAATTTTTTTTGACGATTGTGCAATATTATCATACATAGTCTTTAAAAGAGTTGCTGGCTGGATACCAAAAGTTCTTGCATATTTAAAAAATTCATAAAAAGGTCTTCCATTATGTAAGGACTCAACTAATAACGCTAAAGCTCTAAGAAATAAATAATCTTGGAAAGACATATCTTTTGTAGAAATTCCTACTTCTTCAAAATCAAAAATTCTTTCATTATTATATTGGCCAAAATTAAGTGGTACAATTCTGTATCTTCCTTCATATAAATATTTTTTTCTAAAATTTGGGTTTTTAAATTCAGTACCGTTTAACATCATTAAAGTATAAATAGTAACTGAAGATGCATTTGAATTTAAAATATTATTGAGACCATCAATGAATGTATCTTTGGACTCACCGGGCAGAGGAAGAATTAATTCAGCTTTTGTAGACCTGCCGGATTCTCTTAAATGTTTATTTACCTCAAGCATATGATCTAACTTAATATTCTCCCTTTTTATATTTTTTAAAACATTATCGTCCATAGATTGCATCGACATATTAATTGAAAACATATCACCAAGAAGATTTGTTATCTCAATAACTCTTTTTTTACTATTTTTTCCTGTCGTCGCCATTATTTCTAATGGCCAATTATTTTTTAATTTACTTTCAACCAAAAATTCGCAAGTTTTTCTGTCTTGTGGATACATTCCAAAATTAACGTCTGCCATATGTAGATTTGTTATCCCAAGTTCCCCACATTTTTTTCCAATATATTCAATTTCTTCTCTTACTCTATCTTCTGAAAACTTGTTTAATTTATGAAAATAATTAGCACCCGTATGACAAAACGAACAAGTGAAAGGACAACCTCTGTTAGTTTCAATAAAAGGGGTAAGTCTTCCATCAAAAAATTTATCCAACATACCATTTAAATAAGGAGAAGGGATTTCATCTAAATCTTTAATTCTATCTAAAATTTTTCCTTTTAAAAAAACTGGGTCACTTTTTTTTCTTGTATTTGGTTTAATTAATGCACAACCATCTATAGGGGATTTTAATATACTTAAAGGATCATGCTTGCTTTCAAGTAATTTACTTACAATTTTTGCACAAGACTTCTCACCTTCTAATATTGTATAAATATCTGTACTGGGCCTATTTAATAAAAATTTTTTTTGTAATTCAGTCTCGTGTGGAAAATTAGTTCCACCTTGTACTGTTATTGTCCTAGAATTAATTTTTTTTGCGAAAGAAGCTACATACTCAGATAAATTACTATTCCATGAATAGTTGCTTAAAGCTAAAATATCTGGTGGGTTTTTTTTAATTTCATCAATCGCTTCGTTTGGATATTTAAATAGCTTAATATCGACTAATTCTCCAAATTGTTTTTTTAAATATGAGCCAATAAAACCTATGTTGATAGGGATTGTGTCAGACACTAATATAATAGTATCGTAAGTAAGGTCACATAAATAAATATTTAATTTTTTACCCATGATGTTGAAAGAGCTTATTTATCATAATTTCTATTTTATCAATATTTTTTTATGACTTAACTAGGTTTAACATTCTTGTTTTTTCTAATAAAGCCATCAAAATATAAAATAGCAGACAAATCCCAAGGTACAAAATTCAGTTTTTTTAAATCCTTTATGTCTAATAGATGAAAACTTTGCCCCTCTCTTAAATTTATTGATCTAAACTGTTTTTCATTAATTTTAATTGAATAATATGATCTTGACCTATTACTTCTAAAATGTCTGGAATTTATTGAGATTTTAAGAAAATATTTTATTTGGCTTAGATTTATATTAATCTCTAGTTCTTCAAATATTTCTCTTTTAATAGCTTTCAAAGATTTTTCTTTTAAATTTACCCCACCTCCAAATACTCCAAAAATTTTAGGAAAATAAATTTTTTTTTTTTTACTTCTTTTTTGTATTAGATATTTATCTTTTAGATAAATAACTGCACCAACTGATTTTTTCACTTAAATTACTGGAAATGGAGATCCTTCGAATGGGTCACCTGCTTTAAGATCAAGTTGTTTTGTAAATGCAGCTCCTTGTCCAGGTCTTGGATCGAAAACTGACTTCTCTGTTATAAATCTTACAGATACTCCTTTTCTAACATAATTTTTTTTTTTATTTGGTCCAGAGTAGTGCCAAGTATAACCATCATGGCACAACATGTCGGTATTATCCATTTCCATACATCTTACCTCGTAACCCTCCTTTTCTGGATCTTGAGGTATCAATTCTCTATTTTCATTATCAAAAGGTTTTCTTGTATGAAGATCTGTTGAGCCTTTTATACCTTCTTTATGTGAGCCTATTGCATAATTAAGGGCACCAGCTTCCTTATCAACAGCTTCAAGGGGGAACCATACTGCGATTTGGTTATTTGGTTTTAAAGGAAAATATGCAACGTCTTGATGCCAATGAAGAGTATTGCTAACTTCGTATGGCTTATTAAATATGATGGTTTCAAGCAATTGCAAATAAGCATTTTCGTTTTGTAAAATTTTTTTTAC
>MDTB01197203.1_pt1 | contig 10697 bp, 6 predicted proteins | sample 811161 | NCBI WGS metagenome assembly MDTB01 (sample SAMN05326650, study PRJNA326480) | marine metagenome | isolation source: seawater | place: Mediterranean Sea | collected 2009 | reverse complement strand
CATATAATCATCTGTTAGTAACTGATGTAATTCATCTCTACCTTTTTGTGACATCCAAGTTTCACGATGAAATTTACCATTAACTCTCATCTCTACTACCTTAACACAATTATCTATTGATGACCAACAATACTCTACCTTGACATCATCTCCATTTTTAACTTTCCAATCATATACAAAACTCCAATTTCTCATATTTACCCTTTCTTTGCACAATACCAAGTGCAATAATTTTTATCTTTATAATTAACATAGGCTTTCTTATCACATTTACAACAACTCATTACTTAGCCTCCAAATTTAAGAAACAATTATTATGTTCTTCCCACATACCCCAAATACTTGTTTTCCAATCATTATAAACAACATTAGTTAAATCTTGTGTTTCTTCAATGAAATCAAAAAACGCTAATAAATCAGTATCACTTAGATTACAATACCATTCATTATCTAAATCATAAACGTGAGCTGCAGTGCCCTCATTTTTATCAATAGTACCATCAGCCAAAATTGGGTGGGTTTTTAATTGTCTTGTTAATGCAGTTCCAACACTATTTAGTAAAATCATAAAACTCCTTTTATTATTATTATCATTTCTAATCATACTATAAATTACGAAAAAACCTTGACATAATCAAGGTTTTAATTGTAACAATATGTAACAAATAATTTATTCTTCTAATATAATACATTCACCTTCACAATCTTCTAAACAAATTTCTTCACTTGGAGAAACAGCCCACGGTTCATCTTCATATGTTTCTGCACAAATCCACCACTCATCAACTTCTTCACAAGGCTCTTGCCAATATTCACAACCACCTGAACCACCAGCAGATGACATAATTGAATGAGTTTCTTCACAACCGACAGCAAACAAACCTAAAATAATCATTAATAATACATTTTTCATAAAATTCCTTTTTTAATTACAGTATAATATACAAAGATTTGGTAAAGTTATCAAGGTTTTAATTGTAACAATGTGTAACAATTAAGGGTCGATTTCTATAATTGGTGGAATCTCAATTTCATAACAACTCTCATTAAAGTATTGTCTATCGAATTGTATTTCATCACCCGTTAAACAATCAGGAGGTGGTGGTTCACATAAATAGTTGTCAGCAACAAATATGGAATTATCTACTGAATTTCCTTCATCATCAACACCATCAGCAGCAAGCGTGTTACAAATTGATGGTGGAAAATATCCCTCTAATTGATTATCTTGTGCTCGAAAGCGATAAAGGTTGAACATATCACCAAATATGTCTGGTATTTCTCCTTCTAATTTATTTCTTTGTAAAGAGAGGGTTTTTAAATTCGTTAGGTTTTCCATAGATTGTGGTATTGTTCCTCTTAATCCAAAGTTACTACCTGGAGGTGGTTGCATATCTAATTGTTCTAAATTAACCAATCTTCCAATTTCATCTGGTATTCCTTGTGAATACAAAGTACCAAATCTATTTCCAGGTAATCTTAAAATCTCTAAATTCGTCAAACTACCAATTGAAGCTGGTAAATCAGCGTTAAATGTTCCATTACGGCCATTATGTTGCATTGCTAAATTCATTAAGTGTATTTTTTCTAAAGTGTTAACATATCCAATAGATTCTGGTATGAAACCTTGCATAGGTTGATTATTCAAGACGATTCTTCTTAAATCTCCATTATCAGTCCAACTCAAACACAGATTTACAATATCATAACATGCATTCCAATGTTCAAATGTGAATCGTTGGAAGTTACCCATAAAATAAAATTCGTCATTTCCTGAAAATATAAAATCTTTTATAAAGTTAACATGAGAACAATTGTATCCAAATGTTGAATCATATCCAGAGTAGTCAATACCATAATCACAACTACCATCATCCTCAGTCGCGCCCGGCATATAGTTACAAGATGTAAAGTCTGTACAACCATATATTATACCTCTGTTTTCCTCAGACACATAATCACCAGGATAATCTTCACAAGATTGATAATATTCTACAACTCCTTGAACTGAAGGAAAATTATCAACCTCTTCAATTGTAGATTCAATTCTATCACACCAATAAACCATTCTTGGGGTTTCATAATCCCCATCTCCATCTAAATCCACATAACAACGATGTGGATAATCTGTTGGATATGTACAAGAACCATCATCTCTATTGGCTGATGGGTTGTAATTACAAGCACTACTGTCCGTACAACCCGACACAAGAATTGGTATATCTTCTTCAGGTGTTATTTCACCAGGAATGTCATTATTACACATAGGTAATGTTAAATCTTCTGAAATAGGTAAATCTAATCTTATCTCTTTTTGTATATCATATAAACTTGGATAATTTGGAAAATCATTATCCCATATATCAGGTTGTAAATAATATGTATCATTTGGGCTAGTTCCTTGTCTATAATCTCCAAAATAAAAGTTCACAAAACCACTTACTGTTTCTTTAACGTATTTCATTATTGGATTTAATGGTATTTTTTTCTCACTAATGGTATAATAATTATTATTATTATTAGACCATGCCACTGCTTCTCCTTGTTCAAGTGGATGTTCTTTATTATAAGTAACCTCTTCAGGTTCTTTACTTAATGCATCTTGTATAGTTTCACTACTTAGTCTTTCATAATAAAACATTTTTTCATATGTTAATACTAATATTTTTGAACCATTAGAAGATATATCCCCTCCAGTGACTTGATTTCTATTTGAATCACCTGGAAATGTATCCAATTCCATTATAAGCTCAGCTTCATTTATCTCTGTATTGGATATAGTATCAACACCTAATTTAAATACTTTTGATTTTCCAGAAGTGCCAATTGGATGTTTTGTAATTATATAAATATCACCATTCAAGTCAACCATTAATGTTTCTGCATCGTGTTTAATTGTGTCGTTATATTTAAATTCATATGATGTACATTGAATCCCCATACTACCTAAATTTGATAAATCTGGTTCAGGACATTTATAAATAAATTTTGTACCATAATTTCGACCATTGTCACCAATCTCACCAATATATAAATTACCATTGTTATCTGTGGCTATATCTTCCCAATCTCTTTGATTCATTGGTAAATTGGTTAATGTCCATTCCCCAATGTTTAAACCATCTTGATTAAATGCATAAATGGTATTCGAATTTGCTACCCCACTTTCATCAAAATCATTATGTGTCCAAAATATATCATCATTTTGTCTACTATGAACAAGACCAGAAGCCTCTGTGATGTCTGAGTTTTCTAATTCATCATATACATCAAAATCTTCACTACCTATTGTATATTCTTTTAATCGTATTGGAACTTCTGTTTTAAATACGTTTTTGATTTTTTCTTCAATTGAAGCATTACTTATAATTGAATCAATGTCACCCAATACTTCTATAGCAAGCCACTCTATCAAAACTTCCTCTATGAAGTTTTTGAATGGAAACCATCCTCCAGGTATTTCTACATCATAGTCAACTATATTAACATTAACTTCTTCCAATTCTAAGGTATCAAGATTTAAAACTATTCGTAAACTTCCTGATGATGTAACATCGAATGTGTATACAATAGGACCCACTCCAACCTGAGCTTGTCCTGACAATCCTTTATTCAAAACCTCTATGGTGTATCTGTTTGTAGCATCATTGAAGTCTAAATTAATGTCGGAATTTGAATCTAATTTTAAATCCAGTTGATAGAGGTCTACAGGACCACCTATTTCTTCCCCATTAGGATTATTAAATCTAATAGCCAATCCATCTCTAAGTAAAGATTCTATTAATATATTGCCAAACAATGTAAAAAGTCCTATGGTTTGACTGAAACTGTCATCAAATGCACCAACACCAAACAAATCATTTAAATAATCAAGGTAAGTCGATATCTCTTCATCTGTTTCAGTATGTACATCATACATATAATTCAAATTATTTTGTGACAATGCTCCCGTTCCATGAAATATAAGCCCATTTCTAGCACCATAGGATTGTATCATACCCATTCCAGGAATTGATGAATTTTCATAACTCGGGTTAGCCACACCATCATGTCCTTTTAAATTCCATAAAACTGAATTAACGGTTGTAATACCAGCACCATTACTATTATCTAATCTATTATGCCAAGCTATCCCATCAAAGATTTCTGAATCCGTATACAAACTGCCAAATGTTAAACCCACATGATTATCAGAAAATCCAGGCTTTCCTAATCCTGGCGTTATTTCTAATTGTTTATATCTAGACCACCACTCATCATCTGTTAACTCTTGCTGAGGGTTATCCAACAAATTAGCACTTTCATTTAACCACAACCAACCACCCGAACTCTTCACTCTATTGTGAACAATACCCGAATTTGAAAAACTTCCACCTGATAGGAAATTATGTCTTCCTCTATAACCTTCACAATCTTCAATCAAAATATCATTGTTTCCTGCTGTTATATTGAACAAATAACCATTACCCCCACCACCTTTACTTTGTGGTAGTTTTAAAGTACAATCTTTTATTGTTACATTTCTACTATTACTTATTGAAAAACCACTTGACCTTAAATGTTTTGGCTCTTCCTCCATACTTGGTACATTGGTTGGGTTTCCTATACTATCAAAAAACTCATTAAACTCTTTAATTGCAGAATATTCAGGTGGATCATAGATTGGTTCAATGGTTTCATCATAGTTATTCTCAGGAAAATAATTATACAATATTTTTCGTAACCAAACAGGTTCACTATCGTTTAAATCATCAGCGTCACCTAACCACAATGGAGCATCACAATAACTTATTGGAAAAAATTCCGTGTCTGCCATTCTTTCACAAATACAACAACTTGAATCAAATGAATAATCAGGAAAACTTTCACCCGTTTCCTCATCTACAAATGGGTATGGATTTGGATCTATTCCACAAAAATTAACAGATTGAAATTGTTCATCAACACCATGAGTTCCTATTAGTTTTTTTGGAACACATTTTCCACTACAATCAGTAATCCCTCCAAGTGATAATTGAACACCCATTCCCTCAATACCAATCGCATCAGCTGGTAGTCCACCACCATCAGAATCAGACATAGTATTGTTAGTGATAAGCATCGTATTTTGATTTAAATCAATTCCAAAAAATGTATAAGTGTGGCAATACTCCTCATTATTTTTCCAACCACAATTATGCCAATCTCCAACCTCAGTGTGATTAATCGTATTAACGAACCTAACTTGCCATCCATATTCTGATAAGTCTACATTGTTTGGTATGTTGTGGTGTGGAAACCAATAATGATGAAATCCAAATGGAAAACCTTCAGAAAATTTAACCTCAGCCACACTGTCAGGTAAATCACCAAGCATTTTAACACTATCTATTGGTTCTGTCCATTGTGGTGGTGGGTATCCCGAAACACTCTGCATCCAACCAAGACCCTCACCTGGAACTGAACCAAATTGTGTACTGTGTAATGGGTGGTCGTGAACTTTACAAGGTTCTCCAGGTTTTGAACTTGGAAAATACCAATAAGTTTGATTGGGCCTACCCCATAACTCGGGCCAAATACTTTGATTATATGCGAAATTACATAATCTTCTTCCCCACCAATATTGTTGGTCGTCCTCACCTAAAAGTGTAGTCCTAGCTTTTGCTGTGGCACAAAACAAATTAGTGAAATAATTTTTCATCGGAATATTCAAAGCACTTGGAATACCTATTTCCGCCTCCCAAGTTATTTTATACAAATATTGCATTAAACTAATGCCTGATGTTGCCCCTTGTAAATTAAAATCAGTTGGTGAAAAAGAGTTTACATTTTTAATCCAACAATTTTTTGCATTATTAACATTGACAACTGGACCATTAGAGATAAAATTTTCTTGTTTATATGGTTTAAATTTTTTCTGAGAGTATTCGTAAGGAATAGCATTTGATATGAATAAATCCTCAACACCAACCTCAGTAACAAAGGGTTCTGTTCTATGTTTGATGGTTGGATTATAAGTTGTTTTTATGTCATGTCTTAATGGAACATCAAGTGTTAATTTCCAACTCAACACTTTAGGTTGTCGTCTTCTACCACCACTTCTCACCCCATCTTCATCTGCAATGATTGAAGTTGGAACATTCCCATCGTCTTCAATTGAAGTTTCAATTGGTTCAGGTGGTTTTGTGACTCTTCTTCTAAACATTCTATGAGTTTTACCCAATTGCCAAGTATCCATTTGTTGAGCATACTTATCATTTGGAAATATATTTGAATCATCTTCTTCAGAAATATTAACATCACTCATATTGTATTCATTGATAAAATCTTGAGTCATTTCAAATTTAATCGTAATTTCATCACCACATTTTATTTCTTCACCTAAAGTATATATTGAATCTACAATTATGGTATTTGAACCAAATGGTGCATCTTCTACTATTTTACCATTGTCTACTTCAACACTTGCAAAATCTTCTGATTTACCTATAATATGTAATTTTGAAAATATATCTTCTGTTGTGTTTTTACAATCACCACCTTCGCGGAAACAACCTGGAACTTCATCACACATATCAACCAAGTCATTGTAATTAGAACAGTCTCCAGCAAAATGTTGATATAATTTTAAAGTATCTATGTCAACACTTTTGAAATATAAATATGTTCCACCTGAATCACCTCTTAAAACAGTAGAGTTAGTTTCTATTGTTATATCATTTTCAACTTTAAAGAGTCCCTCAGGTAAACAAATAACCTCACCTGGATTATCATTAATGATTTGTTGTAATTTTGTTGATATATCAGGACAATTAACTTCAATTGGCGTTTCATCATCTACAGAAACCTCCCAATTACAAACTCCTGGTATTGTTGGATTTTCTAATGGAACTTCTAATGATTCAGGATGTATATCAACCTTAACCGTACATTGTCTATTTGGAATATCTTTACCATATTTATAACCAGCATATGAAAAATCAACTAAACCATTAATGTCAATTTGAGTAGCTGGTTCATATTGAGCCATATCAACTACGATAAATTCTAAAAATAATGGCCCATATTCACCGTTGGTGTCAAAAGCTCCAGCTGGCAAACTTCTAAATTTTACTTTGTAAAAGCCTGAATCATCAGTAAAAGGAAATACATAGTCATCATAAATGTTTTCCCAAATACCACTTGTTATTATTCTAAATCCTAAGTTTAAATCAGAGTTTTGTTCTAAATAAAAATCTACAGCGTAAGCCTCACTTGAATTGTCAAAGTCACCACTACCAAGACTACAAATATATTCAGTCTGACCACCATTAGATACCACTTCTATGTTGTAAATAGAAAAACTATTTCTACTCGTTAAGTCTGAATCATTATCCATTGATATAAATTGAAGTTCTTCAATTGATAACTTTTTTAACTCTTCTTCGGTATATTTTTTTTTAGCCATTTTTTTGCTTTTGTAAAATTTCATCTATGAATGTTTGTTTAAGATTAGTTGTTTTTTTGGCTTCTTCTATTTTTTTTATGTCATCATATGATAGATTTCCCATTAATAAAAGTCTGTCAAGTTGTTTTTCAATTCGTGATATGATATTTGAATTTGTTCTATTATTTTCTAAAATCATATTTACCAATACAATTAAATCCAAAATATTAATAATCCCATCATTGTTAATATCCATTTCAGGATATTGAGAAAATAATTGTTCCTGGTTACCAGCATCTGGTGTTGTCGATAAAAACCTATCAACCCATGTCACTAAATCTAATATATTTAATATTCCATCTTGATTCATATCACCTTCAACATTTTCTGCAGCTACAACGCAATCATAAACTAATTTGTCATTATCATCACATTCTGGAACTCTTTCTGTTACACATTCATATAACTGACAGTTTTGATACCAATACTCACAAGCTATTTCAGGCGTTATACAACCCTCCGAACCACATACGTCAATGTCAAGAGCATCATTAGTCCAATACATATTTAAATCTAAACACATATTTGGATATGCGTTCTCAACTACTTCTTGTTGATATGGGTCGTCCATTCCCCATCTTTGACACCGCTCTCCAGCCTCTTTTAATCTGACTTGACCAACTCGCTCACCATAAATTGTTGAGTAATCACAAGTTCCATCATCATGTGTGGCTTCAGGTTGGTAATTATTTGCTAATTCATCCGTACATCCAAAATCAACTCCTGCAAAATCTCTTAAATATCTATTAAATGTCATAGAGTTAAAACTGTTATGGACTTTGGCTTCATCACCAAAAATTACAATATGTGACTGGCCATATGCCCCATAAGGATATATATGGTCCCAAAGGAATTGTTCATAAATTGGATGATTACATTCCCCACCATCTACAACAACCATAAAACCATCACTTGCATTACTCCATTGTTCAAATGAGTATGGTTGTCCTTCATCACACATAATTGTCATCATCACAACATCTGTTCGTTCATTCATTTGTGCTGCTTCTATTTTTTCTGCCCAACTAAACTGGTGAGCATAACAGCTGCTTCAGCCGGCTGCATCAAGAGAAACCCAAACTTCTTTTCCAAATAAATCTCTTAAAGTAAACTCTTGACTACCATTTAACCAATTTTGTATCACATCCTCTCTAACATTACCCACTACTTGTAATGGCATGTCTAAAACAGGGTCTACTACACCAATTAATGATTGATTAACTTCATAATAAACATCTAATTCACCTCCTGGAGCATAAGGACTTGCAACAAATTCGTCTGGTATGTTTTGCATGGAGCCTAAAATCCAATCTTGGAAAGCCCATATTCTCGTATAAACTGAAGAATAGTTTGCGTCTAAACAACCAACTGGGCCCCAACTTGTTATTCCAATTAATTCTAACTCACCTTGATTATTCGTTATAACTGCAGGACCACCACTGTCACCATAACAAGCACCAGCACCAAAGGATATATTAGCTTCATATCCATCAGGTGTTAATTGCTCTTCATCACAAGTGTCATTCAAATCTGTGCATGTTCCTCTTGAATATCCAGTCCCCACACCACATGGGTCATCTTCAGTAATCCATAACGACTCACATCTTGGAACACATGGTTCACCATCACAATGAGTATTTGAACACCAGTCTCCATCCACATCACCAGCAGTAGTACCATTACCATTTGCTTCACATATCCAACCACCTGGTATTAATTGTCCTGAGTCATTCACACAAAATAAATCACACTCACAATCAAATAAACACATACCATCGTCTAATGTGGCTAAAGGGTCGTAATTACATGCTTCTGGATAGGTACATCCCCATATTTCACCAATACCATTCCCAAAACATACCATAGTTTCTGGAATGTAATCGCTACCCTCATCCCATAGTCCACACGAGTCATCAATTTCTAAAATTACCTCCATTAACACATCTGTTGGAATAATGTCCCACTCTTGAGTGTATGGGTCATAAAATTCTTTTCTTCCCCAACCCGCAATGGTAACTGAATTACCATCATCATCAAATGTTTCATCTGATATTAAAGGTATGGGTAAAAACTTTCCTGAATCAACTGGTTCACTTAAATATACTAAAGCTAAATCATTTTCTGGTTTTCCACCAGAAGTTTCACGATAATCAGGATGCATGACAGAGTTATAATTACTTAAATAAACCTCTCTATATCCACCATCATTAAATAAAGATAAGTCATGTTCACCTAAGACAAATTGAATAAGTGACATATCTTGACCATCCATACAATGAGCAGCAGTTAATACCCACTGATAATCAACTAAAACACCAGTACAAAAGTGGTCGTTATTAATAGTTTGTATGCTAACAATAAAAGGATATTTATATGGTGGGTCTACTTCTACTCCACCTATTATCCTACTATTCATTGTAGGTCTATTAGGATTTGTTAATTTTAACTGTTCAAGCAATACAATGCTCCTATATATTTATACAACTATAAATATCAAAATATTAAATTATAGTAGTAGAATTGTGGAGCTGATAGGATTCGAACCTACGACTTCTTCCGTGCAAGGGAAGCACTCTCCCAACTGAGTTACAGCCCCATTTAAATTAAATTTTCTTTCTTAAATCTTGTTTTCCATTTAGACCAGTTCTTTTGTCCAAACTTTTCAGCTTCTATCTCATACTTGTTATCATCATATTGATGTTTACCTTTAGCTATCTGTAAGTTCATTTCCATTTCATACATTTCTTTGAACTTTTTCCAACCATATTTCTTAGCATCCATCGCGTGATAAATCTCGTGAAGTATTGTAATCAAGAACTCTTTAACTTGACTATTCTTAATTGTCTTGTATTTAGTAGATAATTGTAACTCACCTCTATCTACATCAAAGTGTGCATAATCTTTCATTGACTTTAATTTAACTTTAACACTACCAACTTTGTAGTATTTCAATAAATCTGAAATCATTTTGTTTTTATTTGTTTCTGATATAAATTCTCTTATTAACATTAATTTCTCTTAATTATTTTTGTCCAACGACTACCACTGTGTATTGGTTCTCCATCCTCGTCTGAATCTAAATAAGGACTGTTTTGATGTATATTGACAACACTACCAGATATATCACTTGGGTTTTCAACATAGTTATCCACAACCTTTTTAGCTTCATCCAATATTTCTTTTTTTAATCTTTCAAGTTCTTTTTTATTGAACTCTTCTTCATCGTGAAAGT
>MDTB01181124.1_pt1 | contig 10697 bp, 8 predicted proteins | sample 811161 | NCBI WGS metagenome assembly MDTB01 (sample SAMN05326650, study PRJNA326480) | marine metagenome | isolation source: seawater | place: Mediterranean Sea | collected 2009 | reverse complement strand
TGTTAGGTAAACTATCGGAATGAGCTGCCACATTATGTCCTTAAAAACTTGATCCACGAGGGTCCTAGTTTCATCAAAAACTGGGGTTACATTTTGGAATATTTAGGTTAGATAGTTCTATAAAGTTAAAACTAAGAGATAGATTGTTAATATTTCTATTTGTGGTCAATAGCTTCTGTCAATAATGCATAGATATCATCTCGCGAATTTAATTTCCTTAATTTCCCGCACATCTGACTATCACTCATCACTCGTGATATTTGAGCAAGTGCCTTTAGATGATCAGCTCCTGCTGTATCAGGCGCCAATAGTAGAAAAATTAAGTCAACCGGTTGTTCATCGATCGCATCAAATTCTACTGCTTCGTCAGTTTTTCCAAACACGCCGTACAGCTTTTCTAAATTAGCTACCTTTCCATGAGGGATAGCGACACCGGCCCCCACGCCGGTTGAGCCTAGCCGTTCTCGTTCCATTAGGACGTCCATCACCAAGTGTTGTTCTAACCCAGCGATATCAGCAGCTTTTCGGCCAAGTATTTGTAAGGCTTGTCGTTTACTGGATGCTTTGAAATCTGGGACTACAGCATCAGCCGATATAAACTCTATTATATTCATTACTGCATCCAAAAAGAAGCACCCAAAATCATTTTTTTAATTCGAAACTAGTCGTGCATTTTTGTCGACGGGACATTATGTTCGGTTTTACGCTAAGTCAACCTCCCACTATCATAAAAAAACTTATTTTTGGCAATGTTAAGCGGCAAAAATCAGAGTGATTTTTGTCGTCGGCGTTGTACAGAGGATGGTATTTTTAGAGCATCTCTATATTTTGCCACTGTTCGTCGGGCAATATCGATTCCATGGCTTTTAAGCAATTCTACAATTCTATCATCAGATAAAATTTTTGACGCGGGTTCGTCGTTTATTAGCGATTTTATTTTAAATTTTACTGCTTCCGCAGAAAAAGCGTCACCTCCTCCCGCTGATGCTATTGAGGATGTGAAAAAGTACTTTAGTTCCAGCATTCCTCTAGGAGTTGCAATATACTTATTGTTAGTTACCCGGCTAATAGTGCTTTCATGCATTCCTATAACCTCGGCAACATCTCTTAAGACGAGAGGTTTCAGATGTTGAACTCCGAAGCGGAAGAATGCATCCTGTTGAGAAACTATTTCGGAGGCTACCTTAATGATCGTTGTTGCACGCTGATGTAAAGATTTGACAAGCCAGTTCGCTGATTGAACACAATCGTTGATAAATTCTTTATCAGATTTTTGCAGATGTTCCCTCGATACCTTGGCATAATAGGTATTATTTATTAGTACCTTGGGTAGGTTATCTGGGTTCAACTCCACTATCCATGATCCCCCTGTCGTTTCTTTCATTAAAACGTCTGGAGCTATATTCTGTTCAATAGCTTGTTCATAAATTAGACCCGGTTTTGGGTTCAGAGCACGAATTTCTGTAATCATTTCAATCATATCTTCATCGTCAACATTACAGATTTTTTTTAACTCATTAATTTTGTGTTGGGCTATAAGCTCTAAATTATCCAATAACGTTGCCATCGCTGGGTCTAAACGGTTTTTATCTCTCAATTGAAACGCGAGGCACTCAGCCAAATTGCGAGCAAAAACTCCAGAAGGTTCGAAATGCTGTAACTGTTCAAGAACTTCATCGATTTCCGACTGCGAACAACCAAGCGTGTCTACTAAGTCTGATGAATTACTAAGAAAGTATCCAGTGTCATCAATCATCTCTATTAAATATGCGCCAATCATACGTTCTTTTGGGTCCGGAAAATCGATTCCCAATTGTTCGTAAAGATGTTGCCTTAAAGTCTTACTGTCACTTGCTGTTTCATCTATATTAAACGTATCAGAGTCGAAGTTTGAATTTCCTCCATTACCACTAATGGGCCGATCGCTATGGATTTGACCAAAATTATCGGCGTTTGCAGTGTTCTCCGAACTAGCGCTACCCCAGTTATTTTCGTAATCGATATCATTTGGGTCGTCATTTTGCTCTGGCAGTGTCTCAGCACTAGTTCTAGCCAATATATCGTCGGTTACTTCCTCATCAAACCCATCAGTACTGGCTTTGGTAGTAGCTTCTTCAGTAGCTTGTACTTCATCATAAGCGGTCATATTATCCGCATTCGCTTCTTGTAGAGACGAACTTTCTCCCTCATCTCTTTCTAACATGGGGTTCTTCTCAAGTTCCTCCTCGACAAATTCGGAGACTTCCGTATTGGATAACTGTAACAGCTTGATGGCTTGTTGTAGTTGCGGCGTCATCACAAGAGACTGTGATTGCTTGAGATCTAACCGTTGTGAGAGGGCCATTTTGCCCGCCCCCTATAGTTGAAACCGGTCGCCGAGATAAACTCGCCGCACGTCTTTATGAGTTACAATTTCAGATGGTGGGCCTTCCATTAGGACGGTACCATCGTTTAATATATACGCCCTATCAACAATTTCTAAAGTTTCTCGAACATTATGATCCGTAATCAAAACTCCAATCCCTCGGTCTTTCAAATGAGCTATTAGATCTCTTATTTCGTTCAACGCAATTGGATCTATCCCTGCTAATGGCTCGTCAAGTAGTATAAAGTTTGGTTGTGACGCTAATGATCTGGCAATTTCGACACGTCGGCGTTCGCCTCCAGATAGCGCCAACGCGGGGGTTCTTCGTAGGTGAGTAATTGAAAATTCTGCTAAGAGGTCTTCTAATAATGCATCACATCGATCATTATTTGATTCTGTAACTTCGAGGATTGAGCGAATATTTTGCTCGACAGAAAGACCCCGGAAAATAGAGGCTTCCTGAGGAAGATACCCAATACCTAATCGCGCCCTTCTAAACATTGGTAATTCTGAAATATCCGTTCCATCTAGAAAGATTGATCCATAATTAGGGGTTATGAGACCCGTTATTATATAAAAACATGTTGTTTTCCCGGCACCATTTGGCCCTAATAGTCCTACCGCTTCACCTCTATCTAGATGTAAGCTGACATCGCGAACTACGGGACGCATGTTGAATCGTTTCCCTATATTCTTGACGACTAGACCCTGTTTTTGTCTCACCAATCGTGGCGTTTTATCGAGTTCTTGGCGCTGCTTATTTTGTGAGGAGATATCTATTTCATTATTAAGCATAAAATCACTTTTTTTCGGGTTGCCTCAAATCACCAGTAAATAGCCCTCTTACTTTTTTATTACCATCAACTTCTGAATTCGATAGCAAACGACTCCTGCCAGTTTTTAAATTCACTTCGGCAATAGAACCATTCAATTGTGACTTTCCTCTAGTAATTTTAACATGTCCTAATAGTGTAACAAGTTCTTTCTCTATATAATACACCGCCTCATTGCCAATCGCTACCTCGTTAGGGGTCGAGATTTCCACGTTGCCAACGGCCTCGATACGATCTGCAGTTAACGACTTACCTTTGGTTTTTGAAAAGTATACGTTTAAGGTGTCTGCCTTGACTTGCTTTTCTCCTCTTTGAGCAGTCGCGTCCCCTTTGGCAATTGCCATCTTCTTCTTGTCCCAATATTCGAGTCTCTCATTCGCTCTTATAGTTTCCAAGGTAGTTTCTAATCTGAGATTTTTTCCTTTTAATACTGTGGCACTATTATCCAAATCGTAGACACCATAATCACCATAAGCGATTCGGTCAGAGCTCCGCACAATTACTTTGCGAATAGCCTCTAACCGATAAATTTCGGTGCCGCTTGTCTGCGTCTCCCGATAATGAGCCTTTATAACATCAGATCTCAAATGGAAGTTTTTTTGTTTTGCTGTTGCGTTACCGCGTGCAATATAAATTTTTTCAGTTGATAACCATTCTATACCTTCGGTAGCCTCAATGTGTATTGGTTCAAACTTAGTTTCAAAGTTTGTTTGGGAAAAAGCAAAATTATTATTTGCTTGAATTGTAAAACAAACGAAGAGCGATGAAATGGTGACCGTTTTTAATATTTTCGAGTTGATTACAAGTCCCTCCTGCTGGAACCTCTTAATATAGCTTTACTTTTTCCGGTAAAAAGAATCCTAGTTCCTTGCCGGCTGATCTTGAGTCCTTGTGATGAGATTTCGCCAGCTAATCCGTGAACATTAACCGGTGTCGTGCTTGACCCTATTCCTTTTAATAAGTCGAGTGTTAAAAACTTTGTTCTGAATTCATATCCTTTATCGTGAAAAATAGTGACGTCACCCGAAAGGTCTAGAACTTGGTTGCTTCGATTATATACCCCTTGATTTGAATTTATTGCTATCCACCCGGACGTATTTAAAAAGATATCGGCTTTTGGACCCTGAAGGAGAACTTGATCGTCAGATTTGTGTTTTTGAGCGGCGCTTGTGGCTGATATTTCATAAGGACGCTGAGACCTATCCATCCCAACATATTTTGGTTGTTCGATGAAGAGCCCATCGACTCCTATTTCTTTTATAAGGTTGGCGGATACACCAAACTTTCTTTTGTCAGGCATGACTTGCGGCCAAGCAAACGTAAGTCCCACTATCGCCAAAGCTATAGCTGGAAAGAAAAGCTTGATTAGGCTGCCAATTTTTCCTGAACGAGAGTATATTTTTTTGGACCGGCTGCGATTTGACAACCGAGCCCGTCGCTGAGGGGAAGCTTTGTCTGAGGTAATATTCAAGTAAATATTCAATCAAAAAAAAGTTTATTGCAATTATCAACTCGTTACATATATCAGGTTTGACGTTCAATGACTAAAAATATCCTCGTTCTCAAACCCTATCAGGTCTAAGTCAGCCCTAGTTTGAAGAAACTTAAAGCAAAAATCCGCTAATTCGTCTCGGTTCTCTCTAATTAAGCGCTGGTCAAGTATCTCCTTAATATTATGTAAATGAAGAACGTCGGAAGCAGCATATATTTTTTGCTCCTCCGTGAGATGTTTGGCGCCCCAATCTGAAGATTGCTGTTGTTTAGATAGATCTAGGTTGAGTAATTCTTTGCATAGATCTTTGAGGCCGTGCTTATCTGTATAGGTTCGAACGAGTTTAGACGCAATTTTTGTGCAATAAATTGAATTTGTTCGAGCCTTAAGATACTTTTTTATAATGGCCACATCAAAGCGTGCATAGTGAAATATCTTTGTTATATTGGGGTCTTCCAATAAACTAACTAAATTTGGAGCGGAATAGTTGCACTGTTCAAACTGAACCAGATGCGCATTTCCATCTCCCGAGGACAGTTGTATCAAGCATAATCTATCTCTTTGAGGTTTTAATCCCATCGTTTCGCTGTCTATGGCGACAACTGGGCCAAAATTAAGACCGGTAGGTAGATCCCCTCTGTATAACTTTATAGGCATACAATTATTTTCATTTGATTATTACTCCATATTCTTTTCTTTTGAGGCTACACATGAGACGTTATTAACGTATATATTAGCAGCCGATGATTTGGTCTTTGTAAAACTGTGATATTTCCTTATCAGTATATCCAATTTCTTTGAGAATTTCTTCGTTATGTTCCCCTAGTAGTGGAGGTAATCGATCAATAGTTGCAGGAGTTTCTGAAAAATTTACCGGGGGTGATGTTAGTTTTATTTTTCCCTCTGATGGGTGATCTATTACCCTGAAAAAATCAATATCATTCAAATGGGGGTCATTTTCTAAGTTATTTAATTCCGTTGCCTCGCCGTGAGGGATGTCACCAATACGCAGAGCCTCTAAAAGATCTTTTGTCGTCCAATCTTTTACTAATTCGGAGACCAGTTCATAAAGTTCAGCAATTTTTTCACTTCTTAGTTTAGCATTTATAACTCTCTGGTCGTTCACTAAATCCTCTCTTTTCATTATAGAAAAGAAAGTTTGCCAATGTTTGGTGGTGTATGGAAGTGCGCAAACAAAACCATCTAATGTGGCATGTGGTTTTCGGTGTTTTGCCATAGATCGTTCGTAGCCCCTGCCCCCTAAGGGAGGATCAAAGGTCATACCTGATTGGTGTTCTACTAAATTAAATCCAACCATTGATTCGAACATTGGTACTTCTACTAGCTGGCCAATTCCATCATTCGTTCTGCTATAGAGTGCCGCTATCGTTGCATGTGCAGCTATCTGAGAACATATTTTATCGCAAATAGATGCGTTTACAAAAGTAGGGTCCCCATTGCTACCGCCTTGCATAGAGGCCATTCCGGAAACACCTTGAATAATATCGTCGTAGGCAGGTCTTTTCGCGTATGGACCCGATTGCCCGAATCCAACTAATGCAACATATATCAGTTTTTTATTGATCTTATTACAATCCTTAAAACCTAGGCCCAAGCGATCCATAGCTGCGGGTCTTATAGATGTCATAACGACATCCGTACTTTTCACTAAATTGAAAAATATATTTTTAGCTGTCGTCGTCTTAAGATCCAGAACTAGGCTCCGTTTGTTTCTATTTGCATTCAGAAAAAAGTGACCCATCCCATTATTACGAAATGGTCCTATCCCTCGGGTGATATCTCCATCGAGAGATTCAATTTTAATTATTTCTGCACCATAATCACCCAAAATTTGACAAGCGTATGGACCAAAACCAACAGAAGTGAGATCCAGAACTTTTATTCCTTTTAATGCGCCGGCCATTTTAATTCACCTCAAATAAAAAATTTAGACGAAACGTGATAGAAGAATTAACTCTATTAGGATAATACTCAGTATTTATATCAATAATACTGTTTTTATAGAAAGATTAAGTTGGAAACGTTGCTAACTCCATTTGGTAATAAGTACTAAATCTATTGGAAAATAAGAAATTAGAAGAAACATAGGATAACGAATGGTTGAGGTAAGCATCAAAAGGGTTGAAGGACTTGCGGACTGGTGGGTAAACCCTCGTGCAGCGTCCGACTATTTCCCTAACTGGATAAAGGAACTGCGCAAAGCAGCCCAAATTTCAAATGCCCTCAACATGTCAGACTGCTTGCCAGCGATTGAGTGCATGCTTAAAGGGATAATTGTAGAATTTCCTTGTGATATGACTTTCGAATATGTAAGCATCGGAAAAAAGTTTAAAAGAATGATAAAATGTGATCATGTTGGTTATCCAATGATTGGGGGGCATGAACCAAAACAGTATAAAAACGCAGAATTTGAAAACTATCATATTGTTAAAATTGGACTTCCTTGGGTGTTTACAGTTCCACAAGGATACTCGTGTCTATTCACTCAGCCGTTTAACAGAAACGGTAATAAGAACGCATTTTGTCTTTCTGGGGCAGTTCGTTGTGACACTTATTACAACATGGTAAATATACCGCTTGCCATTCACTTAGAGAATGAAAAGGATTCTATCTCATTTAAAAAGGGCGATCCATTAGTTCAGGTCATCCCATATTTACGAGAAAAGAAACTGAGGCTAAAGTATGAAATAGCGGATAGAAATAAGCTGACTGAAGTTATTGAAGAAATAAAAACAAACAAAAATGTCTATAAGGATCAAATGAAGGCGAAATTATAATCTATAAAAATTTTCGAGTTGTGAGTTAAAACACACATGGAGCCTTTATTTTGCAGAAAGTTAAGTTAGACTAATTGGGTATTAGGCTGTGTTATTGGAAGGCGAAGGATATGAGAAATAATGGTAGCTAAAGTTTATAACGAACTCATTATTCAATACACTGGCGATAATTTCTTACATTATGCTAATGAAACGGAAGGGGCATCTCTTCAGGCTGGACTAAATCAAAAGGCAGCGTTTGAGGGTTTTGAGAGTGGCGACGTACAAATCGTCAGATTTCTTAATACTGTGACTAATGATCACGTTTTTACCGCTGATTTGGTTGAAATTGAAGCATTGCGATCCTACGATGATTTTGTTGATGAAGGCAATGCGTTCAGACTTTTTCAAACCGAAGTTGAGGGGTCGCAGGCCGTCCATCGGTTTTTCAATACCGAAACGGGATTTCACCATTATTCTACAGACATCAATGAAATAGCAACTTTTGAAGCCTCCAACTCGTATTCTTCCGAAGGGATAATCGGTTATGGAGGTATCGTAGATACTCGCGAGGCTGCTCAGATCGCTGGCAACCAAACGACTATTACGATAGCTGAAAGCTTTCAAAATGTTTCCTTAGCGAGCGATGGAGCTTTCAACTTTTCGTTAAATAAATCAAATTTTTCTTCGGCGGGTACTTTTGACGGTTCGCTTACTGCAATGACTGACACAGGTGAGGAACTTCCTGAATACCTAAATTTTAATGAATCCAGTGGACAAATTTTTGGTTACACCCTGAAAGAAGGTATTGGTGATACGAATATATTAGTACTTGCCGACGATGGCGTGTCACAAGTTTCAAGTAACTTTGTAATAGCAGCTAGTGATAATAATTCAAAAGCTGAGGCAGACAGTTTCACAGAGAAGTCCCTAGTTGCAACAATGTCTGTGGATAGTAATTCTGTCGGTGGAAGGTTTGTGCCTACAATTACAACGAATACCGATCTAACGTTTGGTGTCGCAGCAACCGCATCGGCTTCGACAAATTTAGCGGCCTTTAACACAGCGAACCCAAGCATTGATGGAAGTGGAACAACCATCGCCGTTTTGGATACTGGGATTGATTTAAATCATCCATTTTTTGGGCCTGATGCAAATGGTGATGGTATATCGGACAATATTGTGGCGTCTGCAGATTTTCATGGTGATGGCAATGGAGCGCAGGATTCTGACACACATGGAACGCACGTAGCAGGGATCGCCATGTCATCGGACGCGACATTTCCAGGTACAGCGCCAGGGGCTAATGTAGCAGCAATTCAAGTGCTAGGAGCAAATGGCGGTTCCTTCTCTGGTATAGAGGCAGGACTGCAATGGGTTTTAGATAATCGTGAGACCTATAACATTACTTCGGTCAATATGTCTCTAGGGGCTTCAGATAATTCATCCACCACTCAGTTATCAGCCTTGAGTGATGAAATCGCTGCATTAAAATCACAAGGCGTTATAACTTTTGTGGCAGCCGGTAATAGCTTTGCGTCATTCAATGCTGAAGGAGTTGGGACGCCGGCATCCGACCCTAACGCGCTGGCTATAAGTGCTTTAGATACTGTGAATGAGGGTGCAGCAAGTTATTCTCAACGAGATACAACGATCACAAAAGTATTTGCTCCCGGTACCGGAATCACAAACGCTGCTCCAGGGAATGGAGCTACCACACAAACATTAAGCGGAACAAGTATGGCAACCCCCTATGTCGCTGGTGTCTCTTCGTTGATGAAACAGTTGAATCCAGGACTTTCAGTTGATCAATTCGAGACTTTTCTGCAACAATCTGCGTCTATTTTCTCAGACCCAGCGACCGGTGGAGATTACAGGATACTTGATGTAAATGCGCTCGGTATTCTTGCGGCTGGCGGAACATTGCCAGAGGCACCAACGTCGCCCGCACCGGAACAACCAAGCACAGATGACCACCCCAACGGCATTGGTTCGGATAATGCAAATGTCGTTATCGGAACAGCTCTAGTTGGAAACTTAGAGGCTGGTGGAGATAGTGATTTTTTCTCTTTGTCGGTCGCTGCAGGAGAGACTTATACTATTGATCTAAGAGGAGCGCCAAGCTCAGTTGGAACACTTAGTGATCCATTACTAAATCTTTTTGATGCCAATGGCGCTAGAATTCAATCAGATGACGATAGTGGTACAGGCTTTGAGTCCCAAATAACATATGTTGCTCCATCTGCTGGCAATGTTTATCTAGAGGCCCGAGCCTTTAGTACATCGTTGACTGGCACTTATCAACTTGATGTTGCCCAGGCTGCCGATGACCATCCCGACACTATAGGATCAAACTCAACAGTGGTTCCGGGGGTTTCTGTAAACGGAAATCTTGAAACCGGTGGTGATAAAGATATTTTTTTGGTTTCTGGAACAGCAGGCTCAACCTACTCAATTGATCTTAGAGGAGCGCCTTCGTCTTTGGGTACCTTGACGGATCCTATACTTACAATTTTAGATGCAAATGGGTCCCAGATAGCTCAAAATGATGATGGGGGGACTGGTTTTGAATCTAGCTTGACTTATAGCCCATCGGTGGCGGGAGACTTTTTTATTGAAGCCGGTGCTTTTAGCTCTGGTCTGACTGGTACTTACCAATTAGATATTACTGACGTTACTATACAAGATGACTATTCTGGTACTATAGGTGATAATACGGCCTTGAGTGTTGGTATTAACCAATCCGGTGATCTAGAGATTGCAAATGATACCGATGTTTTCGCTTTAGACGTTGAAGCAGGTGTGACCTATACCATAGACCAAAAAGGTTTCTGGTCCTCGGTTGGGAATTTGAGAGACCCATTATTGACATTAAAAGACTCTGCTGGGACTATTTTAAGCCAGAATGATGATGGTGGTTTCAGATTAGAGTCACAAATAGTTTTTACACCAACCAACACTGAAACGGTTTATGTTGAAGCGGGCGCATTTGGAACACGCACTGGAACTTATGAAATTTCTGTTGGTGCTTCAGGGGCTTCTGCTGATAATGATGTAGCTGATACTCCTTCATTAGGATTGAGCTCTATAATTCCAGGAATTTCCCAAACGGGAGATTTAGAGGTCGGAGGGGATAAAGATGTTTTCTCTTTATCTGTAACATCCGGTGCTACATATCAAATTGATATGAAGGGATCGACTTCGAATTTAGGTACATTAACAGATCCGCT
>MDTB01123383.1_pt1 | contig 10697 bp, 9 predicted proteins | sample 811161 | NCBI WGS metagenome assembly MDTB01 (sample SAMN05326650, study PRJNA326480) | marine metagenome | isolation source: seawater | place: Mediterranean Sea | collected 2009 | reverse complement strand
ATTCGAATCCCCAACCTCTGCGTCCGAAGCGCAGCGCTCTATCCAGTTGAAGCTAACGGCCCGTCCGAATATAATACTTTTAAATTATTAAATGAATAAAACAATAACATTTTTTGCTAAAGATCTCGACAAAAAGATGAGATTAGACAAATATTTAACAAAAAATCTAAAAACATTTACAAGATCACAAATTAAAAAAATTATTCTCTCTAAAAATATAAAGCTTAACAATAAGTTTGTTGTCACGGCATCAGAAAAAGTAAATCAAAATGATTTAATCGAAGTAAATTTTCCTGAAGAAAAAACTGATGATATTAAACCAAAAAAAATGAAGCTTGATGTTGTATATGAAGACAAAGAAATAGTTGTTGTAAACAAACCCAGTGGTCTGGTTGTTCACCCCGGAGCTGGTAATAAAGATGGGACTTTAGTTAATGGTTTGCTATATCTTTACAAAAACAATTTATCAAATTTAAATGGAGAATTTAGACCGGGTATAGTTCATAGGATAGATAAAGATACCAGTGGATTAATAGTGATAGCAAAAAATAATCAGGCACACTCTCATCTATCTGAACAATTTAGTAATCACAGTATAAAAAGAAAATATATAGCATTAATTTGGGGAGTGATTAGGCCTCTTAGTGGAAAAATAACAACTTTAATATCAAGGAGTAAAAAAAATAGACAGCTTATGTCTGTAAGTGAAAGGTCAGGAAAAAAAGCAATTACAAACTACAAAACTTTAAAAACCTTTGGCTCAAATGAAATACCAAAAATTAGTTTGGTAGAATGTATTTTAGAAACTGGAAGAACTCATCAAATAAGAGTGCATTTAGCATTTAAAGGAAATCCATTGATTGGCGATAAAAAATATGGAAAGAAAAAAACAAGATTCAGAAAGGTAAATCAGAAATTTGAGAAAATACTTTCTGATTTCAATAGGCAAGCTCTACATGCCAAAAGCCTAGGCTTGGTTCATCCAACAAAAAACTCATTTCTTAATTTTGACTCAAAATTACCTTATGATTTTAAAAAAATGCTAGACTTTCTTGATAAATTTGGTAATTGAAGAATTTTAATTAATAAATATATATACACCGATGGGTACAAAAACTGAAATTTCAAATTTACCTTCTTTAACAAGTGAGGGTGGACTATCTCTATATCTTGCTCAAATAAAAAAATTTCCAATTTTAGATGCAGAAGAAGAATATATGCTTGCAAAAAATTGGAGGGAAAGAGGAAATTTAAAATCTGCCCACAAACTTGTAACTAGTCATTTACGTTTGGTTGCTAAAATAGCCATGGGATATCGTGGTTACGGCCTTCCGGTAAATGAATTGATATCTGAAGGAAACATTGGATTAATGCAAGCTGTAAAAAAATTTGACCCAGAGAAAGGTTTTAGGCTTGCGACTTATGCAATGTGGTGGATCAAAGCCTCAATCCAAGAATATGTTTTAAGATCTTGGAGTCTTGTCAAAATGGGAACTACAACGGCACAGAAAAAACTTTTCTTTAATTTAAAAAAAATAAAAAAACAAATTGCACCTAATCAAGAAGGTGATTTAAAAAAAGAACAAATAAAAGAAATATCAGACAGACTTGGAGTTAAATCTGAAGAAGTGGTTAACATGAATCGTAGGATGATGGGCCAAGAAAAATCACTTAATGAACCTATAAAATCTGGTGAAAAAGGAGAATGGCAAGACTGGCTTGCTAGCGAAGATTTGGATCAAGAACTCTTTGTGGCACAGAAACAGGAGTTAGATGAAAAAAAATCATTATTATACGAATCTATTAAAGTACTAAATGATAGAGAAAGAGAAATTATAGAGGAGAGAAAATTATCTAACGAGCCTAAAACTTTAGAAGAGTTGAGTAAAAAATATAAAATAAGCAGAGAAAGAATTAGGCAGATTGAAACTCGTGCGTTTGAAAAACTTCAAAAAGCCATGTTGAATTCATCAAAATCTAAGAATCTTCTTCCTAGAAATTAAGCAAACGGATTTTCTACTAAAATTGTATCTTCCCTTTCAGGGCTAGTGGAAATGCTTGAAATTTTTGCTCCTATAAAATCTTCTAAAGCATAAATATATTTCTTGGCTTTATCAGGAAGATTTTCTACATTTCTGATTCCTTTTGTTGATTTTTTCCATCCCGGGAAAGTTTCATATATTGGCTTAACTTTTAGTTGATTATCTAATCCAGCAGGTAAATAGTCTATTTTTTTTCCGTTCATTTCATAGGCAATACACATTTTAACTTCATCTAATTCGTCAAGAACATCTAGCTTAGTAAGTGCAATTCCATTTACTCCTGAAATTTTTACAGTTTGTCTTACTAAGACACCGTCAAACCATCCACACCTTCTTTTTCTGCTGGTAACAGTTCCAAATTCTTTTCCTCTAGTGCCTAGTATATTTCCAATTTTATCTTTTAGTTCTGTTGGAAAGGGACCTGCTCCAACTCTAGTAGTGTAAGCTTTGGTAATACCTAAAACATAATTTATAGCATTTATCCCAGATCCTGTTCCAGTTGCAGCGGCAGAAGCTACGGTATTAGATGATGTAACAAATGGATATGTTCCATGATCAACATCTAACAAAATTCCTTGTGCGCCTTCAAATAATATTTTTTTTCCTTGTGATTTGTATTCGTCTAATTTTTTCCAAACTGGTTGAGAAAATTTTAATATTTCTGGTGCAATTTTTAGTAAATCTTTTTTTAATTGATCCTTCTTAAAAACTTTCTTTCCCAAACCTTTTCTTATAGCGTTATGATGTAAAAGAGCGGCCTCTAACCTGTGATCTAAATTACTCTCAGAAGATAGATCCATTACTTTAATCGATCTTCTTCCGACCTTATCTTCATAAGCTGGTCCGATTCCTCTTCTTGTAGTTCCAATTTTAGCTTTGCCAGCAGCATCTTCTCTTATCTCGTCCATTTCTTTATGAAAAGGTAGAATGAGATTAGCAGATTCTGAAAGAATTAAGTTGCTGGTATTAACATCAATGCCTTTTGATTTTATCTCCTTGATTTCATCAAGTAATGCCCAAGGATCCACAACAACTCCATTTCCAATTACTGAAACTTTATTTTTTCTAACTATTCCAGATGGTAATAATCTGAGCTTATAAGTAACTCCATCTATGACTAAGGTATGGCCCGCATTATGACCTCCTTGGAAACGTACAACAACATCTGCTTCACTTGAAAGCCAATCAACAATCTTGCCTTTCCCTTCGTCTCCCCACTGCGTACCTACTACTACAATATTTTTCATTATCTAAATTTTTTATCCAGTATTATTGAATTTAAATGATTAATTGGTCCATGTCCTTTTCCATAATTGGGATTAAATTTAATAGATTGATTAACATATTTAATTCCAAGCTCACAGGATTTCTTTAAGGGTTTTCCACATGATAAAAAAGTTGTGATTGCGCTTGATAAAGTACAGCCTGTTCCGTGAGTATTTCTTGTTTTGATTTTTTTATTTTTAAAAATTTTTATTTCTTTTTTATTCAAAAGTATATCTTCTGTGTGTTTTGTATTTCTATGGCCACCTTTAATCAAAACATTTTTAGCTCCTAATTTAAGCAAAATATTGGCAGCATGAATCATATCTTCTAGACTTTTGATTTTTATTTTTGTTAAAATCTCAGCCTCAGGGATATTGGGTGTAATCAGGTAAGCTTTTCTCATTAATTTGTCTTTTAAAGTTTTGATTGCTGATTGGTTAATTAGTCTAGCTCCACCTTTAGCTACCATAACTGGGTCCAAAATAATCTTGGAAGTTTTAACTTTATTCAAGGCATTTGCGACGGACTTAATTACTTGTGATGAATGAAGCATTCCAATTTTTATTCCATTTGGCTTTATATCTTTACATGTAAATATAATTTGCTTCCCTATCTCTTTAGGATTGATAGGAATAACAGAGCTTACTCCTGTTGTATTTTGAACTGTTACAGCCGTAACTGCTGTCATTGCATAACCTCCCAGAGCAGTAACTGTCTTTATATCAGCTTGAATTCCTGCACCTCCAGATGAATCAGAACCTGCTATTATCAAAATTTTAGATTTGGGTTTCAATTTATTTTATTGATCTCTTAATTATTTTTATACATTTCAAAATTAAACTTCTATCATGTGACTCGGCCATAATCCTAATTTTTGGTTCAGTTCCAGATTTTCTAACTAAAATCCTTCCATCATAACCCATAAGTTTATTCGCTTTTTTAATTGCATTTTTACATTTATTTTTATCAATTATGTTCTTATCTTTCACAAAAATATTTTCTAAAATTTGAGGTAAAGGTTTAAAGACGTTTAGTAACTTACTGGCTTTCTTGCCCTTTCTTAAAGAAAACAAAACCTCTAATGCAACCATCAATCCATCCCCTGTTGTTGCAAATTTACCCAAAATTATGTGGCCGGATTGTTCTCCTCCTAGATTAAAATTAAATCTTTTCATTTTTTCCTTAACGTATCTGTCTCCAACTTTGGATCTAAAAAATCTTATTTTTTCATTCTTTAAAAAATTTTCTAAACCATAATTAGACATCAAGGTTCCAATTACACCGCCTCTTAAAATTCTTTTTGATTTCCATCTGTGAGCAAGCATAGCAATAATCTGATCGCCATCTACGATTTTTCCCTTTTCATCACACATGATAATTCTATCGGCATCTCCATCGAAGGCGATTCCAACATGCGCTTTAAATTTTTTAACTGCTGACTTAATTTTAGATGGATAAGTTGACCCACACTTTTCATTAATATTAAAACCATTGGGTTTTACACCAATAGAAATAACTCTTGCTCCAAGTTCTTTTAATAGTTTTGGAGCAGCTTTATAACAAGCTCCATTAGCACAATCCAAAACTATTTTTGTGCCTCTTAAGTGAAAATTATTTGGAAAATTTTTTTTTAATATTTTAATGTATTTATCGTTTCCATCTTCTAATCTCTTAACCCTTCCCAGTAGTTTAGGGTTTGTAAGTTGTTTTGTATTTTTGGCATCTATTAACTTTTCAATTTTCTTTTCTATTTGATCTGACAACTTCATCCCATCTGGGCCAAATAATTTAAGACCATTATCGTGGTAGGGATTATGAGATGCGGTAATCATAATACCCATATTTGCTTTCATTAGTTTTGTTAACATTGCAAGTCCATTGGTTGGTAAAGGACCTAACGTAAAAACATGCATGCCACCTGAAACTAAACCTGATACTAGAGCAGGCTCTAAAGTATATCCCGACAGCCTTGTGTCCTTAGCTATAATTGCAATTTGTTTAGATTTTTTTTGATTTTTAAAATAAGTACCGGATGCTAAACCGAATTTAAAAAATTTTTCTCCAGTAATATTACCCTGATTAACAGTTCCTCTAATACCATCTGTTCCAAAATATTTATTTTTCATTAATTTAATAATATTTTTTCAAACACCAAAATTCCTTGCTTTACTTCCTTAACATTATGCACTCTAAAAATCTGTACACCTTGTGATAACAAAAAAAGGACTGAGGCTAAAGTTCCGCCTGTTCTATCTTTGCTATCATGCTTTCCAGATATTTGGTTAATAAATCTTTTTCTTGAAGTTCCAACCAAAATAGGAAATCCAAGGGTATGAAACAAAGATATTTTTGAAATTAAAGTCAAATTATGTTTCAAAGTTTTACCAAAACCGATACCTGGATCTAAAATGATTTTCTTATCTTTAAATTTTTGATTTATGCTATTTTCAAAGAAATCATAGATATCTAATAAAACATTTTTATATTTAGGATTTTTTTGCATGGTATTAGGTGTGCCTTGCATATGATGTATAACCTTTGAAACGTTGTATCTTTTCAATTTTGACAAGGATGTCTGATCATAATTGAATCCTGATACATCATTTATTAGATCTACTCCAGATTTAATACCTTTGATCATTAAATCAGATTTCCTGGTGTCTATTGATAAACAAGTTTTTTTATATTTTTTTTTAAAATTTTTTAAAACATGCTCAATTCTTTTCCATTCCATTCTTGGATCTACAGTTTTTGAACCAGGTCTCGTTGACTCTCCTCCCACATCAATAATCTCAGCCCCAGATTGAATCATTTTTGATATATGTTTGAATGATTTGCTTCTTTTATTAAATTTTCCACCATCAGAAAAACTATCTGGTGTTAAATTTAAAACTCCCATTATTGAGGTTTTAGAAAAATTAATGTGTTTTAAAAAATTCTTTCTTTTTGAGATTATTTTTTTTATGTCTTTTTTAACAATTTTTTTTATATTTTTTTTTAGTTTTTTTACATCTTTGCAGTAAATTAAGTTGCTTTTTACTCTGCCTTTTTCTCTAGTAAAAATTTCAATTTTGTCAAAGGCTATATCCTTTTTACCATTAAGTGGAAAAGCTTTCTTGGACTGAATAAGATTTTTTGCAGCTCTTCCATGATAAAAATTACACGCCCTGGTGTAATATTTTCTCATGATCCGCTTATTATAGTGCTGGTTTTGGTTTTAAACCAATAGAATCTATAGCTGAGGAAGCTTTATCATCAGCCTCATCTTCTTGTTTTTTTGATAGCTTAGTTGGTTGAATATTTTTTAAAATTAAATCTCTAATCTCGTCACCGGTCAAGGTTTCATATACAAGTAATGCTTTTGCAAGTTTATGAAGATCATCAATTTTTTCGGTTAAAACTTGTTTTGCTCTTTCGTAACTAGTGCTAACTATTTTTTTAACTTCAGAATCAACTTTTTTGGCAGTGTCTTCGGACATATGTTGTTGTCTTGTTATTTGTCTACCAAGAAATACTTCGTCTTCGTTGTCACCATACGCTATTGGTCCAAGATCTTTGCTCATGCCGTATTTAGTCACCATATTTTTTGCCATTTTGGTTGCCATGTCAATATCAGATGACGCTCCAGAAGTTACCTTGTCATGGCCAAAAATTAATTCTTCGGCAATCCTACCTCCCATTGCTACAGCAATATCTGAATACATTTTTTCCCTTGTAACTGATAACTGATCTCTTTCAGGTAATCTCATTACCATACCGAGAGCCCTACCTCTTGGTATAATAGTGGCTTTGTGAATTGGATCAGATGCTTTTTCGTTTAAAGCAACTATCGCATGACCACCTTCGTGATATGCTGTTAATTTTTTCTCTTCCTCGGTCATTACCATTGATCTTCTTTCAGCGCCCATCATTACTTTGTCTTTTGCTTCTTCAACGTCAGACATTGTAACAACTCTTTTGTTTTTTCTAGCAGCCAACAAAGCCGATTCATTTACAAGGTTAGCAAGATCCGCCCCAGAAAATCCCGGTGTTCCTCTTGCAATAGTTCTTAGCTTAACATCTGGTCCTGTACTAATTTTTTTAATATGCACTTTAAGGATTGCTTCTCTTCCAAGAATATCTGGATTTGGAACAACAACTTGTCTGTCAAATCTTCCTGGTCTCAAAAGAGCTGGATCTAAAACGTCAGGTCTGTTTGTAGCCGCTATTAAAATAACACCTTCGTTCGTATCAAAACCATCCATCTCGACCAAAAGCTGATTTAAAGTTTGTTCTCTCTCATCATTTCCTCCGCCCAAACCTGCTCCTCTGCTTCTTCCAACGGCATCTATTTCATCAACAAAAATTATACATGGAGCATGTTTCTTACCTTGTTCGAACATGTCTCTAACTCTTGATGCTCCAACTCCTACAAACATTTCGACGAAGTCTGAACCTGAAATCGTAAAAAATGGAACATCGGCTTCTCCTGCAATTGCTTTTGCCAAAAGTGTTTTTCCCGTTCCTGGAGGTCCAATAAGTAATGCACCTTTTGGTATTTTTCCTCCTAATCTTCTAAATTTTTTTGGATCTTTTAAGAATTCAATAATCTCTTCAACTTCCTCTTTGGCTTCATCAATTCCTGCAACATCATTAAATGTAATCTTGCCTTGAGCTTCGGTAAGTAACTTTGCTTTTGACCTTCCAAAACCCATTGCTCCACCTCTACCGCCTTGCATTTGACGCATAAAAAATATCCATACTCCTATTAGGAGCAACATTGGAAACCAAGATAAAAGTACTCCTAAAAGAGATGGCATTTTATCTTCTACCGGTGATGCAATAATACTAACATTTTTTTCTGAAAGTTTACTTACTAAATCAGGATAGTTTGGTGAATATGTTGTGAATTTAGAACCGTCAGTTAAAATACCTTTAATATTATTTCCTTGAATCTCAACTTCTACAACTCTTCCTGTATCAACTTCTTCTAAAAATTTTGAAAAAGCGATCTCGTTGTTTATCGAATTTTGTTTATTTGGATTTTGAAAAAGATTAAAAAGCCCCACTGACAACAGGACTATTAAACCCCACATTAATAAATTTCTAAAATTCATTCTCTATATATAAATAGGTATTTTTAATAATTAAACAAGTACTATACGAATTAATTTAACATTAAAATATGACAAATTGTAGTAGTTTGTTCAAAATCTCCCTAATTTAGTAATTATTAAAATTCTTTTGACACGTAAAGAAAGCTTTTTTTTCTCTCAAAAATACATCCTCCTAATGTACATTTCGTTACATTCCTATTCTCAAAGCGACTTATTAAATTTAAGACTTTCTTTGACTTTGGAGGATAATAGGAATTTGATCTCTTCTTTACAATATCGTTGATAATTCTAAATCTTATTTCCTGAGGTTCCTTACTGAATTGCTTTAAATTTAAAATAGTTGATTTTTTTCCAAACTTAACGAATTTTTTCATAGATTTTGCAACATAAAAATCCATGGCTTCTTTAGTAGATGCAATATTTTTTATTGACCGAATAATTTTTTCAAGATCTATACCCTTATTAATAAGATTTCTTTTTAAAGTTCTGATATTTGTTCTTAAAAATTTTTTATTTTTATTGCTTGGATCTTTAAATATTTTACCAAAGGTTTTTTTTGCAATAGAGTTAAGTTGTGTTTTTTTGAATTCAAGAAGGGGTCTAATTAACCCAATTCCGCTTTTAAGAACTGTCATTTCTTGCATAGAAGAAAGGCCTTCTACTCCACTTCCCCTAGAAAGTCTTATCAAAAATGTTTCAATTTGATCGTCTTGATGGTGTGCCACAAGAAGAGATTTTGCTTTTTTCTTTTTACAAAAGCTTTCTAATAGTTGGTATCTTACGTCTCGGGCTTTCTTTTGAATATTGTTTATAATTTTTTTTCTATTTTTTAAAATTTCCAGATTTATATCATGTTTAGATAAGAGTTTTTTTACTTGTGATGCTTCTTTCCCAGAATTTCTTCTTATACCATGGTCTACCATTGCAAAAAAAAATTTGTATTTCTTCTCTTGAGCAATGACTTTTACTAAAGCGCTAAGCGCTAGACTGTCTGGCCCACCAGAAACTCCTACTACAAATGAATTGTTCTTTTTATATTTGGTTAAAACTGATTTTACTTTGGGATATATATTTGCATCTTTAAGTCTTGCTACACTTGAATTTTTTTTTCTCATATTCTGCTTTTTGTAACACAGACTTGCTTGCTTTTGGATATTGTTTTTTCACGCCATCAATCATTAAACATCCTTGATCTTTCTCTCCTAATTGAACCAATGTACTTCCAAGCTTTAACAGATTGATAGGAGCTTTTTTACTTTTAGGATAATTTTGATAGCCATCTAAATATGCTGCAGCAGCATCCTGGTAAAGTTGTCTAACTCTAAATGTTTCTCCGTACCAATACTGGGCACTACCAGCAAGCGCATTGCTTTTATTTTTATCAATGAATTCTCTAAGTGCATATTCTGCTGTCTCATAATCTCCAACTTTAATGAAACTTACTGCAAAGTCATATTGTTCTTTTGGTGGTTTGTTTGGTAACAAAGATTTTGATGGAGCGGCTTTTTCTGTTACGACCAATCCGGCTGACTCGACTGATTGTGTTTTTTGAACTTCTTTTGTTTGAGTAAGATCACTATCAGATATTCTTCCAAGATCTTGGGGAAGATCAGTTCCAGGAAGATTTTTTTTCTTTGCAACTGAATCCTGATTAACCGCTAGACCCCCACTTTCCAAATCGCTGAATCTCAGTTGATTATCAGATTGCATCTTTGTAATTCTTTTTGATAATTTATCCATTTTAAAATTTACTTCTTCAAATCTATTTGTGAGATCTTGAAATTGACTTTCTATTTCGTTTAGTTTTAATAGGTGTCGGGTCAAAATATCTTCGTTTAAATTTTTTGATGAAGATGTAGAAGGTGTAATATCTGAAACTTTGTATACTGCTTTTTCTAGTGTTTTTAAATCTTGCCTTAATTGTTGAATTTCATCAGAAATTTTTCCAGAATTTTCTTCCTCAGCTCTAACTAAATTCGGGAAAAACAATAGCATCACAAACAGAAAAGAGGCTGCTATTATAAATTTCTTGTTTTTTAGAATCATTTCATATTTTCTAAATATACAAAATGGCAAAAAAAAGACCCCTGATTTTTTAAAAAACAGGGGTCTTTATAATAACTAAATAACGTTTTAATTTGCTTTTACAGTAACTGCTCTTCTGTTTTGAGACCAAGCTAATGGTGAGTTGGCCGGATTTACCGGTCTTTCTTTACCATAACTTATTACTGAAATTCTTTTTCCAGAAACTCCATATGTCATCAAATAATCTTTTGCTGCATTGGCTCTTCTT
>MDTB01103179.1_pt1 | contig 10697 bp, 5 predicted proteins | sample 811161 | NCBI WGS metagenome assembly MDTB01 (sample SAMN05326650, study PRJNA326480) | marine metagenome | isolation source: seawater | place: Mediterranean Sea | collected 2009 | reverse complement strand
TATAGGGGGTGCTATTTCATGCTAATTAATGCTGTGTCCATGCGACAAAAAACGAAAAATAAAAAAGTTGAAAAAAAAAATTTTTTTTTGTTTCTACAAATAGGGTCAATATTATTCGTTTTTACGTGCAGGTACATAGCATTAATTAGCATGAAATAGCAGCTGTAATATAATTCGTTTTTTCTTACAGGTACACAGTGTTATATAGCATGCAATAGCGTGTAAAATATTATTCGTTTTTTCTATTATGACCACAGTATTAAATAGCACTATGTAGCATTGCGTTTATTGCAATGGTGATTATAATTTTTTATACCTAACCCTAACCCTAACCCTAAATCTTTATTGTCACTATAAGTCATGTTGTTTCCACAGCCAATTCAATAAAACGATGTCATCGTAAACTATAAATATTAACAATCCACAATATGCAAAATCGTATACTGTAACACCAATCATATAAAATTGCACAATCCAATTTAAACAACAAGCAGTTGCGTAAATATGTTTTGAAAGGTAGTGGTAATCTTGTATTTCAGAGTAATCGTAGCAATATCTTAATCCTAAGTACGCATTAACGCAAAAAGTACACGCGGAGAAGTATGTATAGTAGAACAGCATTTGTGCTACTCTACTTGTTTGAAAATCTACGGTATACGATGCAATTAAAAATACAGAAGTAACAAGATGGTGCAACCGTGTGCTAGTTGGCAATTTTTCAACCTTATACAACCCTACACAATCATTTGAACAATATAAACTAGCTAATATTTTAATGGGGTTATTTGGAAAATATCCTGTAAATGATAAAGCAAAAAAAGGTAGGCCAGCCAGTGCTAAAAAGCATAAATATACGGCTTTTATGAGGTTTTTTACAACGTAATGCTTCCTTACAATATCACAGTTTTTAAAATTTGGTGTATTATCTTCCAATTTATCTATAATAATTGGATAAGAATAATTTAATATGTAACAACTAAATATAAAAGAGAGAAACGGTAATGTATATGCATAAAATTGTACAATAAAACTAAGATCTGACATAACGTGAAGCTCTTGAGTATACTAAAAACTAAAAAGACATATATACAACTAATATTGTTTATAATATACAATTGAATAACTATATAGGCATTGCATTGTTTAAACACCATGCAAGGCAGAAGACCACCAACAACAACAACAACCACCACCACCACAACAACAACAACCGATACTACTACTGATATACCTTCGAATCAACAAAGTTTAGTATTTAGAACTTCGCGTGACTTAAATACATTATTATTAATAAGAGACGATGTTCCTGAGGAGCAAGCAGAAGAAATAGATGAAATTGAATTATATAATTTGATAGAAACTGATACAAACGAGAACAATATTGCTATTGTTACACAAAATTTTGACAAGAATAATAAAAAATGGATCGTTATTGATTGGGTAACAGGGCATTTTGATGACGTGCGTCTTGGCTTTACAGAACGAGGTCGTAACTTTGAACCAAAATTAATTCGACAGCAACTAATGCAACAACAATATGGTGTTAATTCTTCTAGCAGCAGTACAAATCACGGTACAGCATCAACGCGTTCGTTTTTATTTTTCGAAGGCGATAATAGTGACATTGATGATGAAGAAACACTTATAAGATTATATATAACAAACCCAGAAGCAGATATTCTTTGGGACGACAACATACAAAAAAACAGACAGGCAAACGGAAAAGATTTTTTTGAAGCTTTAATAAAAGTTATGACTTTTCATGCTTTAAATACTGATACAAATTATTATGATGGACGACAAAGACTTGCCCTTTATCAAGCTCTTATAAGGTGTTTCAACGATCCCGAACGGTACATACTTGACTGGTCACGAGAAACTAACAAAGAAGATCCTGATATTGAGATAGGTATGCGCATAAACTTTACAAATCAATCCAAGATAGTAAAAGAAATGCTAATATTTAAAAGAATGACAAGAAATGAAAATGGTAATTGGGAAATAATTTTTAGGCATAATTTAGGACTTGGTTTTGACCCTGACGTTTTAAATTTGTATTTTGTTATTATGCGTTTAAAGCATTACAAAAAGTACAACAGTAATATTACCGAAGCATTAAACAATTGTTACAAAAACGGTAAATTAAATGTAAAAAAAATAAAATTAGTATCTGGTTTTTCGATAGAATCCGAGGCGTTATCTGAGAAACTAAATAATATAGCAAACAGATTTCAAAAAAAACGTGAAAGTTACGACAGAAAAGTATTGAAAGACGGACTTTTGGAAACATTAAGACAAAATAACAATAACAAACAAGCTAATAACAATAACAATAACAATAACAATAACAACAACAATAATAATAATAACAATAATAATAACAATAACAATAAGCGTGCTGAAGTAAGACGGCGCCGACAACAACGTTTGGCAAGGTTTTTTAAACCAGAACCAAAATCAGAACCAAAATCAGAACCAAAACCACAAGAACGCAAGCCTAAAAAAAGAAGAAAAGAGACTAGTGGAACAAGTACTGGTTCAAAGCTTGACGGTGACGGTTCTAAAAAGGCGCCTTTTGATTTAACTTGGTTCAACGGTCTTCGTTTTTAGGGTATAAATATAGCTAAGTTATATAAACCAAGGTTATTAAAGAATATGCCAAGAAAGTTGCGAAGTCTTTCTTCGGAAGGCAGGTTGTTATTAAATATAGGTTTAGAAGGTTCCGACGGAGTTAGCGTTAGTAAAACGGTTAAGGTTGGCCTAAAATCTAAAATAAAAAGTTGTTTAAATTTTCTTTTTACTTCGTCCGATGATGATTTAATAGAGTCTATAGTTAGTAATTGCCGTTTAGCTTCTACTGAGCTTATGTCAAATATTTTTTCCCTGAATGATTTACCAAAGTTAATTGATCGTTTTATTATAAATATTATTTTATTAATATTGAAATCGCCTCGTGATTCTAAGAAGGTTGCAAAATATCATGAAGCAAAAAAAACAGTACAAATTATATTTAAATGTGGCTACTACTTCGTTTAAGAATGGTGATCATAATACTGCATGGTTAATAAACGAGTCTTTGAACCATTTTGCAATTTCCAGTTTACAGATTCCTTTAAATTCTAAGCGTTTTGGTACTGGTATAAAATCTAAGCGTGATTTGAAAGATTTTTTTAGTGTTGCAAAGAAGGAATATGGTTCTTTCAATAGTTGTTTTAGGAAACACATCGAAAAGGTGCCACATGTTCCTAATAATGACTTTATTCCAATTGTTCCTGTTCTTCATATGTACTCTAAGCGCACAAATGAGCATTTAAAGGCCACTGAGACTTTAGGTATGGCACAAGAGGAAACACGCAAGTATAAAGAAAATAAAAAAAATATTGAAGATTTAATAGAAATTTACAGCAATCATTTTAAATCTACGGAAGAAGGGTGTATATTTGCTAAAGAAGTTTCGTTAGGTCTTTATAAAAACCCTGTTTCTTTACCATTAAACGTTGTAAAAAACCCTTTGTTAAACGTAAAAAAAACAAAGAGAGTATTGCGTTCGGATGTCCAGCTTGGTTGTGCAAATTTTGCCGATTTGTGTTTTCTGTCAAAAGAAGTTTTAAAGTCAAAACAGAGCATGAAAGCACTAAAACAGAAGAACGGAAAAATCGCTAAGTTAAAAAAAACCAAGTGTTTAAAATCTCAGTGTGGTTCTGGTTGGCGTTCTATCAATGCATATCGTTTAGCACTAAATCGTAAACGAAGTAAGTTAGGGAGGTAATAAATATAACAAGTCATTTTTTGTGTCTACTGTAGAGTTCTTTACAAACTGAACATGTTTATCGTGTGGTTTTGTAAACACCTGAGTCGTTGTTTTTAACTCTTCTTTTTGAGGTTGAGCTTTGCTGTTTTGTTTTGTTTTTTCGGTTTGTTGTTTTGTTTTTTTGGCTGGGTCATAGTTTCCAGAATTTTCTAGTTTTCTATCATACTCTAGTGCTTCATAAAATGAGTTTCCATATTTTGGATAAAACATTTTTTTCCCGTGTAAGTCGTTTTTGTTTAGCTTACGCTTGCTAGCGTTGCAATTATCTTCGTATTTGTTATGTGGGTCTCTTGGATTTGTTTTAAAACCGAATGTTCTTGTGATGATAAGGCCAAGTGGTGATATAGATGTGGGATCTATATTCACAATTATTGATCTAATCATTAAGTTGTTTTTGGTTTTACGTCCTTTAGTGTGTTGTTTTTTATAATGTGTGTGTATAAAAGTATTTATAGTAATAAAAACCTAACTACATCTATTGGCACTTTAATTTAAGTTTTCTTTTTTAATTTATAAATACAACTGTTACTTCTATTTTACTATGGGCAATGGATTTCAACCAAAACACTCCGTTAAAAAACCGCCGTCGTAAATCAATAAACAAACATCGTCGTAAATCTGCGTTTTGTTTTATTTATGGTATAGTTTTAACTTGTGTTAGTATTACAGTAGTGAATTTGTATGTCCAAACTTCTCCATTTTTGTCTCCAATGTTTCATTTGAGCATTTTGCATAATAACCTAAACCTTAAATTCCAAGTTCGTGCATCTAACAGCAGCACGGAGCAGCAACATACTATGGTAGCTCTACGTACGGGAGCTGGAACCCGAAAAACGCACGTTGTCGTAAGTGAGGTTCTCAATGGAGTTCAGAGGCATATAGTTCTTATTCCTCTGTTAGTGGAACATTATAATGATGGTAGTTTAGGCAATCTTTTGCGTCAATTTATGGATCCTGTTTTAAATCAAAACTTAAGTATTTTTGTTTCAATATCTGGTATTTCTGCCGATTTGTGTCGTAAAGTTCGTAATGAATCAATTATTCGTAATGTGCACAACTCAATTGATGTCGATTTACATTGTTATAAAGATAAAATATACAAAGGTGTTAATATAAATTTAAGTGTTGAATTATTGAAGCGTAAGTTAGGACATGGGTATGGTTCTTCTTTACTAACTATAATGGATGCTGATGATTTGTTTTTCCCGTGTACTTTATTTGATATTGTTGCGTTGTACCAGCATAATCCTGTGAAACTTATATTTCATTCATTTGAGGAATCACGAAGGGTATATCAAGACCGGATCAAGGATCGTTCATCCAATACGTGCAACCCTAATTCTAACCCTAAAGTAAAATTTGGTGGTATCGAGTTATATGATATTGCTAGAAATAGCCGTTGGCGGCCATGGATTTTAGAAACTGCGCATCATGGGCATCATACAACTGAGTTAGGTGTATTTGATGATGTAGCTTACGGTAAAGGTAAGTGCTGCCAAGATTCAAAATTTGTCCGTGATGTAATAAATTTTTACGGTCGCAAACCGAATACAGCAATATTTTCTGATTCAATTTTGACATTCTATACAGGTGGTTCTGAGTTGTGGTATACTGTACCTCCAGCGTTGCTACCTTCCAGCGTTGTTAAGCCTCGGTATGTAACACATACCTTTATGGGTAGTTTAGGAAATGAGATATATCAATATTTGGCTATGTTGGGTTTATCAAAACGTTTAAATCGTGTATTATGTAACCATCAAAGAAAAGGTTTTTATGATGCGGATATTGTAGAAAATTATCATAGTTCTCCTCATTGGATTTCTAGTGTTTTTGAAACTACGCGTGGAACTGTTATTGAAACTCCAATTAATTGTCCTGATTTCCAAGAAAGCAATGTTCCTGTATTCTTTGAAAAACATAGAGAATTTACAGATTTTAAGTCCAAGTTAGACCAAAGTAAATCCGTTGGAGTTTCAGAGAGTCAACTTATTTTTATTGGTGGTTATCTTCAGCATGCTAATTACTATAACAGCTATTTCAATGCAACATCTAAATTAAAAATCAAAGAAAGTTTACTTCAGTTAGCGAAAACAACACTTGAAGGTTGTAATCTTTGGGTTGGGCTGCATCATCGCGTTTATCCTTCGACACACAATGATGTTAATTTGATGTTTCCAGATAGTTACCATCATGTTTTATCGGACTTTTTTCATGCAGGCTATTGTTTATTTGTCAGCAGCAACAAAATGAATGACATTGTAAAGTACAAGAATGTGTTTTCTGATAAGTTTGATAAAATTGTGTTTTCCGAGTCCAATTTCGCCCTAGATTTTACTGTTTTGACACAAGTAGATGATTTAATTTTGTCAAGCGGTACATTTGCATATTTTGCAGCTCAATGGAATTTGTATTTCAACAAAAATCATCGAATTTTTTATCACGAGGACCAAAAGTTGCTACTAGGTTATGCTCCTGTTAATAAAAACTTGTATAATCGTGTTACTTGGATTCCTTTTTCATCAAAAAGCCAAGCTACGCAAGTTAGTAATTTAAAAGAATGGGATTTTGTTAATGATATTGTTTATGTATACAGCAAAGTGATTTTAAAAAATATATATTATTTATTCAAAAGTCCAAATGGTATTTCTGTGTTGTTGAATACGTTGAAAGGCTGTGGTCTAACTTACGATGCTTCAATTTTAAAAGCAAGCGTGGTGTCTTTAAATGATTTCAAAGATTTTCGAAACCATTTTGATTTGTATCGCGTGTCATGTCCTCTTACGATGCCTTTAGTTGGGTTTAGCCACCATAGCAGTGATGAAGAAGAAAACCACAACAACCGGGATGCAGGGATGGATGGAGGTCGTGTTTTATGTATTGCACCTTTATATTCTACGCAACGCGCAAATGTTAGTTTAAAGTTCCGTTTATATCTTAATGAAACAATTGCTTATTATATCAATAATTTAGGTTTTTCAAGACTTGAAATTCCTGTGTTTGATGTAAGTCCGCAAGTTTTATATATATTGCAGCAATCCCATTATAAACCTTATGTAAGATTGTTCAACTACAGTTCTTCTTCAACAAATGGAGTTATAACTGCCACAACAGATGCCTTACCTTCGTTTGGAAAAGGTTCAAATGGTTTAATTTATGAACGAGGTAAACTTTTATCATGGAATAGTTGTTATTTGCGTAATTTTATGACTGCAACTATGCTTCTTTTTGTTGATATTGATGAGATTTTGTCAGTAGTTAATCATAATATGTTTATAAATATGTTAAGTAATTCAGAAAAGGATATTTTTTCTCTTGAATCTAAAACTGTAGTATCTTATCATAAGGATTTTAACGAACGCGAAGACGCAAAGCTAAGTGTTTTACGTTTTTATGACGGCATAGAAAAAAATCCTCTGTCACCTTACAATGCAGGTCGGTACCATAGGGGTCGTTGGAAATATTTTGTTCGTGGTTTTTTAGATGGTGGTAAGTTGTTAAACGATCTTCTCTGGACGCATAGTGTTTCTGGTTTGAATTACAGTTATTGCGATAAAACGCATCATCTTGTTTCCACTGACATTGCATATATTCGTCATTATTCTACAAATTTTTTATTTGACGGTCAAATTCCTTTGTTAGATTCTTTAGATTACATTGCTGACTATGTAAAGGTACCTTTATCCATGCAAATGGTTCAAGAATCTAAAGCAGTGGCAGCTGAGGTTGAATGTAAACGCTATTTAAATAAATTTCCTCCAATTGTTATAGGTAAAATGGGTAAGGAATCACCATTTTTTGATGTTTCTTTTTCATGGTGGGATGAAAGACGTATAAATTTGGCAAAACAAGATCGTGTTTCACCAGAAAATTTTTCAATAAAGTTAGTACGCGATGGTTTGCGCAAGCTTGATCCAACGTCTGGGTCTTTATTTATTGATGTAGGTGCAAATGTTGGTTTTATGTCTATGTTGGCTGTAAGTCTAGGTTTTGATACAATAGCTATTGATCCAATGTCATATGATATATCAAAAATATGTGAAGGTTACAAGGCAAACCAAGCTAGTTCAAGTTCCCGAGATTTAGATTTACGCAAGCTAGGTGATTTGTATGTTTATCATGCAGCACTTGGTTCTAAACCTAAAGATGCCTTAGAAATTAAGGTTGCCTCAAGTTTTTTGGACCAGACAAGTCTATATCATTCTGTAAATAAATCAGCTGGTGATAATTTTGAGACTGTTTCAATGTTAACGTTGGACAGTTTATTAAACAGTAGCAACTTGGGTAAGTTTTCAAGTCGTAAAGTAGGTTTTTTAAAACTAGACGTACAAGGTTGGGAATCTGAAGTGTTTGCCGGTTCTTTAAAACTTCTATCTGATCCGTTTCGTCGACCAAAATTTATATTGTATGAAAGCACAACATGTAAAAGCCCTGATGACACAGACTGTGTTACAGAAAGTAACCAAAACTTCAATTTAATAAGTAGTTTTGGTTATGTTTGTGAGCGTTATTATGAAGATATTTTCTGTGAACTTAAAAAAAAAGAGCAAAGCAAAACAATAGTGTATGTTTTAAGTTTAAAGAAGGATAAAGACCGACTTGATAAATTTAAACAATTGTATGGTTCGGTATTTGATGTTCGTGTTTGTTATGGTAAAAAGGATACAGCGCTAAAAATTGGTTATGGCAATGTAGAGGGATTTGCGAATTGTATGAATCGAGCTCAAAAAGAATTAAAATTAGTCAATCAAAAGGTTGCATATTTTTTCGAAGATGATGCTGTTCCATTGAATGATTTAAATGATTTGAATTCAGGTTGGTCGTTGCCAACTGTTTCGGATTTTCCGTACGATTGTTTAATTTTGTTGATGGGAGCATGGGATTTTGTTGGGGTACGTAATACTCCATTGAATGAATTTAGTCACTACAACTCTAAATTTGAATTAAAACGTATAACAACAAAATCGTATGGATCTCATGCGTGGAGTGTTTTAAGTTCAAATTTAGAGTTGTTAGAAAAAGGTTTTCGTGGTGATTTAGTAGGAGAACCATTTCGCATGGATGGCAATCGTAAACTTGTTGGTGGTGATATAAGTTTTTATGTGAATGCGTTAAAGTTTGGTATGTCTGTTTATGCTGTAAATCCGTTACTGTTTGGTCATGGTTTAAGTTGGTCGAATACATTTAATACACAACATAAAGCGGAGTTAAATGCTTTGGTTACAGAGGTACCTTCTTGGAAAGTAAATCCAGCTGGTAGAATTCCAATTTTGGAAGACCCTAATGTAGATCCTTCGCCTAGGTTAGGTTTAGGGTTGCCAAATATTGTCCATTATGTATTTGGTTTAAAAGAGCAAACCGATGCGTTTTTGTTTTCCTATTACCTTAGTATTTATTCTGTATATGTAATAAATCGACCTAGGGTAATTTATTTTCATTATTATTACTTACCACATGGCAAATGGTGGGACCAGATTTTGAAGGATCTTGGTGCTAATTTTGTATTAAAAAAGGTAAATATGCCATTAACTATAGGTAAAAAGGTAATAAAAAAGGTTGCTCATAAAGCAGATAAATTACGTATGGATATTTTATATGAACATGGTGGTATTTATATGGATGTTGACACAATTTCTGTTCGTGACTATAAACATTTATTAGATAAGGATGTAGTATTAGGTTTTGAGCAAGTGAAAGCAAAACCCGAAACTTCAATATGCAATGCAATAATGATGACGAAACCAAAAAGTTTGTTTTTTAAAAACTGGATGGATAACTACGAATCTGAGTTTGACCCGGATAAATGGAGTGAAGCTTCAATTTTATTACCTAAAAAACTTTGGTTAGAGAATCGTTCTTTAGCTTACGTTTTAGGCACGTCTAGTTTTTTTAGTCCAAATTGGTATGAAACTGAAAAAATTTTTTCTACGCCAGTGTCTAAAATTCCAACAGATTTGATAACTTTACATTTGTGGGAAACATTTTCTTTGAAGTATCTAAAAACGATTACAGGTTGGGATTGGGCCAAACAAAGCATGAATAAAGACACTCTTTATGCAAAGCTAATGCGTAATGTTGAAGAAGAAGCTTCAAAAGAAGAGTTTTACAAGTTAATTAATAATCCCAACTCAGAAGTTTGTAAAAATGTTTATTCTATGAAGGGTATAAACAGTAAGGAGCCAATAGTAAAGATTTGTCTTGACAACATTAAAATTCCATGCAACGTTTTAAGTTTTGGTATAGACCATAATTTTGTGTTTGATGATTTTATGTTATCAAAAGGTTGTCGTGTTTGGTCTTTTGACCCCTCAATGCGTGGAAACTACAGTCGTGGTAAAAATCATAAGTTTTTTTCAGTTGGTATTGGTGCAAAAGATGAAATGACAACAGATAAAAGTACGTTTATTGAGCGCGACGATTCTAGAGAAGTAACAACGTTTGAAACAAAGACTCTTTCAACAATAATGCATGAAATGAATATAGATTTTGTTGATATAATTCGTTTAGATACAGAAGGTGCCGAATGGCGTTTTTTTGACTCTTGGGATTTTTCAAAAATAGGGCAATTGTTGTTGGAGGTCCATATGTATTTTGATTTAAATATGCATATCAAACAAATCCAACAAGTCGTAAAGCATGATATGACATTATTTTGGTCTGCTCGTAATCAGTTTGACTCAAATGTTATTTATCGAGATATGACTCGTGTTTATGAAGTAGGTTTTGTAAACTCAGCAGCATCCGTAAAAAAACAACGCTACGCTAAAGTTTCCGCTAACTACGAACCATGGAATGATGGAGTCTACATTGTTCCTAATAAAACATGTAGATGGGTTTCGTTTTACAGTCATAATTATAAAATGTGCGTACACGAGGGCATTGATACAGT
>MDTB01045266.1_pt1 | contig 10697 bp, 11 predicted proteins | sample 811161 | NCBI WGS metagenome assembly MDTB01 (sample SAMN05326650, study PRJNA326480) | marine metagenome | isolation source: seawater | place: Mediterranean Sea | collected 2009 | reverse complement strand
TTCTCTAATTTTGGTTTCAATGTTGCGGATTGCTTCGACGGAGCTGCGGACCTCTCTTTGCACAAGCTGAACTTCTTCTGCAATTTGCTCGGTCGCTTTCGATGTTTCCTGCGCCAATGATTTCACTTCACTTGCCACAACGGCAAAGCCTTTACCGGCTTCGCCCGCACGCGCTGACTCAATCGTTGCGTTCAGGGCAAGCAGATTTGTTTGTTCGGCAATATCCTGAATAAGCCCAACAACATCGCCAATTTTATCAGATGCGGTAAGCAGGCCTTCAATTTGTTTCGATGCGTTGTTAACGTCTTTAGTCGCCTCGTTTGTCGCCTGACTGGTGTTATTCACTTGCTGGCTCAGCTCGCGGATAGATGCGCTAAGTTCTTCTGATGCGCTGGCAACCGTTTGAATATTTTGCGACGTTGATTCAGACGCGCGCGACATTGCCGCGGATTGCGCTGTGGTTTCTTCAGCAATGCCTGACATCGATTCCGCGGTTGAACTGAGCTCTGTTGAGGCAGAGGTCAGCATGTTGACAAGTTCAGATATATCGAGGTCGAAGGAATTTGTTAGCGCTTCAAGGTTTTTGGCGCGCATTAGCTGTACTTCCTGTGCTTGCTTTTGTTCTTCTTCCATGCGGCGCATGGCAAGGCTGTTTTCTTTTAATACGAGAATACTACGTGCCATTTTTCCGATCTCATCGCCGCGCTCTTGGCTGGGAATCTCGATTTCTAAGTTATTATCAGCCAGAGCAAGCGTCGATTGGGTTAGCCCTGCAACAGCGCCGCTAATCTTGCGGCTAATCAACAGGCCAATGAGGATCGATAGCGCCGTGACAATCACCATCACAGAGAGGATCATTGTAAATGTCCGCGCGGATACAGATTCTGCTTCAGCTTTGAGCGCTTGGAACTGGGCGCGTAAATCTTCCGCTAACGCATCAAATTGCGGAGAAGATAGCGCGAATATCGTGCTTAACTTTGATATTTCCTCCGCATTTTTTAGTTCAATATCAGCCAGAGCTTTAAAGTCTTTATGATAGGCGTTCATGAGGCTGAGCAGTTCTTTTTGATCTGCGCTTGGTATAAAGCTCGCCGCTAATGCGGTTTTAAACTCAGAAAGGCGTTGATCCATACGCGTTATATATTTGGGATCAAGGCGCAGCATAAAGTCTTTTTCATGGCGGCGCATCATTAACATGAGGACGGTCAAATTATCTTCTTTAAAGCCGTTCAGCTTTGTTTCAACTTTATGTACCGCGCTGCGTAATGCGCCTTCTTTCCCTTCACTAGGCACAAGGCCGCGGTCAATGAGGTTTTCTTTAACGCGCTGAAATTGTGTGACATATGTATCATAGTTCTGAATAATACTGGCTAACTGCGCCTTTTGAGTTTCTGTTTCTAAAAGGGCGCTTAACTGCTGGGTGTAACTATGGATTTTGTCCGCGTTTTCGTCATGTTTTGCGGCGTATTTAAGGTCTTTACGGATCAGAAAATCTTTTTCACTGCGCCGCGAATTGAGAAATTCATATTGTATTTGCGCGACAATATTTAAGCTTTTTTCTTGCTGATTTACGTGCTCTTGAAGTTTTGCAATTTTAACGTTGCTGAACATATAACTAAGCGCAATAATGCTCAGGCCAATAAAAACAATTACTGTAATTAAGCTGATTTGCTGACTAATTTTAAAATTTTCAAGCTTGAGCGATTGGGGTAAAATAGAAAATGACATATCAAGTAAATCCCGCTAGTAAAATAAAAATAATGAATTAAATAAAATATATGTAATGACGCATAGGCTTAAGTCTCGACTCGCCTGCAAAATTATTATACCAACATAAAAGTTAATAAACCACTATATTAACGAAGTTTAATATAACCATAGGTTCAGATAGAAAAGGGTTCATTGTGACGCAGGAAAAAAGATATAACACGGCAGCGATTATCCTCCACTGGGCCATGGCTCTGGGGTTTTTACTGATGTTTTTCTCTGGGGTGATCATGGAATATGTTGACGTCGCCAAAAGCTTGAAATTTAGTCTCTATCAATGGCATAAAAGCGGCGGTGTTTTGCTGTTGATTGCCTTTGTGCTGCGCCTTATATTGCGCTTAATTAAGCGCCCGCCCGCTCTGCCCGCCCATATTAAAAGACACGAAGCTGTCTTAGCGAAGTTAGGCCATTGGGGGCTTTATGCCATGATGTTCGCGATGCCGTTTACAGGCTGGTTGATGGTCTCGTCAAGCGTCTATGGTCTGCCAACCATAGTTTTTAACCTGTTTGAGTGGCCGCATATTCCAGGAGTGCAGGGTGATAAGCAAATCCATGATGTAGCTAAGCAGGGGCATTTCATTTTGGCGATTACATTTTTCGCGCTGATAATGGCGCATATTGGCGCGGTGTTAAAACACGCGCTATTTGACCGTGAAAATTTACTGCGCCGCATGTGGTGGGGTAAAAACATTGCAGATAAGACAGAAAACCAGACAGAGATTAAGGAAAAATAATCATGCGCTTTTTAAACATTATCGCCATACTCGTTATCGCTTATTTGCCGCAAATGGCGCAGGCGCGTCCATATCAAACGGATTACGCCCAAAGCCATGTCAAAGTTTCTGGTACGCATACAGGCAAAGCATTTACCGCTGTTTTTGAAAAATGGGAGGCCGTTATTGATTTTGACCCCGCAGCATTGGCGCAAAGTAGTTTTTCTGCGCATTTTTACCCTGAAACACTAAAATCAGGCAATAAAATGTATGACGGCACAATCCCCGCGCAAGACTGGTTTAATGTAAAATCATTCCCAGAAGCGCAGTTCCATAGCACGGCGATAACGCATAAAGAGGGAAACACATATCACCTCAGCGGTGAGTTAACTATTCGTGATGTCACTCAGCCCATTTCTTTTGATTTTGCAGTGTCCGACCTTGGCGCCTCCCCTGTTATTGCCACGGCGGCGTTTGACATTAATCGCCTTGATTTCGACCTTGGTAAAGGCTCTGACCCCGCAGGCGAATGGGTGAGCAAGACCATGACGATTGCGTTGAAAATCATAGCGTCGCCACAGTAAGTGCTGCGGATTATAGCGTTAATTTATAGATAAGCTCCGCATCTTCCACGCCATCAGGCCAGACAATCTGTGTTTCTTTTACAAAGCTGAAGCCCGCTTTTTTTATCGCAGCCTGCGACGCGCCGTTCCCTGCGCGGTGCGAGACATAAACATCATCATAAAGTGCATGGGCGCGCGCCCAATCAAGCCGTGCATTAATCAGCCTATGGGCAAGGCCTTGCCCGCGATGGGGCGCTGCGATATAAGCCCCGCCAAGCCGCGCGGCACGGGCAATATCCGCTTCACCATGAATGCCGCCCATGCCAATGATTTTATCGCCCGCATAGAGCCCGAAAATCGCTTTGCTGCACAGCGCTTCGCCAGTGACGCTTCTCTGCCAATATCTATCCGCTTGCTGCTGCTCTTCATCATAGCGGCGCAGGAAGACTTGCGGGGCGGCCTTTAAGGCTGCAAGGCGTATGGCTTTTAAATCGGGCCAGTCATCCAAAAACAGGCGTTTTATTGTGATGTTTTTATCCATTATCTTTTCTTTCATTATGGTATGCCTTAATCCCAGCTCACCTGGCGCGTTTTAAGGCCTGCTAAATCTGTACGGTAATACATATGATTAGTCAGTATCGCGCCAGAAGGCACGGCGTTTGCAAATGGCACGCTCGCGCAATGAGTAAAGCCAAGGCGCGCAATAACATTTCTGCTGGCATCATTGCCCTCTGAATGGCAAATCAGGACGCTGTTTGCGTGGAGCGCTTTAAAGGCATAGCGGGTCAGCGCATCGGTGATCTCTTGTGCGTAGCCTTGGCCTTGTGCTGCCCTGCGTACCCAGTAACCAATTTCAAATTGGCCAATGTCCCAGTCAATATTATGCAGGCCAGATGATGCGACAAGCGCGCCTGTGCTGCGTTCAAAAGCAAGTACAGCCAAGTTTTCACGAGTGATGAACTTTGCCGCGTTTTCTATGGCATAGCCTTCATAAAATTCATTGGTGGCATCCTTGCGTTCACGCGCCCACGGCATCCATTGGTTTAATTGATCCCATGTCTCAAGCACGGCGGCGCAAAGGGGCGCACCATCACCTGCTTGCGGTGGACGCAGAATAAGGCGCTCTGTCGTGATCGGCATGGGCGCAGGGCGCAGCATGGGCGGCAATGCGTCTGTCGCGACTTGCGGCGGCGTAGTGATGGGGGCGGGCTGTGTTGTGTTTTGATCCATGATCGTCTCTTCCTCTTAAATATCGGCTTTAAGAAAAGGGGGTGATCTGATGGTATTTTAATGGAGGAATAAAGATCAGCCCCTTTTCAAAAATGAATGGGGCTGCGGTTTATAAATGCTTAAGCGCCCAGTCTTTTTTGTTTGCGTGATGATGTCTTGCACGTATGAGACGCGTGCACACCACCGGCAAGATTTCTCTTGCCCGCGCCGCGGCCTGCTGCTTCATTATGCTGTATCATCAAAAACTGTCTCATTATTTATAAACCATAAGGTTGAAATATTATTACCAATGTAACGTAATTTATCCGCAAGATAAAGAGAAAAAGTCTCTCTTGTCTTGCTGTTTCGTGGATTGCTGCTTATAAAGAAGCTCTATACGGCATTATAGGGGAGCAGAATAATGAACGTCATTTACGGCATTAATGGTACGGGCGATGGGCATATATCACGCGCACGCAGCCTTGCGCCGCAGCTTATGGCACAAGACAATTTCTCTCTCTCTTTTTTATTTTCAGGCCGCGCGGCAGGGCAATATAAAGACATGGCGGCCTTCCCCAATTACACGCAGCGTAATGGCCTAATTTTCGAACAGAAAAATGGCGGTATCGATTTTTTAAGCACCGCGAAAACCGCGCTTTGGGGGCCAAACAGTATTCGGCGCGCATTTAACGATGCTGCTGCGCTTGACCTGCGCAATGTTGATTTGATCCTGACCGACTTTGAACCGATCACATCGCTTAGCGCGCGGCTCAAAAAAATGCCGCATCTTGGCATCGCCCATCAATATAGCTTCCATGGCGCTTTGCCCGCAGGCTTGAACCCGCTCAGTTTAAAAGCAATGACGCGGGCCTATTCGCCGGTGAATAACACATTGGGGCTGCATTGGGATATGTTCGGGCAGGATATATTGCCGCCGATCTTTGCAGCGCCAAAAGAAGAGGCGATGGAAAAAAGCATGATCCTTGTTTATCTTGGCCATGAGGAGCTACACGATATTAACGCATTGCTTGCGCCGTTTGCCAATAAATATGAATTTCATATCTACCACAAAGATATCAGCCATTACCGTGAAGACCCAAATGTGAACCTGATTTATAAGCCGAAATCAGCGACAGGGTTCAAAGATGACATGGCGCGCTGCGAAGGGTTAATCACCAATGCTGGTTTTGTGAGCCCTTCTGAAATGCTCCATTTAGGCCGTAAAATTCTCGTCAAGCCTGTGGGGGGACAGATTGAGCAGCAATCAAATGCCCGCGCCTTAGAATATTTAGGCTATGGCCGTGCTATGGAGCGCCTTGATAGCGCGAAGCTGGGGCAGTGGTTAAATGAAGACCGCGCTGCGCATGTGCGCTTCCCTAATGTCGCGCAGGCCGTTGCAAAATGGATAGCCAAGGGTGATGTCGAGGATAAAGCACAGCTTAAGCGCCAGCTTTGGGCGCAAACAGAAATCCACCGAACATTAAAGTAATCAGCGCTTTGTGATGAAACTAAAGAAAAAGCCATATCATCGATATGGCTTTTATGTATCTATTTATCAGCGTCTTTTTTCGCCGCTTCTTTTTCAGCAAGCTTTTTCTCAAGCCAGTGAATGGTGTAATCACCGCTATGGAAATCAGGCTGCTCCATAATCCATGAGTGAAGCGGCAATGTTGTTTTTACGCCATCAATGATGGTTTCAACAATGGCGCGCTTGGCACGGCGGATACATTCATCGCGGTTACGACCATGAATAATCAACTTGCCGACCATCGAATCGTAATATGGCGGAATTTTATAGCCATTATAAATCGCGCTATCAAAACGCACACCGAGACCGCCAGGGCAATGGAACTGTGTAATTGTTCCAGGGCAAGGCGTGAAGTTATCAGGGTCTTCGGCGTTGATACGAAATTCAATCGCGTGACCACGGAAACGGATGCGGTCTTTGTTGAGCGATAATTCTTCGCCCGCCGCAACGCGGATTTGTTCTTGGATAAGGTCAATGCCTGTGATCATTTCAGTGACAGGGTGTTCAACCTGAATACGCGTGTTCATTTCCATGAAGAAAAACTGACCATCTTCATAAAGGAATTCAATTGTGCCTGCGCCGCGATAACCCATTTTGCGCACTGTATCGGCAGAAAGCTGACCAATCGCTTGGCGTTCATCTTCTGTTAAAATTGGTGAAGGGGCTTCTTCCAAAACTTTTTGGTGCCGGCGTTGCAATGAACAATCACGCTCACCTAAATGGATCGCATTGCCATGCTCATCGCCAAAGACTTGAATTTCAATATGGCGCGGACGACCCAAATATTTCTCAACATAAACGGTTTCATCGCCAAAATTCGCTGCCGCTTCTGAGCGCGCCGTCGAAAATTGCTCTGCAAAGTCTTCTTCGCGCTCAACAAGTTTCATGCCGCGACCGCCGCCGCCTGATGATGCTTTAATGATCACTGGGTAGCCAGCTTCGCGGGCAAAGGCAATGCCGTCTTCCACGGTTTCTAATGCGCCTTCACTACCTGGTACAACAGGCAGACCAAGGGCTTTAACGGTTTGTTTTGCCGTTACTTTATCGCCCATAAGGTCGATATGCTCAGGTTTTGGGCCAATAAAGGTAAAGCCGTGTTCCTCAACCATGCGGGCAAATTCTGCATTTTCCGACAAAAAGCCGTAACCAGGGTGAATGGCTTCAGCCCCAGTAATTGCCGCTGCAGTCAAAATCGCAGGGATGTTCAAATAGCTGTCTTTACCCGGTGGCGGGCCAATACACACAGATTCATCTGCAAGACGTACAGCCATTGAATTGGCATCAGCCGTTGAGTGAACAGCAACAGAGGCTACGCCCATTTCACGGCAAGCGCGAATGATACGGAGTGCAATTTCACCACGGTTAGCGATAAGAATTTTTTTAAACATGCGACAACACTTATTTTGTTAAAATGGTTTTGGCTGTTATTTTTCTTAGAAGAATAGCTGCGGCGTTACAGTCTATTCGATAACAACAAGAACATCGCCAAATTCAACTGGCTGTTCATTTTCAATCAGTATTTGTGTGACTGTACCTGATTTTGGCGCTTTAATCGGGTTCATGACCTTCATCGCCTCAATAATCATTAATGTATCACCTTCTTTAACGCTGTCACCTTTTGTGATGAAATCAGCTGCGCTTGGCTCAGGTGCAAGATAGACTGTGCCAACCATTGGAGAGCTTACTGCGCCCGGATGCGTTGACACATCAGCAATCGGCATATCATTTGATGCAGGCTGAGGAATTGTTGGGTCAGAAGGCATGTGCACAGGCGCGGCTGGGTGCGCTGCATATGTTGCGCCGCCTCTGTTGATGCGGATCATTTTGTCGCCTTCGGCAACTTCAATTTCTGTAAGGCCCGTATCATCAAGTATTTCTGCGAGCTCTTTAATTGCATTAGTATCAATTTTCATCAAACATATCCTGCTTGTCGTTTAAAATTTCATCGACCCTGATTATAGAAGATTAATGCAGATGTCAATTATTCTCGTCTAATTTATCCTTATCGCGGAAAAGGCGGGCTAGTTTTGCTTTTGGTTAAACAGCCACTCAAGCGCCATTTCATACCCCTTTGCGCCGTGCCCTGCAACGCGATGCGTTGCGCAAGGTTCAATAAAGGAGACATGGCGGAATGCCTCGCGTTTATTGGGCTCAGAGATGTGCACTTCGACAATTGGGCCTGTAAATAACTCTAATGCGTCATGTATAGCGATGGATGTATGCGTGTAAGCGCCTGCATTTATTAAAATAGCATCAAAACGGTTTATCGAATCTTGTATCCAATCGACAATCTCACCTTCATGGTTGGATTGGCGAAAATCAACACTCGCATAATGCTTTTCGGCGCAATTATTGCACATAGCCTCAATATCAGACAAGGTATCGCTGCCATATATTGTAGGGTTTCTTTTGCCCAGCATGTTGAGGTTAGGGCCGTTGATGATAAGTATGTTCATGGGGCTCACTTTATAACGATAGGGGCGAATAAGATATTAAAGCCCAGTGTAAAGGTGTGCGTTGCTAAGGTCAAAGTGAAACTTCCTTTATTGCTGCGTGCTTACATATCAATAGTAAGCTTGCGAAAAGCGCTGCGTGCGGGGCGGTCCAGTAATAAGGTTGCGTGTTTCGCTGCGTCGGTCTCGGTGGTCAGCGCAAAGCCTTCAATGCTGCGTCCTTTAGGAGGAACGTAAGTCACGCCGTCAATATCAATGCGCTGATCACGTTTGGCGCGGCTTGTGTTAATCGCAACAAAGAGTGATGCATCTGCGGGGTGGATGAAAGATTTAAAGTTGAGCGGAGAGCATACGCCGCTGCCAGCCATAACAAAGGCGGGGATGGTTAGGTCGATTGCGCTGCCGCCCTCTGTGTATGATTTTGCTGTTGATCCAAGCGGGGTTGCGAATGTAATGCCGTTACCCATGACGCGCCAATTGTTTTCTGCGACATCTAAATCTTGCACATGGGCGAGGGAGGCTTGCCCGTTATTGCTCATTAGCGCAGCATCTGTAAACGCGTAACGCAGTGCGCTGCTGCCATCATCATGCATGATTTTAACGCGTAGCGGTTTTAATGTATATTTATGCGCCTTGGCAACAAGCGCATCTAAGTCAGTGCGGTTTGGGTCAACATGGTTCATCCAAAAGCCGACGCTGTTACTTTTCGTGCTGCATTGTCCAATAACGGTTTTATTAAACGCATCACGTAAGGCATAAAGAAGTGAGCCGTCGCCGCCAATCGCGCAATGTATCGGCGCTTTATCGGCAGGGGTTTGGCCGTAAGCGGCGATCATTTTATCTTGTAAGGCGACAGAAGTTGCATCGGCAGGGTTGGCAATAAAATAATACTGCGCTGTTTTCGCGGATGAGTTCTGTTGTGATTTAGCCATAATTTACGCCTTTTAAGCTGGTTCTTAATCGCGATGATTATGACTATTTTACGTAATATGTCAATCAAATTCTTTGTATATGGGAGGATTCTTTTATTTGTGCTTATCTTCATCAATCATGTGACGCAAATTGTCGGTTACATGGTCGGGGTTCATCGCGTCAATCTGACGCTTGGCTTGTTCAAGCGGAGAGTTTTCTTTGCCTTCAAGGTGCTGGCGAATACGCTCTAGTGTGTCTTCGCCAATCGCGGCGCGGGCTTTGCGTGTGTTTTCTAACGCTTCTTCGCGCAGCGCCGCGCTTTGTTTCTCTGCGGCTTTCGCCTGTTTCTTTGCTTTTCTATCTTTGCTGCCAAAGAACAACATGGGGCATTATCCTTTTACGCCGCACGCATTATTGATCGCCTCATGTGATTTGGACGAGCCCTTAAGCGAGAAGGTATCAACAGTTTTTGTACCGCGCTTCGAATAACCTGTGACGACCATTTTGCTGCCGCGCTGAATGGCATCAACAATTTTTTTGTCATCGCTAGGTCCAGATGTCCATGCGTTTTCGCCGTCAGTAAATAGTGTGAAGTTCCATTTGTTATCAATGCTGACTTTTACTTCAGATCCAGCCTTATATGGGTAGCCCGCGGCATATGAAAACTCGTTTTTCGTGCCGTCTGAATTACGGTGGGTGATAAATGCGAAAATATCGCCGCGGCGTGTGTAATTGCCTTCATCCTTTGCTGGCTTACTCGCCATAAAACAGACGCTTTGGCCGTTTTCTTTATAGCTATGCGATGACCAGTCTCCATATTGACCGATAAGGTCAGTTTCGCTGGCAAAGCTTGGCGCGGAAAAGGCTGTCATAAAGACGGTGAGTGATAAAAGGGCGAATTTTTTCATGATAACTTCACTTTTTGGATGGTGATTAGAGGAATAATTTGAATCTATTTGAATGTAACCCTGACGATGGCACGTCAGTATTTGAAGCTGAATAGCAATGTTCACTTATAATATAACAACTATATCTGTTATGATAAAGGAAAAATTTGATCCATTTTGATGGCTTGATACGTATAAGTAACAACTCTTATATGGTAAAGAGGGATAAAGGCTTTGCGGTAAAGCGGTTTTTATAGGATAATAAACATTAAGGTGACGGCACATACAGGCCGAATTTCACAGGCTTATTTCTAATGGTCCTAAAGGGGCGGTAAATGCAGAAAAATAAAGCTGTGGTAACCTCTGATGTTAAGTCTTTAAACGCTTTATTGCATGATGTCGGGCAGAATAAAGACAAAGATGCTTTTATGTCTTTGTTTGATTATTTTGCGCCGCGCATTAAGTCCTATTTATTGAAGGGCGGGCTAAGCGAAGACGCGGCAGATGAGTTGGCGCAGGAAACAATGTTCATGGTCTGGCAAAAAGCGGATAGCTATGCGCCAGATATTGCCGCAGCAAGTACGTGGATATTTACGATTGCGCGTAATAAGCGTACGGATTTCTTTCGTAAATCTGGACGCGCGATCGTTCAGCCGCCAGAAAAT
>MDTB01036861.1_pt1 | contig 10697 bp, 9 predicted proteins | sample 811161 | NCBI WGS metagenome assembly MDTB01 (sample SAMN05326650, study PRJNA326480) | marine metagenome | isolation source: seawater | place: Mediterranean Sea | collected 2009 | reverse complement strand
CGATAAATATATCGAAGATTGTAAGGCTTCAGGAGAAACAGCCAACTTGCACCCCATGCTCAAGAAAATCCTTATATTAATTCACCCTTTTGCCCCATTCATCACGGAAGAAGTTAATGATCTTATCTTTGATGATGGATCTTTGATGGATTGACCCTACATATAAATTATGTCAAAGGTAGTTTTAATAGGTGCAAGCTCAGCTATAGCAAAATCACTTCAAGATTTTTCAGATAAAGAATTCATTTGCTTTACAAGATCAAATGGTTTTGATGTATCTGGAGATCTTTCAGAGTTAGATAGCTTAGATGATATAAATGGATTAGTTTATTTTCCAGGAACTATCAACTTAAAACCATTCACTATGCTTAAAGACCAAGACTATCAGACTGACTTAGAAATAAATTTTCTTGGTGCAGTTAAAGTAGTAAAAAAATTAATTGCGAAATTAAAGGATGCAGATGGTGCTAGCGTGGTATTTATCTCTACTGTTGCTGCAAGTCTTGGATTGCCGTTTCATGCAAGTATTTCACCTGCTAAAGCAGCTCTAGAGGCATTTTCAAGATCAATGGCAGCTGAATATGCCGGAGCAAAAGTTTCTTTTAATGTAGTTGCACCAAGCTTAGCTGATACACCAATGGCTAATAATCTACTGAAAACAGAGCGGTTACAAGAAGCAAGTAAAGAAAGAAACCCAATGAAGCAGATTGGCTCCCCTGCACAGATTGCAAATGCCATAGACTTTCTTTTGGATGCTCACCAGAATTGGATGACCGGTCAAGTCATACCAGTAGACGGTGGTATGAGAAACCTAAAATAGTATAGTCTTAACTTTTAACTACCAAATTTTATCTCTAAGGCCACCTTTCCTTCAATATAATTTATGCCCTCAAAGTAAGAGTACCTCTCATGTATAATGCCTCTATCAATTAATTCTTTATGTGCCTTTAAAGCAGAAGTAAGATCAAATAAACCATTTCTAACAACTACACTAATATCTGAGTAAACCTCATTATTATTTTCATCGTATTCAAGAACTTGAAAATCTCCATCTGGACAATCAATCCTATTTGAATCAATACTTAAAACTGGTGCACGATTAAAGGATATGTAGGGTATGTAAGGTTTTGCTGGTTCAATAAAATCAATCCATTCTCTCCTAAAAGATAAATAGGCTGAATCTTCACCCTGATGTATTATCTCGCTTCCCAAAACCTCTTTCCATCTTTTGAAATTCTGTTCAAACGTCTCTGTGTTTATGAAGTTAAAGCTTTTCATATTTACTCCTTAATTAATCATTAAATATGCTAATTGCTTTAGAGGACACTTTAAATCAAGCTAAAATTTCATTCTGTTGAATCGAGTAATTAAAAATAGTAAATTCATATAATGATTAAAGATATCGTTTCATTTGTTTGCCTGATATGTGCTCAAGACGGAATTATTTCTGAAACTGAAATAAATTCATTAAAAGAACAATTAAAAAAACATCAAAAAAAACTTGATATTAAAAATCCATCAGAAAAAGAATTTGAAAGATTAGTAGAAGATTTTTTTAATTCTAAAAAAGATATTGATGACTACTTTAAGTTGCTTCATTCTTCTATTGAAACTGAACTTTTATTACATATTGCTCTTGTTTCTGCCACTTCAGATGGGTTAGATATCAGAGAAAATATAGCTTTTGATCGTGCTCTTAAAATCTCAAAGAAAAATCTGGACGATATTGAAAAATGGGAAGAATAGAGCAATTAAATCCTCAACCAAGAAATCAAATAAAAACTCTACAAAGAATAGGCTATGATTTAAATGCTGCAGTAGGTGATATTGTTGATAATTCAATTGCTGCCGATGCAAAAAATATTTCCATTTATAGTCCACCCCAAGAAAGGCCAACTATATCAATTATTGACGACGGACGTGGCATGAATGAAAAGGAGCTCCTTGAAAATATGCGCATTGCTTGTAAAAACCCTAATGACAAGAGAAATTCTGAAGACCTCGGCAGATTTGGCTCTGGTATGAAAACTGCAAGCTTTTCTGTAGCAAATGTGCTTACAGTTGTCTCTAAATCAAAAAACTCAAAACTTTGTGCATGTAGGTATGACATTGATCTAATAGTCAAAAATAATCGTTGGGATGTTGAAATTTTAACTCTTAATGAAATAAGAGATTTAGATGAAGTAAGTAAAAAACTTCTTGAAGGTACTCCTGGAACGCAAGTTATTTGGAGTGAACTGCCAAGATATGATTCTTTGAGAGGTACAGAAGAAGTTGAACAAGAGCTTGCAATTGATGTTGTAAATATAAAAAAATATGTGGCCCTTTATTTTCATAGATTTATGACAGGAAAAAATAAGATTTCATTTAATGTGAATCGTCAAAAACTTATTCCAATAGATCCCTTTTTAATTGGTGAAAAAGGCTATACAGAAGGGCCATCCGATTCGCAGAGAAGTGCTGGAGGTAAAATTGATGTTAAGGTGCACATACTGCCTCATCATACAAAGCTTTCGCCAGAGAAGCTGGACGAAATGGGGGGAGTTGATGAAATAGCAAAAAAACAGGGATTTTACATTTTTCGTGGCAAGAGATTAATAGTCGAAGGTGGCTGGCTAAATTTAGCTAAATCAAGTCAACTTGGTAAATTAGCAAGAATACAGGTTGATGTTCCTACATCAATGGATGAAATACTTTCAACAGATGTTAAAAAGCAGACATTTCAACTGCCGGGAAAAATAAGGCATTTGTTTAAGAGAATGATCTCCAGTCCAGTAAATATCTCAAAAAGAAAGTATACATACAGAGGCAAAACCGAGGAGGCCAATGATTTTTGGGATATTAAAGAGGACAAGAGAGAGAAAAAAATTACCTATGAAATTAAAGTGAGCAATAAAAAATTAATTGATCTTGTCAATAAACTAAAAAAAGAAAACAGGAAATACTTAATTGGGTATCTCAAGAAACTATCTGAATTTTTACCTGTAAATCATATTTATAATTCCATGTCATCAAATCCAAATGAAGTAAAACAATATGAGATTGACTGGGAAGAATTTGAAAAAAAACTCAAAGAATTATAAGAAATGGATAAGGAAACAATAGACAAACTTTTAAGCATTGCGATAACTTATATTGGAGAAGATAACAGGGAAAATAATGTCACCCTAGACTACGTTAATAATGTATTGGATAAGATACAAGTTCTTTCAAAGACCCTCTTTGATAGAGAGCTTTCAGAGGAAGATACAAAAAAATTAGCTTTTGAAATCAAGAATCACTTTCATGTTTCATTATCTGATGAGGCTATTATCTTGGGAGATAATAAAGTTCAAAGATGGTTTGACGATAAAAAGACAGAAATTAAGTGGGATTATTGGGAGGCATATAAAAAGTCTTTATTGAATCAAAGAAGACCTAAAAAAGTTATTGATGAAAACGAGAGAGTGATTGATAGCATTCTAGATTTCTCTGGGGACCCAAATTGTAATGAAAACTCTTGGTCAAGAAAGGGGCTTGTAATGGGAAATGTACAATCTGGTAAAACCCAAAATTATATTGGGCTAATAAATAAAGCTTTTGACAGCGGTTATAAGATTGTGATTCTCCTAGGAGGTCATATGAATGATCTTAGAAAACAAACGCAGATAAGAGTTGATGCAGATGTTATTGGTTTAGAATCAAAACATCTGATACTAAATAAGACTAGAAGGAAAATTGGAGTTGGAATCTTTAGAAATGACTCTTTAGATGTTGCAACACTAACCTCTACGGAAAATGACTTTAGTAAAAAAGTTGCTCAAACAGTAAGCACATCATTAACTTCTTTTAACTGTCCATTAATCATCACAATCAAGAAGAACACATCTATTTTACAAAGTTTAATTGACTATATTAAAGAATCTAGTGCGTTAAATGAAAATCAAAAACTTTCTGTGCCCATGATATTAATTGATGATGAGGCTGACTATGCTTCCGTAAATGGATTAGCAGATAGAAATCGAATATCAAGAACAAATGAACTCATTCGTACACTTCTTAACCTGTTTCACAAAAACCATTACGTTGCATATACTGCCACTCCATTTGCTAATGTATTTATTGATCCAAATGAAGAAGACGAGATGCTTAATGATGACTTATTCCCAAAAAACTACATGGTAAGAGTGCCTGTACCAGAAAATTATTGTGGACAGGAATTCTTTTTTGGTGATGATTCTCTGGAAAGCGATAAACCGTCAACAATAATTATTGATGACAACGAAACTGAAATGTTGCCATTAAAACATAATAAGAATACAGAGATAACTCAGATAAGTCGAAGCCTTAAAGATGCCATTATGTCATTTGTAATTGCGACTTCAGCAAGAATGCTAAGACCTGAACAAGATAAACATAACACAATGATGATAAATATTACTCACCTTAAAGATCTCCAGAATGATCTTAAAAAATTAGTTGAAGAATTTAAGGATAAATTAACCTTTGCAATAGATGCAAATCATGCGCTTCCTATCGATAAAGCATTAAAAAATCCTGAAATTTCTGAACTTAAAAGAGTCTATGAAGAGAATTTTGATATCAAAGAAACATTCGAAGAGATACTTAAAACTTCAAATAAAGCTGCAAACAAAATTAAGGTTTATGCAATCAATAATAAAAGTGGTGAAGTTCTTGATTACTCTGATTATAAAGAAAATGGCTTGTGTGCAATTGCAATCGGTGGCTATAAGCTTTCAAGAGGATTGACATTAGAGGGTCTTACAATTTCTTATTTTGCTAGAAATTCAAAAATGTATGACACATTAATGCAAATGTGTAGATGGTTTGGGTATAGACCAGGCTATAAAGATCTGTGCAAAGTATTTCTGCCAAAAGAATCTAGAGATTGGTATAAATTTATTTCGTCAGCCATTAATGACTTATACGCTCAGCTACAAAGAATGAAGGATCAAGAAAAAACTCCTTCAGATTTTGGGTTGCAAATTCGAACACACCCAGGGGCTTTAATGGTTACTGCAAGAAATAAGAGAGGGACTGGAGAAGAAAGACTATTAAAATTAGATCTTTGGGCAAAACGAATAAGACGGTTTATATTTGAAGATGATGCCAAAAATAATCAGAACTTCGAATTAATTGATAAGTTCTTGAAAAGTCTAGAATTTTCTTCAGAGCGAGATAAAGAAGATTTTATATTTAAAGATGTAAAGCATGAAAAGGTAGTTGAGCTTATAGAGCAATTAGATTTATTGCCAGATCATATTCCAAACGATGTCTTAATTGATTTTATAAAAAATAATATGGAAAAAAATAATGTATCAAACTTTAGAGTAACCGTAATGCATGTAAAGAAAAATACGAATACTGCGTGGATGGAAAAAACCCAATTTAATGATTCTTGCGAGGTAGGTGGATATCCATTTAAAGTTCCAAGACGAAAAATGGAATCAGATGGGGTCAAAATTTCGAATCCCAAATCAGAACTAGGTAATAATGACGATGAAAAACTTCTGTTCAACAAGAATGATAGAGAAGAAATAAAAAATTCTCTAAATTTCAAACCTGATAAAAATGATTCATATGTTTTTACAGAGAAAAGAAATTTTCCTGGATTAATAATCTACTTATTTAATGTGAGAATCCTTACACCTTTTGAGTCGAAGTTATGGGGTGATAATCTAAGTAATCTTGAAGTAACACAGCCTTTTACAAAACCTGCAGTAGGGATATCTATATCTTTTCCACAGTATGAATTTGGTATTAATGGCCTTCAGGATTCAGATCAGATAAAGGCTTATGAAGAATCTACAAAAATCTACACTCAGAATCATCAAAGACAATTAGAAATGCAATTTGACCTTAATGCATCAACATATGATGATGATATACACGATGACTAACTTAGCTAATAAATTTCGCGAAGATCCTTGGGCAAGTATTGAGGAGGACAATTTCCCTAAAGGAAAACAGCTTTATGAAGATGATGAAAGATTTTTTGTAGCTAAGAGGGATGGTGGCAAATTAGTATTTTGGGCCTTTGAAAAAATTGATAAGGTGCCTGAAATAAAATTAAATGTTCCAGAACTGAAAATAGAATACGATAATATTGACGAATCAACAAAGAGATTAATAATAACCTTTGAGGAAATTCACCAATCAATAAATGAGCAACTTGCTATAGTTGTAAAAGATGTTGCAATACACTCTTCGGCGTATAAAGGAACTGAATTCTTTTCTGAGATTATTAATAGATTTGGCAGTTGGTCAGAGTTTCTCAAGCCAAGCAGGCGAGGATTGTCTGAAAGAGAATTAATAGGTTTATGGGGGGAAATGTACCTATTATTAAAATACTTTTTTAAAGAATACACTCAATCCCAAGCCATAACTGCTTGGGTTGGGCCTGAAAGGAAAAAACAAGATTTTACATTTAATGATTTTGCACTCGAAATAAAAACAACATTATCTGAAAATAGTTCAAGAATTAAAATTGCCTCTCTAGAGCAGCTTGAAAAAATTACTCCAAAACTTTTCTTGGTACACATTTTCTTGAATAAATGTAGTCCTGATGATGGCTGGAACTTGAAAAAGCTTTATCAAGAAATCCTCAAAAAAATAGGGGAAGATATTTCAGTAAAAGGAAATTTTTTAAGAAAAGTAAGCAAACTTCTGAACAGGGCAACTGAAGAGCAAGAAGAAATGAGCTTTAACTATTTAGACATGAATATATATGAAGTTGAAGATAACTTTCCTGGATTTATTGCAAGTGAAGAATTACATCCTGCTATTGTAAAGGCATCTTATGAACTGGACCCTAATAAATTGAGTAATTTTATAATTAATCGGAGTCTGGAAACAATTTTAAAAGATGGATAAAGATCTAAATCAATATAATCAAGAACTTATAGACAAAATACTTATAGATACAGAAGCGAATCAAACCTTTGCGGAGGAGGAATTTTTCAATTTTTCAGCTGATTTATTTGGAGAGGCTGGTGTGTTAGATGATATCGAATATCAACCCTTTAAAAACTCAAGAAGAGGTATGAGGATTGATGGTTGCTCTTACAATGTCCTAGAAAAATCAATTAATGTAATTGTTGTAAAGTTTGAAAATGATTATGAACCAAAAGTCATAACACAAACAGAATTAGATAAGCTTTCAAAATCAGCATATCGATATTTAGAAAAAATTGACGATTTTTCATTTTTAGAAACACTTGACGAAACAGACCCAGGAAGAATTGTTGCAGAGTCTTTGGAAAACTTTATAGAAGACACAATTAAGTTCCGAATTGTTTTAGTCACAAATAACTTTTTAAGTAAAAGGATTAAGAAAATAAGTATTGACTCCATTAAAGAAAGGGATACTTCTGTTGAAATATGGGATTTACAAGCATTAAAAAAAATTGAGGAATCATCATCTGAGTCTGAACCTTTTACTGTTGATTTTAAAAATTTATGTGGTGGGTTGAAAGCCCTTCCAGCAAGCTCTGATAATAACTCTGAAGTTAATTCATATCTTTGTGTGATGCCTGCTCAAGTCCTTTCAGATCTCTATCATGAATATGGACAAAGACTTTTAGAGAGTAATGTAAGAACATTTTTAGATTTTAGATCAGGAGTAAACAAAGGAATAAGGAGATCGCTAGTAAAAGAGCCACAAAATGTTTTTGCATATAATAATGGCCTCACTGTGACAGCTTCATCAATTAAAACAAAAAATTCAAATGGGCAATTATTGATTGAAGAATTAGAGAATATGCAAATTGTTAATGGAGGGCAAACAACCTCTTCAATTTACTTTGCTAAAAGAGATAAAGGTTCAATAGGTGATTTAAATTATGCAGATATAGAGCTAGATAAAATTTCTGTTCAAATGAAATTAAACGTAATTGAAGATACTGATATTGCTGAAGATATGAAATCAAAAATTTCTGAATATGCTAATACACAAAATAATATTCAAACAGCAGACCTTGTTTCTAATCACCCATTCCACAAAAAACTTGAAGATCTTTCTAGACGAATACAAATGCCAGCTGGTGAAACTGGAATACCTTCAAAATGGTTTTATGAACGGACTAGGGGCCAATATAACGTAAAAATAAGGGGATACAGTTCAGCTCAAAAAAAACGATTCCAAGTGGAGTACCCATCAAAACAGAAATTTGTAAAAACAGATATGGCAAAATTCGAAAATACATGGCGCCTTAAACCTTGGGAGGTAAAAAAGGGAGCTCAAGCAAATTTGAAATTACTGGGGCAAGTAATATCAAAAGAGTTTGAAAAAGATGAAGATAAATTTAAAGAGCCTTTTTACAAAGATTTGATTGCAAAAGCAATTTTATTCAAAAATTCTGATTCTGCCATTTTAAGATCGGGATGGTACAAAGATAATCCAGGATTAAAAGCAGAAATTGTGACATATGCTATTGCCTTTGTAAGACATAAGCTCCTAGAAGATAAAAAGGATATTAACCTTGATATAATCTATGCTAATCAAAAATTGACAGATTCTTTACTCAATCAAATAGTATGCATTGCAAAATACATCAAAGAAAAAATTACAGATTCCTCTTTTGCTGAAACATCGAATCCCTCAGAATTCTGTAAAAAACAAGATGCATGGGAAAAAATTAAAGAATTAAATTATACGCTCTCAGATATTCGGAGTATTGATTTTATAAACCATGAGCAAATTAGTGAAAGAATAAAAGATAATAAAGAAGAAATTAAGGCTGGTGATCAAATTGCAGACTATGAAAAAGCCTTAAAAATTGGACAAGATGAGTGGGAAGCTCTTGCAAATTATTATAGAAAACAGGGGTATTCAGAGACAGATATTGAGGTAAGCCTAGCAGTTCTATGCTCTCAAATGCTTCAAGGGAAAAAAATTCCAAGTGAAAAACAGATGAAAAAAGCACTTGAAATAAGAAATAAAGCGCTTCAAGAAGATTTTATATTTTGAGATTTTAGAAATTCTCTTACTATAGCCTCAACGACTGGAACAGACACTGCATTACCAAACTGCTTATATGCTTCTATATTGCTTGTGTGAATTTTAAAGCTTTCTGGGAAACCTTGTAGTCTTGCACATTCTCGTGGAGTTAGCATTCTAGGATTCTTGTTTTTTTTGATCAATGAGAATTTCAGATCCATCTTTATAATATCTAGACGATAAAGTTCTAGTATATTCATCATTTCTACTGACTTTGCTATAACCAAAACCTACCCCTCTTTGTTTATTACGTTTTTTTCTTGCCTGATGACTTATCCATAATTTATCAGAAATAGTATATTTTTGGCCAGTTCTTTGAAACAAAATATCTCCAATCCTTGTCTTAATTTTTGTTTTAATTGGAAAATTGAAATTAATAATTTTTCTTGAACCAAAAATAAAAATTCTTTCTCTGCTTTGAGGCAAACCAAAATCTTTTGAATTTAATTGTGATACTCTCACAAAGTACCCAAGATTAACTAGAGTATTAATTACTAAATCTAAATTTTCTCCTCTTAAACCTTTCACATTTTCGAGTAGAAAGAAATCAGATTTTCTGTCCCTCAAAATTCTTACAATCTCAAAAAAAACATTTCCTCTTTCATCCTTGAAACCTAAATTTTTTCCTCCCCTCGAAAATGGTTGGCAGGGAAATCCTGCAACTAATAAATCATGTTTTGGTATATCTTTTGATAATATTTTTCGTATATCCCCTTTTGGGGTAGATCCGAAATTTTCTTTGTAAACTTCCCTACAAGAATCGTCAATTTCTGAAGAAAAGAGACACTTAAAATTAAATTTTTCTAGAGCTAATCTAAATCCGCCAATACCTGCAAAAAGGTCAATAAAAGATATTTTTTTCATTTAACCAGGTTACCATATTTTCTACTTTAACCAATGCTTAAACCAAAAATTCCATTTATTTTCCTCAAGTTTATGTAGTCCATCAGTTGCATAAAGTAATAGATGTGATTGGCAAAAATGGAAAATATTAATCTAAAAGATTAGTTGGGTCATTTTGAGCAACTTCCCAGCGTTTTTTCAAATAATTACAGTTCTCACAAACGTTTGAAGGTTTTGGCATATCTCCTTCAAGTGTTTTCTTAGCATCTAAAACAGCACCCTCTACCCAAGAATCATCACACTCTAATTTTATTAAATGCAGATCAAATTCTATTTTTTGATTAAACATTGGCTCATTTTTTCTGCCATTGAAATAAACTAGATACCCCTCACTTGCTACATCAAAGCTATTCATTCTCAATAGCCATTGGTACATCTCCAATTGTCGCTTATATCCCTTTGCGTACTCCCATTTTGAGAAAGTATCTTCCCAATCAAATACATTTTTCGAAGTAGCCTTTACATCAACAACTATTAGTTCGCCTGAGCTTTTTTGCCATATATCATCAACTGCCCCTCCAAAGTTATAACCTTCCTCTTCATTTATATGCCTTATGCCTTTAAAGTTATTTCGCCACTCATCCATGCTCTCATGAGCAAAAGGAACTGCATCTATTCCATGTTCAATAAATAATGGGTGAGGCTCTGCTTTTTCTCTGTAATAATCAAATTCATTTTTACAAAGATTATCTACCGCACTATTTAGCGTAAATGGCAGAGAAGGTGGATAAATCTTGTGTTTATAGTACAAAACGAAACATCTTTTACAAGATAAAAACTTCTCAACTCCTGATCT
>MDTB01188414.1_pt1 | contig 10698 bp, 9 predicted proteins | sample 811161 | NCBI WGS metagenome assembly MDTB01 (sample SAMN05326650, study PRJNA326480) | marine metagenome | isolation source: seawater | place: Mediterranean Sea | collected 2009 | reverse complement strand
TTTTTATAGGATCCATAAAGCATTGCTCTAAACATATGCAGATATATGACGATAAAAAAGAACGATGCACCAGTGGAATGTAAATATCTAATCAACCAACCCCACTCAACATCACGCATTATATATTCTACAGATGCAAAAGCTGATGCGGCATCAGGTTTATAATTGATCGTTAAAAAAATTCCTGTAACTATTTGTAGAATGAAAATGAAAATAGCTAAAGCACCAAAATAATAAAAGAAGTTAAAATTCTTTGGCGCATAATATTGTGATAAGTGATTTTTAACAAAATTACTAACTGGTAGTCTTTGATCTATCCATGCAACAAGTTTACTCATTATCCTTTTTCTCCATCTTCGCCTACAACAATCTTATTCTCAGTAGCAAAATAGTACGGAGGAACTTCCAAATTTGAGGGAGCCGGCATAGCTTTATGTACCCTTCCAGATAAGTCAAATTTAGATCCATGGCATGGACAAAAAAATCCACCATTCCAATCCAATCCAAGTTCTGCTGATTTAGGACTAGGTTTATATAAAGGAGAGCATCCAAGATGAGTACAAACTCCAAGCAACACTAAAAATTCTGGATTAATAGACCGATATTTATTTTGTGTATAACTTGGCTGAAGTTCCTCAAGAGAATTCGGGTCACTTAAAATCTCATCATTCTCAAGTGTGTTTTGTATCATCTCCTTGGTTCTCCTGACCACCCATACAGGTTTACCTCTCCATTCTACAACTTTATAAGACCCAGGCATCAAAGTAGAAACATCAATTTCAACAGGGGCACCTGCTGATTTTGCTTTTTCACTAGGAGACATTGTAGATAGAAAAGGGATTAGAGCAAACACACCCCCAACACCACCCATTATTTGAGTAAGATTGGTTAAAAATTTCCTTCTGTTTGATGGTTTATTTGAGTTGCTCATATAATTTTCAAATATGTTGCTATTCTTAATCGCGTATATACTAACATATATTTTATTAAGTGTCTTATAGTAAATAGTAATATGTAATATAATTCTATTAGCGATAAACCTTATTTGGAAAAGGTGATTAATTTATGAAAGAAATAAAAGGATATGCACTAGTAGGAGCTTTGTCAGCCCTCATAATTTATCTAGTAGCGCCGACTATATTAGGTAACCGGATCGAAATTATTGAGAATAACCAAATAACTAGTAAACAAAACGATTCTAATAGTTATTCGCAAGTTTTCAAAAAAGTTAATGAGTCGGTGGTATCAATTTATACAAGAAAATCAGCCACAAGGAATAATATTATTTTTATAGACCCCAGAGAAAAATCTCTTAAGAGAAAGAAATATTCTCCAACAGGACAAGGGTCTGGAGTCATTATTAGTTCAACTGGACATATTATTACAAATTTCCATGTTATAGCTGGATCAGAAGATATCTTGGTAAAAGATTATCAAGGAAATGAATATGGTACAGCTATCATTGGTATTGATCCACTAACAGATTTGGCTGTATTAAAGATTGATAAAAAAACAAAAGGTGTCACTTTAGGAAACATAAATAATATCCACATTGGTGATATAGCTCTAGCTATCGGGAATCCATTAGGAGTTGGACAAACTATAACCTTAGGTATAATTTCAGCTACTGATAAGGAGATTTCTCCAAATGCATATTCATACCAAAGATATGTGCAAACAGATGCTGCGATTAATCCCGGAAATTCAGGGGGTGCTCTAGTCAATTCAAATGGAGAACTAATTGGCATCAATACTTCTATCATTTCAGTTTCTGGGGGAGCTGATGGAATTGGTTTTGCAATACCAGTGGATATAGTTAAATATGTTTTTAGAGAGATTATAAAAAATGGAGAAGTGATTCGTGGTTATGTGGGTATATCCGCAGAAATCAATTATAGAGGCATAGGCGTTTTGGTAAATGGAGTTATTCCTAAAAGTCCTGCAGATATTAGTGGCATCATACCTGGCGATATAATAAAAAAAATTAATGGAGATGAGGTTACAGAAATTAAAAGTGTCCAAAAAATTATAGGTAGTTTAAAACCAGGGCAAAATATAGATATGGAAATACAAAGAGGGAGTGAACTAGTAAATGTTAATATACTGGTCTCTAAGATGGAATATTTTCAATGATTTATTTCCCTCGTAACTTGGCTGATAAAGCATGAGCTTGTAAACCTTCTGACAACGCCATTGATATTGATATCTTGCTTAGCTCCAGGGCTGTTTTTTTTGAAACATTAATTAAACTTGATCTTTTTTGAAAGTCTTCAACTCCAAGAGGCGAGGAAAATCTTGCTGAACCTGAGGTTGGGAGTACATGATTTGGTCCAGCACAATAATCTCCAAATACCTCAGGACTATATTCTCCTAAAAATATTGCACCTGCATTATTTATAGTTTTTAATAAGATTTTATAATCTTTAGACATCAACTCAAGATGTTCAGGTGCTATATCATTTACAATCTTACAAATTTCTCTATTATTTTTAGTCTTTATAAATATGCCTCTGTTATTAATGGATTTTGATATAATTTCTTTTCTTAACATAGAAGGTAAAAGTTTATTAATAGAATCTTGAACATTTTTAAGTACCTGAGAGTTTGAACTAATCAATATTGGCTGAGCTAATTCATCATGTTCAGCTTGTGAGAATAAATCCATTGCAATCCAATCTGGGTTATTAGTTCTATCAGCAACAATAACTACCTCTGAAGGTCCAGCTATATTATCAATTCCAACATCACCATAAACACTTTTTTTTGCTAATGTCACATAAATATTCCCTGGCCCAACAATTTTATCCACTGCTGGAATATTCTTTGTTCCATATGCAAGAGTAGCAATTGCATGAGCACCACCCATTCTATATATTTTATCTACTTGACATAAATCAGCTGCAACAATAGCAAGAGCATGATCCTCTATCGAATTAATAGGGCAAGCCATAATAATGTTTTTAACACCAGCAACTTTAGCAGGTAATACATTCATAAGTACTGTAGAGGCATAAGATGCTTTTCCAGCTGGTACATAAACACCTACAGAATCGATTGGGCTTATTTTTTCTCCTAAAATTGTCCCTTTTTCAGTAGTAGACCAACTATCATGTTTTTGTTTTTTAGCGAACTTACGTATCCTTGATATTGATTTTTTTACACTAAGTAGTTGAGATTTTTCAACATATGAATATGCCTCATCAATTTGTTTTTTAGTAATAAAAATATCTTTGATGTTTTTTAAATTATAACCATCATACTTTTTGACATAAGATATTAAAGAAGTATCGCCATGTTTTTTAATATTAGCAATAATTGTATTTACTAAACTTTGGGTTTTCTTATTTGTACTTGAATTGATTCTAAGCCGACTTATAAATTTCTCATTAAAGTTTTTATTACTAGTGTCAAGTGTTTGAGGTTTAATATTCATGACTTATTTTCAATAGCATCATTTAACATCATAATTAGTTCTTCAGTTTCATCCCACCCTATACAAGCATCTGTAATACTCTGCCCATAAGTTAAATCAGCAGGCTTAGCAATATCTTGACGTCCAGCAACTAAATTACTTTCCAGCATTACACCGCATATTGATTCATTATTATTAATAATTTGATCAGCTATGTCTCTAACGACTAAACTTTGTTTTGTATGATCTTTCTGGCTATTAGCATGACTAGCATCAATCATAATATTGACTGGTAAATCATTTTTTATTAAGGCATCAGAAACAATAGAAACATCCTTAGATTGATAATTAGTACTTTTACCACCTCGTAATATTATATGACAATCTTTGTTTCCAGTTGTTGAAAAGATTGCTGACTTTCCTTCTTTGGTGACTGATAAAAAGTTGTGCTTTTTACTTGCTGCTTTAATTGCATCAATGGCTATTTGTATCCCTCCATCTGTACCATTTTTAAACCCCACAGGACATGATAATCCTGAAGCTAATTCTCTATGGCTTTGACTCTCTGTAGTTCGTGCACCAACAGCTCCCCAGCATATAATATCTGAAATATACTGTGGACTTATAAGGTCCAAATATTCATGCCCAGCAGGGACTCCCATTTCAGCAAGATCAATTAAGAGTTTTCTGGCTATTTTTATGCCTTTGTTAATATTAAAACTATTATCTAGATCTGGGTCATTAATTAAACCCTTCCAACCAATTACAGTTCGTGGTTTTTCAAAATATACTCTCATTATAACTAAAATATTTTGCTTAACTTTATCTTTTATTCTATAAAGCTTTTTAGCATACTCGATAGCTGCATTTACGTCATGTATCGAACATGGACCGACTATTACCATTAATCTATCATCATCCCTGTTTAAGATTTTAATAATTTCAGATCTGCACTTAACAACAGTCTGTATTGCTTTTTCAGACATCGGAAGTTGTTCGATTAAATCACTTGGTGATATCATTTCTTTCATTGAAGCAATTTTTAAATCATCTGTTAATTTGCTTATAGCCATACTTAGTCCAATTCTAGTTTCTTAAGAAGTTTTAAAATTTGTTTATTATAAAGCTTATAAGAAGTTTTATTTACTATAAGCATAGATGAAATTTTGTCAATAACCTCAATCTCTATCAATCCGTTTTGTTTTAATGTTTGTCCTGATTCAACAAGATCAACAACAACATCTGATAAACCTAGTACTGCAGCTAGCTCAATTGATCCATATAATTTTAGAACAGAGCATGGTAATCCTTTATTTTGGAAGAATTTTTTAGTTATAGTTGGGTATTTAGTTGCGACTTTCATATTATTTTTAAGCTCTGTTCCTTTCTTTCCCGCAACTACCAATTTACAGGCAGCAATATTTAAATCAGTGAGGCGTATATGATTATTCAAATTTGATTCAAGCAGCGTATCTTTTCCTACAATTCCAAAATCTACTTTTCCAGATTCAATATATATAGGCACATCGCTTGCTCTAACTATAATTATTTCTAAACTTTCATAATTGGTTTTGAATATTAATTTACGAGATGTAAATGGTGATTCTGTGCACTTAATCCCAGATTTACCGAGAATCTCAAGTGCCTCCTCAAGTATTCTTCCTTTTGATATTGCCAATAATAATTTTTTCATAACATATTTACATCGGTTCTCTACTAATGTCAGCGCCTAACTGTCTTAACTTCTCTTCTATACAGTCATATCCTCTATCAATATGGTAAATTCTCTCTATTTCCGTTATACCCTCAGCTGCAAGGCCAACTAATATCAAACTAGCCGAAGCTCTCAAGTCTGTAGCCATGACGGGAGCACCTACCAATTTTTTGATTCCAGATATTATCGCACAATTCTGTTCTAACCTTATATCTGCCCCCATTCTAGTCATTTCCTGTACATGCATAAAGCGGTTTTCAAAAATATTTTCTTTTATAATACTAGTCCCATCAGCTAATGTATTCAGTGCTGTAATTTGGGCCTGCATATCCGTCGGAAAAAGAGGGTAGGCGCCTGTCTCAATGTCAACAGGTTTTGGTCTTTGGCCTTTCATATCCAATGAAATTGAATCAGATGTTGTGGTTATCTCTGCTCCAGCTTCTCTGAGTTTTTGGATTATGGTATCTACATGATCGGGAATTGTATTTCTGATTATAATCTTTCCTCCAGTTATAGCTGCGGCGACTAAAAAGGTTCCTGTCTCTATTCTGTCAGGTAGCGCTGAATACGAAATCCCTGTTAAACTCTGAACACCCTTGATTTTTATGACATCCGTGCCATGACCAGATATACAAGCACCCATTTTATTTAAAAAATTAGCAAGGTCAACTACTTCTGGTTCTCTTGCTGCATTAGATATTATTGTTTCTCCTCTCGCCAGAGTTGATGCCATTAGTATGTTTTCAGTCCCTGTAACTGTAGTTTTTGGAAAGCTAATGTCAGTTCCCACTAATTCTTTTGCAGTAGCGCTAATATATCCATTTTCAATCTCTATTGATGCGCCCATTTCTTCTAAAGCTTCTAAGTGCATTTCAACCGGTCTTGTACCTATAGCACAGCCGCCAGGCAAAGAAACCTTGGCTTTACCAAACTTTGCTAATAAAGGGCCGAGAACTAAAATAGAAGATCTCATTGTTTTAACTAGATCATATGGAGCATAGTAGTTTTTGATTGTTGATGGATCAAGCTCTATATTCATTTTGTCATCAAGTGTGACACTAACTCCCATTTGCCTAAGTAATCTAACTGTTGTTGTAACATCATGAAGGTGCGGTATATTTTTCAATATCACATTATTAGTATTAGTCATAACAGATGCGCATAACATTGGTAAAACAGCATTCTTAGCCCCTGAAACTGTTACTTCACCATTTAGAGGCACCATACCATTTATTATCAATTTATCCATATTTATCTTTTAAAAGTTTCTTTGATTAGATATTCTAAAATCTTATAAAGAATAATGCCATGATTAAAAATATTTCATACATATATTTGCACTACATACTGAATTTTCCTAAATATGTGATTATGTTATTAGTGATAATTCTTATAGGCATTTCATCTAATATCTCAAATTTTAAATTAGATGCATCCGCAGACTCGCTGATTTTAGAGAATGACATGGATTTAGAAAAATATAGAAATGTAATTGAAGACTATGGGACAAAAGACTTCATAGTCATGACAGTCTCTCCAAATAAAGGTAATGTATTTGATGATCAAAACTTAGAGATTATTAAGGAACTAAAAAAAGAACTCTTATTAATTGATAATATTGAATCTGTAGTTTCTATAATTGATGTCCCATTAGTTCAAAGTTCTGATACTCCTCTTGTTGAAATGATTAATGACATACCAACAATATTGTCGAAAAATACAGATAAAGATAAAGCTAAAGATGAGATTCTAAGCAGCCCTATATATAAGAACTTGATAATTTCTGAGAATGGAAGAACTACTGGATTACAAATAAATTTAACTACTAATCAAGATCTTGTTGAAATAAATAAAATCAAAACTGATTTGGTTTCTAAAAGAATAAATAATACAATTTCAGAATCCGAAATATTGTTATTAGATAATATTAAAATTAAATATAAAGTTTTAAAAAAAGAAAATGATAAAAAAATAAGCATTCTACTTAAAGAGGCTAGAGAGATTCAAAATAAATTTACGCAAGTTTATGATATCGAAATACGTATGGGTGGTATTCCAATGATTGCTGATGACATGATTATGTATGTCAAGAATGACTTGGTTAATTTTGGTCTTGGTGTTTTCTTGTTTATAGTATTTACATTAGTTATAATTTTTAAATCTCTAAAATGGGTCATACTTCCGATTATTAGTTGTATATATGCTGTTATATTTATGATTGGACTACTAGGATTTTTAAATTGGGAGGTAACAGTAATCTCTTCAAATTTCATCTCACTAATGCTTATATTAACACTCTCTATGAACATACATTTGATCGTTCGTTACAGACAACTTAGTCCTGATATGCCAAATCAATTAGAAGCGGTATATATCACTACAAAACAAATGGTCTGGCCATGTCTTTATACAGCTCTAACTACAATAGTGGCATTTGCTTCTTTAATACTTAGTGATATTAAGCCTGTAATTGATTTCGGATATATGATGACATTAGGATTGATAGTTACATTTTTTACATCATTTCTGCTTTTTCCTAGTATTCTCATCTTGCTTAAAAAAGATGAAGGAAAAATATCCAGCTCTAATTCGTTTAAATTCACTGAGAAACTTGCAGATATCACAGTACTTAAAGGAACATCTGTAATTGTGGCTAGTTTTATTGTCCTTATATTCACCATATATGGTGTCACTCAACTTAGGGTAGAAAATAGCTTCATTAATTATTTTAAAGCTGATACAGAAATCTATAAGGGCATGAAAAAAATAGATGATCAACTAGGGGGAACTACTCCGCTAGATATAATACTTCAATTTAATGAAACAAATATGTCTGATGATTCATCCGATGAGTTTGATCTGGGGCTACTAGAAGAAGAGGAAGAAAGAGATGAAAGTCAAGAATGGTTTACAACGAATAAGATCAATAAAATAAAAGAAGTGCATGATTATATTGATTCCTTGCCGGAAACTGGCAAGGTACTTTCTCTCGCATCTACTATTAGAGTTGCAGAAAAATTAAATGATGGTAAAGCATTGGATAGTCTTGAATTAGCTCTGTTGTATAAAAGGGCTCCAGATAGAGTAAAGGATATAGCTGTGAACCCCTATATTTCAATAGATAAAAATCAAGCAAGAATTAATGTTCGTATCATTGATTCGAATCCAGATTTAAGAAGAGATAGTCTCATTAAAGAAATAAAAAATGATATGATAAATAAACTTAATCTAGAAGATGACTCTTTTTTCTTAACCGGGATATTAATACTCTATAATAATATGTTACAAAGTCTATTTGATTCGCAGATTTTATCTATGGGTTTTGTGATGATTGGTATAACTTTAATGTTTCTTGTCCTTTTTAAATCACTGCCACTATCACTTATAGGTATTATACCAAATTTGTTAGCTGCTACTTTTGTACTAGGCTTAATGGGGCTAATGAATCTTCCTCTCGACATGATGACGATAACAATTGCTGCTATAGCTATTGGGATAGCAGTTGATAATAGCATTCATTACATATATAGATTCCGTGAAGAATATAGTAGGACTAGAAATTATAACGAATCTGTATACAAATCACATGATAGTATAGGAAGAGCAATATTTTTCACTGGTGTCACTATAATTTTTGGATTTTCTATACTTATAATGTCTAACTTTATTCCAACTATTATATTTGGATTATTAACTGGACTTGCGATGTTTATAGCATTAATAGCTGTACTAACATTACTGCCAAAGCTATTGCTGATATTTAAACCGTTTGGATGATATTAAATAGCTTTGTTAATTAGACTGTAGCTCATTTATAAGTGATCTTATGCCTTCCCTTTCTATATGACTCTTAAAATCTGATCTATAATTCCTTAAAAGACTAATTCCATCAATGTTTATATCATAAACCTTCCAACCACCAGACTGATTCATTTTTAGACTATAATTCACATGTAGCTCACCCTCTTTAAGGAGATAAACTGATTTTACTCTTGCCACGTCATTTCTTTTACCTTTCTTATATGGTAAAAACTCAATTTTCTCACCATCAAAACTTGTGAGAGACTTCATGTATGTCCTCACCATTAATCCTCTAAAAGCAAGCTGGAATTCTTTTCGCTCAGGTATACTCATTGATGTCCAATTCTTTTTGCCCAAAACAATCTTTGACATCAGCTCAATATCAAGCTTAGGAATTACAAGCTCATCAACTTTTGATCTAAGAAAGTTTTCATCTGAATCAAGTGACTCTTTATTTTCTGATATAAATGCGGAGATTTCTTTAACACTATCTTTCAAAAATGTATCAGGATCACCATTTGCAAATACAGATGATGAAAAAAGAATAAAAATTGTAATTATATATTTAAGTATTTTCATAGTTATAGGTATAATACTAATATTATAAGAAATTAATTGATTATATTTAAGTAATAATTATGCAATATTTCAAAAATCAAAAGCTTCAATCTAGATTTCCACTTATATCTATAATGATGTTAGTATTATTGCTATCTAGTTGTAGCACAACAGGTAGCTCTAAAAATGATCCATTAGAACCAATGAATAGAGCGATTTTTCAGTTTAATGAAGTTGTTGATGATAATATATTTGAGCCAGTTGCTAAAACCTATAAATACATAACTCCTGATCCAGTTGAGACAGGTGTGTCCAATTTCTTTAGTAATATTGGGGAGGTTAGCACTATAGCAAATGACGTATTCCAATTTAAATTTAAACAAGCTGGTTATGATTTTCTCAGATTCTCTATAAATACTTCAATCGGAGTGCTGGGTATATTTGATGTTGCTACCTCTGTAGGCCTTAAAAAGAATAATGAGGATTTTGGACAGACTTTAGGATATTGGGGTATTCCTCAAGGACCATACTTGGTCTTGCCATTTTTTGGAGCTAGTACTTTTAGAGATGCTCCTGGTTTGTATGCAGATATGCAGATATCACCAATAAACCAATTAGATGATGAAGAAGAATTAACGCTAAATGCTCTAAATGCAGTAAGTACTCGGGCTAGACTCTTGAGAGCCACAAAGATTCTTGATACTGCAGCAAAAGATAAGTATATTTTTATTCGAGAATCATATTTACAAAAAAGAGAGTCTATGGTGAACGATGGTGATTCAGAAGAAGATTTTGAAATTGATGTTATAGGTGTAGATTATTAAACTTTAAAATAAGTTTCTTTATGACAATCTTAACCTTAATATTTTTTATTCTAGGTATAGCGTTAATCAGCTATGGTGCAAATGTACTTGTTTCATCAACCCAGAATATTTCAGAAAAGTATGACATTTCGTATTTTCTATCAAGTTTTATTTTTATTGGCTTAGCAACTTCATCTCCAGAAATTATAATATCAATACTATCTAGTCTTGATGGAAAACCAAACATTGCTATCGGTAATGCTTTGGGATCAAATATTGCAAATGTTGCATTAGTCTTTGCGCTTAGCTATTTATTTTTAACAAGGAATGATTTACTGCTCAATAAGAAAATTGATCAAGAGACCTATGGATTTATACTGTCTTTAATAATAATCTCAATACTAATGATT
>MDTB01134681.1_pt1 | contig 10698 bp, 9 predicted proteins | sample 811161 | NCBI WGS metagenome assembly MDTB01 (sample SAMN05326650, study PRJNA326480) | marine metagenome | isolation source: seawater | place: Mediterranean Sea | collected 2009 | reverse complement strand
ATGATTGAAAATTATTATTAATCTTCTCACTATAATCAGGTAATTTCGAAGATGCCAACTGAAAGTTTAGTAATTTATTCTCAAAAATATTTAAGAAAGTTTTTCTGAATGAAACAGACCAGTCGTTTAATCTTAAAACTAGCTCCTTTCTCTGTGGAACAGCCATTTCAGCTGCCGCAGAGGGAGTCGGAGCTCTAATGTCAGCTGCTAAGTCGCAAAGGGTAAAGTCAGTCTCATGGCCGATAGCTGATATAATAGGTATTTTTACTTCATAAATTTTTTTAACCAGTAATTCTTCGTTAAATGCCATTAAATCTTCTAAGCTCCCTCCACCCCTAGCTATAATAATTATATCAACAAAAGATTTTCTCTCGTTAATGTTTTTATCAAAATAATCTAAACCTCTCAAAATATCATTTAAGCAGTTTGATCCTTGAACATTGGCTGGAAATACAATCAATTCAAGCGGGTAGCGATCACTAATCCTATGTATTATATCTTTTATGACAGCACCAGACTCGGAGGTGATTACACCTATAGATTTTGGGAAAGGTGGAATTTTTTGTTTTTTATCCTCATCAAAAAAACCTTGGTTTAATAATTTTTTTTTTCTTTCTTCCAGCATTTGTAAAATCGAGCCCTGGCCTTCTAACTCTACTTTTTGAACAATAAGTTGATATTTAGACTGCTGAGAGTAAGTCGTTACTCTTCCTGAAATTAAAACTTTAATTCCTTCTTTTATATCAATCTTTATTGAAGGAACAATTGATCTCCAACAAATAACCGAAATATTACTATCTACGTCTTTAAGAGAAAAGTATATATGGCCAGAAGAATGTTTTTTTAGTTGTGTTATTTCTCCCGCAACCTGAATAAGTTCATAATAGTTTTCAATTAAATTTTTGATTGAATTGTTTAGTTGGGTTACTGTAAACTTTTTAATATTAGAAATTTTATTCATATGTTAAATTTAATTTAAAACAATGAAAAAAGGAATTATTTATTGAATATTTTAGTTATTGGTGAGGGAGCAAGAGAGCATTCAATATGCTGGGCAATTAAGAAATCAAAAAATTGCAAAAAACTATTTTGTATTCCTGGTAATGCTGGAATTTCTGAGATAGCAATTTGTCATTGTATAGATTTAAAAAATAAAAGAACATTATTAAGTTTTTGCAGAAAACAGAAAATTAACTTGGTAATAATTGGTCCAGAAAACCTTTTGGAAGATGGACTGAGTGATTATTTAACTTCAAAAAATATTAATGTTTTTGGGCCAAGTAAAAACGCAGCCAAATTAGAAACCTCAAAGATCTTTGCTAAGAAATTTTTAAAAAAGAACAATATTAAAACTGCGAAATTTAAAGCTTTTCGTTCAATTGAACTGGCACAAAAGTCACTTCAAACAGTTTCATATCCAGTTGTTTTAAAGGCAGATGGATTAGCTTCAGGAAAAGGTGTGCTCATTTGTAAAAATAAATTAGAAGCTGAAAATGGACTAACTTTACTCATGAAGAAAAGGAAGTTCGGAGACGCTGGTAAACAAGTAATAATTGAAGAATATTTAGAAGGATTTGAAATAAGTTACTTTGTATTCTTTGACAAAAACTCCTTTTTAAAACTTGGTTATGCTCTTGATCACAAAAGAGCATTTGATAATGATAAAGGCCCTAATACAGGTGGAATGGGTTGTTTCACTCCGACATACAAAATTACAAAAAAAATAGAAATGCAAATTACAGAAAAGATTGTAAAACCGACTTTCGTTGGCCTTAAAAATCAAAAAATATTATATAGAGGGATCTTATTTTTTGGTTTAATGATTAATAAACATGGTCCTCATGTTATTGAATATAATGTAAGGTTCGGTGACCCAGAATGTCAAGTTTTAATGAGAAACCTGAGAACAGACCTTCTTAAAGTTATTTTATTCAATTTGAAAGATAAGTTATCAAAGGTTAAAATTCATAATGATAAAAAATCAACGGTCTGTGTCGTACTTGCATCGAAGGGATACCCTGATAGTTTTAAAAAGGGATTAATTATTAAAAATTTAGATAAGGCACAGGCATTGGATGGGATTGAAATTTTTCATGCTGGAACATCAACAATAAATCACAAAATCGTATCAGCGGGAGGAAGAGTTTTATCAGTAACATCAAAAGCAAAGGATATTAAAAGCGCAAGAAAAATCGCCTATAAAGCATTAAAAATTATTGGATGGGATATGGGATTCTTTAGAAAAGATATTGGAATAAAAAATATTTAATTATCTTCTCTTTTCAAATGATCTTTTAATTAATTTAGAACAATATTCTTCGTGAAATCCACCCAGATATTCGTAATCTTTTTGTTTGCCAAAATAATTACGAAGTTTATTTTTATGAATTAAAAAATTCTCAGAATGCGCTCCAAAAAAAACTTTTTTTATGCCAGTACCTATAATGAGTGCTTGGCACATTTGGCAGGGCTCTAGTGTTACGTAAAGAGAAAAATTTTTTAATTTAGTGGTTTTAAGTTTTTTACATGCCTTTCTTATAGCTATGATCTCTGCATGTCCAGCTGGATCAAAACTGTTCTCTGTGAGGTTACTTGCATAACTGACTAATTTTTTTTTTTGATCAATTATAACACACCCAACTGGTATTTCTCCTTTAGAATCAGCAAATTCTGCCAATCTAATTGCTAATTTCATTGGATCTCCAGGAAAATATTTATAGAAATTTCTCAATGGCTATCAACTCCCCATTATTAATATTTTTTAACTTTTTTAAATCGAATACAGTGGTTCCCCATATGTTACATTTTGCAGCTAGTCTAATTTCTTCTCCAATAGAGATAGGAGTCCTTCCAAATCCAATGGCAATTGCTCTTCCCTCTGGCCAGAATGCTAGCTCTCCTAAGTCCACAACATCTTTAGCATTGGATTCCAGGCAGATGTCTATTGATGTATCAAAATAAATTTCCTCACCCCATATTTTTACATTTGATTCTAACGGCAGGGATCTCCATATTTTTTCTGCAGTTTCGGTACTATTCAAACTAACAACGATTTCAAAGTTTTTAATAATTATTTTACATCTATTATTCATATAATATATTAGCACCTAATAAAAATTTTAAAAGATTTATGATGAAGCCAGTTATCGGAATAACCCTAGACGAAGAAATTGCCAAGTCATACTCGAAATTTCCATGGTATGCTGCTAGAAAGAATTACTCTCAGTCTATTCAAAAAGCTGGTGGACTGTCAGTTTTCATTCCTAACAACATTAGAGATATTAATCTGTATCTAAAGTTGATTAATGGACTTGTAATCACTGGAGGGGATTTCGATATAGACCCCAAACTTTATGGAGATAAAAAAACAAGTTCCAAAGTTTCAATGAAGAAAGACAGAACTGAATTTGAATTCAAGATTGCTTCACAAGCCTTAAAAAAAAAAATACCAATTCTCGGTATATGCGGAGGGCAACAATTAATTAATGTTATGCTAGGCGGTACGTTAATTCAACATATACCTGATTCTTTTAATACTGAGATAAATCACGAACAAAAAAATCCAAGAGATCAGGGAAGTCACTCAGTAACTATTAAAAAAAAAAGTAAATTATTCCAAATTGTAAAAAATACTACAATGTTTGTAAATTCAGCACATCATCAGGCTGTGGATAAGCTTGGAAAAAATCTTATTGCATCGGCTTTCTCTGATGACGGTATAATTGAAGGCATAGAGACTACAACTAATAATTATTGTTTAGGTGTACAGTGGCATCCAGAGTTTTTAATTGATAAAAGTGATATAAAAATATTTAAATCCCTTGTAACTTCAGCAAAGAAGAGAATTGAAAAATAAATTGATCCGTATATCAAAGATAATTTCTCATGCTGGAATCTGTTCCAGAAAAGATGCTGAGGAATTAATAATCAAAGGGTACGTCAAGGTTAATAATAAGATTTTCAAAGAGTTCTTTATTAGAGATGATCAAATTGATTCTATAAAGGTTAGGAATAAACTTATCTCGAAGAAAATTACAAGAGTTTGGATATTCAACAAACCGATTGGATTCGTCTCTTCGAATAAAGAACAGTTCAAACAAAAAAGTTTTTTTAGGTTAATTCCTAATCATTTTCCAAGGATGGTTTCAGCTGGAAGACTTGATATTAATTCTGATGGATTGATGGTTTTAACTAATAATCCCAACCTTACTAGTTTTTTAGAAAGTCCGGAAAATCAAATTACACGAAAATATCTAGTTAAAGTCTTTGGAAAGGTCCCTGATAACATTGAAGAGATAACCAAAAAGAAACTTATAATTGACGGAGTTATTTACAGTGATGTGAACATAAAAGTTTTGACTCATAAAACTAACAATAACATTATGGAAATACTTTTAAAAGAAGGTAAAAATAGAGAAATAAGAAAAATTTTAAATAATTACTCTTTAAAAGTAAAAAAGCTAACAAGAGTTGGTTTTGGCCCATTTAAGTTAAATAATATTGAACCAGGTAGAATAGTAGAACAAAGCAAGAGTGAATTAAAAAAAAAATTTAATTTACTAAATTTTAAAGATGAAAATAGTCTCTGGTAAACTTAAAGGGAGAAATCTATTAAGCCCAAACAACGATTTCATTCGTCCAACGTCGAGTCGTGCAAAAGAGATGGTATTTAATACACTAAATTCAATTTTAAAAAAAAAACAAAAATATTATAGTGATTTATTAATAATAGACTTTTTTTGTGGAGTTGGCTCTCTGGGAATAGAGGCAATTTCTAGGGGAGGAAAAAGAGTTTTATTCATCGACAAGTCAATGGAAGCGATAAAACTTTGCAAGAAGAACTGTGAAAATCATAACATTTTAGAATTTTCAGAATTCATATGTACAGATATTATTAACTCAAAATTCCAAAAATATCCTAGAGTAGATATTTTTTTTTGTGACCCTCCCTACATGAAATATTCGTTACATAAAATTTTAGAAAAAATAAGTAGATTTTTAAAGAGCGATTCATTTGGAGTGATAGAATTACCAATACAACAAGAAGGCAAGAATTTTTCAGGCTTTGATTTAATTAAAACGAAACAAATATCTAGATCAAAATTCTTATTTCTTAAAAAGAAGTAAAATTATTTTCTTTTAAACATTTTCTCTATTTCATTTAAATCTAGTTTTATAAATGTCGGGCGGCCATGATTACATTGAGCTGAATACTTAGTTTGCTCCATTTTTCTCAGAAGATTATTCATCTCCTCAACTTGCAACTCTCTCCCAGACCTTATAGACCCATAACAAGCTAAAGTCGAACATATTTTATTTACTTGAACTTCTAGTGAGTCGAAGTGTTGATCATCAACTATTTCTTGAATAAGTTTTTCGACTAATAATTTGATATCACAATTTGCTATTATGGCCGGAACTTCTCTAACAATAACCGAAGTTGACCCAAAAAATTCAATTTTTAGGCCATATCTTTCTAATAGAATTAACTTATTTTCAATTACATCTAAATCTAATTTTTCTAGATTTATTATAATTGGAATTAATAGTATTTGAGTGTTTATTTTTTTGTTGTAATAATTATCTTTTAATTCTTCGTAGACTATCCTTTCATGCGCTGCATGTTGGTCAACTATAACTATACCCTCATTTGTTTGAGATATAATATAGTTATTATGAAATTGACTTCTTGCATGACCAAGGGGATAGCTTTCTATATCATAATTCTGATAAATATAATCTTTTTTTTGCTCAACACTCTCGAAGTCATACGTATTTTCTTCCTTCAAGGATAGTTTTGTTTGGTAATCGCCAGTATTATTTCTATTCAAAGATCTTGGAGAGTTTATAACGCTAGGTTTATCTGTAATAAACTGAAGTTTCAATCTGATCGAACTAATAATAAAGGATTTTAAAAAACTAAAATTCTCGAATCTCACTTCATTTTTCATAGGATGAACATTAATATCTAGGTGTTCATGAGGACATTGAATATTTAAGATTAATTGTGGGAATCTATCATGAAACATAAAATCTTTATAAGCAACTCTCATGATTGAATTCAATGCTTTATCATTAATGATCCTGTTGTTCACAAAAATAAACTGGTTATTTGAATTTGAATAATTGAACGTGGGCAAACCGATAAGTCCGAATATTTTTACATTATTTTTCTCTTCAGATAATTCCACACTGTTTTCTAAAAACTCACTCCCAAGAAGATTGTCAACTCTTCTAAAAAATCTATCCTTCCAATTTTTATCATTAGAAGGAACTGTAGATATAAGTTGTTTATTATTGATTCTCAAATTAAATTGGACATCAAAAAAAATGAGTGAAAACTTTTGAACCAATCGTTTTATAAGTAATGACTCATAGTTTTCAGACTTAAGGAACTTCAATCTTGCGGGGGTTGAAAAAAAAAGATTGTTTACTCTTACTAAACACCCTCTTTTTTTTTTAATTGGTTTACAATATTTTTCTTCACCAGAAATGATTTTCATTTCATATCCCTCAGAATTATCTTTAGCGCTTGTTCTCAATGTAACTTCAGCCACAGAAACTATCGAAGATAATGCTTCTCCTCTGAAACCTAGTGTCTTAATTCTATCGAAATTATTTTCATTAAGTTTTGATGTGGCATGCCTACTTACAGCTTTTTTCAAATCTTCTTCTTGGATGCCAATACCATCATCTGATACGGAAATTTCAGTTTTACCACCGTCTCTTACTATAATATCAATAACTTTTGCATTAGCATCAAGGCTATTTTCAACTAACTCTTTAACAGCAGAAGCAGGTCTTTCTAATACTTCACCAGCTGCAATTTTATTAATAATATTATCGGATAGTTCTTTGATTTGTCCCATATTCATCCAAGTATTTTAAGGCTAACTGCTTCCCCTTTTCTACCGCTGGTTGATCGAAAGGGTTTATTTTTAGGATAAAACAGCCCATTATCGTTTCTAAAAAGAAAAACATCATCAATTTTCCTAATTCTATTTCATTAAAATCATCTAAGAATAATGTTCTAATTGGTAATTTCTTATCTTTAAGGGTTTGAATAGTGGCATGCATTTCCGCAAAGAAAAGTTGTTGCAATGATTTTCCATGTAAAGGAGAATATTTGTCTTTTTGTGAATATGAACAGTCTAACTTTTGGAAAGAATCAATCTTTTTTTTTCCAATAATCGTGAAGAATTTATCTCTTGGACCATCTAAATATAATTGCAACTGACTATGCTGATCCACAGTGCCTAATGCATTAATAGGAGTAATTCCTTTTCTTTTTTTCCCAATGCTCTCTCCCCATAACTGTCTGTACCAAAAGGAAAGGTTATAGAGTGCATCGGAATATGGCATTAGTATCGACATATTTATTTTTCTATGATTTTTGCACAATGATAAAACTGGAAAAAATAAATTATCGAAGTTTCCATCTTTTCTTACAATATTGAGAAAATTTTTACCTCCTTTGCAGAAATCTTCGATCTTAAACTTATTTAAAGATGCCGGGAGTAAACCAACAATAGAGAAAACAGAAAACCTACCTCCAACAGATCTTGGATGCTCTAAATAATTAAAATTATTAGCCTCTTGAATTTTCTTAAGAGTACTTTGTTTATTTTCTGTTACGACAAAAACTTTATTTTCAATAGAAACCCTGCTCTTTTGGTAAAAACTCTTTACAAAAAAAAACTGTGAAATTGTTTCAATTGTTTCTCCAGACTTTGATATCACCACGATAGCTGTATTATTTAGATTAATTGATCTAATTTTTCTAAGAATTGAATTTGTTTCTATATTTTCAATGAAATGAAGACTTGGTGTTTTTTTTTCTGAATATAGATAGTCTGAAATTTCCACTAAAGTTTTGCCACCAAGACTTGAACCACCTGTTCCAAGAAATAAAATATCACTGTATTTTTTTAATTTTTTAACATTCTGTTTTATTAATAAAAAGTCTTTATTATTAAGATCCTCTAAAAAACCGAATGAATTATTTTTTAAAGAATCTAAAAGCTTTTTCTTAGCACTCAAAAAATCTTTTGATTTTATTTTTGTTAAGAAATTTCCACTATTATATATCTCTTGTGAAAAGGTCATTTTTTACCGGGTTCCCCAACTATCATAAAAAACAATTGGTCGGTCTTAAAGAATTCAGCAATAATACTATTTACCTCTTTTAAACTTAAATTATTGATAATTTTTGATCTTATTCTAAAATAATCCTCACCAAGATCATAATATTGAACAATCTGTAATAAATTAGCAATTGAAATTGTACTGGTAAAATTTCTTATGAAAGAACCATTAAAGTAAGCTTTTGCGTCTTCAAGTTCTTGCTTGCTAATTCCATTTTTCTGTATTTTATTCCATTCATTTCTTACTCTGTTAATTGTTTCATTTACAGATTTATTTCGTGTTTGAAAACCTCCAACAATTACTCCATCATTTTCATATGAAAGCAAGTATGAATAGACAGAGTATACCAAACCTTTTTTCTCCCTGATATTTTTATATAATCTTGATTGAAACCCACCTCCTCCTAAAACATAATTTGCTATGCGAAGTGCAAAGAAAACCTCATCTTTTCTGGAAACACCTGGATGTCCAAATACAACACTAGTTTGAGGAGTTTGCATTTTATGGACTTTCGTCCCTTTCATCAAAACTGAAAAAGGATTAGGTCCCTTAATTTTAGGATCATCTCCTGTTTCACCAAAAACGAAGTCAATCAATTTCTTTATTTCTCTTTCACTAATTTTTCCAGAAACTCCGATAACTAAGTTTCGTTTTTGAAGAATTTTTTTATGAACTCTTAGTAAGTCATCCCTTGTTATATTTTGGAGTGATTGTTTAGAGCCTTTAACATTTTTTGAAAAGTTATGTTCTAAGAAAAAATTCTCATTAAATTTATCAGACGCTAGAGTTGAAATATTTGATTGATCAATTTTGATACTAGCAACAATCTGATTTTTAATTTTATTAATATCATCCTTATCGAATCTTGGGTGGTTTAGCGCTTCGTAAAACAACTCGAATCCTTTTTGTTTTTGAGTTGAAATAACTTGAAATGATCCAGTGAGTTGATCTTTTTGAGTTGAAAAATTTAGTTTCACTCCATTATTTTTTACCATGTTTTTGAATTCACTGGCGTTATATTTTGATGTTCCCTCATCCATAAGTGAAGACATTAGATTCATCAAACCATGCTTATTAGGTGGCTCCAATGAAGACCCACCCCGAAAGCTAAAACTCACACTTATTATAGGAATCGATGACTCCTCAACAAACCAGAATTTTATGCCTTTTCTTGTCTCAAGTTGTTTGTATTCCAGTGCATCTGGAGTTTTGAAAAAAAAAATTAATATTAAAAAAACAAATTTCAATTTTTAAGATTTCCTGTTACAAAATTTTTATTTCTCGAGAGCTCCTCTAATTCTTTTTTAACCATATCTAAACTAATTTTTTTAAGTTTATTATTCCAGTTCTCTATATCATTTAAATTCAAACCAACAGTCAATGCCTCACCTATTATTTCTGCTGGTTTAAGAACTCCATCCATTCCATAAATACTGTCGAAATAATATTTCTTTTTTTCTAATTCTAACTTATCTTCCGTAACTTTAGTTTCAATTGCTTTTTCTACTTCATCTTCAATTAATTTGTTTAGTTCATCATCATCAAACCTCTTATTCGGTATTGCATAAAAATAAACATAGCCTTGTCCGCGAGTTAGCCCCTGATAAAAGCCTCCTATCATAGAAAAAGTTTTTTTTTTATTTACTAATTCGTCATATAGAATGCTTGATGAGCCACCAGCTAAAATTTTTAGACCAATATCAAGCGCAATTGCCTTCTCAATTGAATCCATGTAAGATTTTGTTCTGTATATTCTTTTCCAAATTTGTTGCTTAACATTTGGGTGACGCAACTCAACCTTTGTTAATGTTTTTAAATCAGGGTCAATTAAATTCACCCTTTTCTTCTTTGATACCTTATCAAAATTACCGTAATACTTCTTAACTAGTTTCTTGGCATCTTTTAACTTCACATTTCCTGAAAGAACTAAAACCGCATTTTCTGGACTATAGTTTTTTTGATAGAATTTTATGACATCCTCATAACTTAAATTTTCTATCTCATGCTTCCACCCTATTATAGGTCTCCCGTAGTAGTTATTAGGATATAGTATATTTCTCATTGATTCATCTAGTTGGGCAGACGGATTACTCTCTACTCTTTGAAAACGTTCCTCCAAAATAACTTTTTTTTCAGTTTGAACATTTTTTTTTGAAAGGACCAAGTTTTTCATTCTATCGGCTTCTAATTCTAAAACCTTTTCCAAGTGCTCACTTGGAAAAATTTGATAGTAAGCAGTGTAATCGTAACTAGTAAATGCATTCTCACTTCCACCAATCTTTGAAAGAAAGTTTGAAAAAAAACTTTCAGGGTATTTTTGTGTACCTTTAAACATCAAATGCTCCATAAAATGAGCTAACCCACTCTTACCAGGACTTTCAATATCAGATCCAAAGTTATACCAAATCATTTGTGCTACAACAGGTGCCCTAGGATTTTCTACAATTACAACTTGTAAACCATTTTTTAATGTGAACTCTTTGGCGTCAAATATTCTTTTGGATTCAGGTTTTTCGAAATATAAAAGAAATATAAAAAAAACAGCAATAAACT
>MDTB01009103.1_pt1 | contig 10698 bp, 4 predicted proteins | sample 811161 | NCBI WGS metagenome assembly MDTB01 (sample SAMN05326650, study PRJNA326480) | marine metagenome | isolation source: seawater | place: Mediterranean Sea | collected 2009 | reverse complement strand
TTTCACCCCTCACTCAATGCTCAGGGCAGTGAACTCCTCAATGGCATTGAGAGTAGAGTCAGACCAGGGGCCCCTATTGATGTTGTCGAATCAGAAATTTATGACATTCTAAACGAGGAACAAAAGTTAATTTTGGAGGAAGAAGCTGTCGATCGAGAAGCTTGGTGGGATGACATTGTGGCACTCCTTGACGACGAATCTAAACAGAACATAAACGAAAAAGGTGTGAATGATAAACAAGACACCCCCTCTAAGACCTCACAACAGTCTGTATCTCAGGAAGATAGAGAGAAAAATGCTGCGAAATCTAAGGTTGATGATTTTTCTAGCCTTTTAAAACAAAATTGATGATATTTGTAACCTAATACAATTTGCGAGCGTCTTATCTAATAGTTAAGATAATCTCAAAATAAGATTTTAGATTATAAAACAAATCTACAAAATCTAACCCCAAAAAAAATTATGAAATATTTAGCGCTAATACTCTCTTTAGTTTTGCTAACATCCACATTCTCATCAGCTGGCCACAGAGGCTGGAGCTGGGGCTGGTGGATGCCAAAGCCTCCTAAGTCATGGGAAAAGCCAGAACGTCCTGAAAGACCAGAAAAGCCGGAAGGTGAAGACGAGGAAAAACCAGAACGTCCTGAAAGACCAGAAGCTCCTGAAGGCGATGCTCAGGAGAGGCCAGAGCGTCCTGAAAAACCTGAAGCTCCTGAAGGTGAAGAAGGTAAAGTTTTCGGTAATGGTAATTTGCCTGAGTTCTTGGTGAAGTACGATCTAAATGAAGATGGCGTTCTCGACGAAGAAGAAAAACAAGCGGCTAAAGACGCCCGTAAAGAACGTGCCAAAGAAAGACGTTCTAAGTGGGACACTGACGAGGATGGAAAAATTTCGAAAGAAGAACGCGAAGCTGCTCGTGATGCACTTCGTGCCAAAATCGAAGAAAAAAGATTAGCCAGGTTCGCTGAAGTTGATACAGATGGTGATGGATCATTATCTGCAGAAGAATTCGGAGCTATTGGTTCTATCAAACGTCTAGGCAAATGGTCTCCAAGAAGCATAGAAAGAATCTTTGCTCGTCTTGATGATGATGAAAACGAAGGCATTTCAGCTGACGAATTTACACTTCACCTAAAACACTGCCGCCACCATAAGGGCAAAGGCAGAGGCAAGGGACCAAAACGCGACAAGGATGATGATAAAGAAGAGGAAGGTGAAGAGCCTGCTGAAGAAGAAGATGGTAAAGTAGAGGAAGAGGTCGATGAAGAAGAACCTGCTGAGGAAGAGGAAGAGGAAGAGGATGGACCGGCAAGAGAGATTGTTAAGTAATCAATCCTCTAAATTAGTTTATAATTAATTAAGCGGCCCTTGTCTTCAAGGGCCGCTTTTTTTTAAGAAAACACTCAAGTTGTAAAATTTAAATTTTCCAAAATATGAGTCCACTTATAAGCAAATACATTAGCCTATTATTTATTTCGACTACTTTAATCACTGCCGCAGAAAGAGAATTATACTTCACGGATTTCGAAGATGCTCCTGTAGGAGACGACGAATTGGCTGGTTATGATAATTGGAACGGGACATCTAATGGCCGCGGCGCCCATGGGATCGAAGGAGCTGCCGTTGAAGGCTTAGGGAAAAGCGCATTTATTGGTTATAACTCCCCAGGAAGAAATACAGATACTGTATATGTTCTCCGGTCTATAAGCCATAACGCTAACACAAGTGGAGAGCCTTTCATTAGGCTTGAGGCTGTTGTTGGCATCAATGACTCTGAAAACCCAAGCACTAACCCCGACAGAGACAGTTTCTTTGTTACTTTTTTTAATGCCAGCGGCGCAGCCTTAGCTTCATTAACCTATAATAATACAGAGACTTCTTTTGGACTTTGGAGAGAGGATGGAAGAGACACTTTTGATACGGGCGAAGAATTTATTAGAAACGAGGTTCAAATTCTAGTCATTGAAATTGATCTGGTTAATAATTTATGGTCAGTTGATCTAGATGGTTTCCAAATTTTTCGAGAAGAAAGATTTACCGCAAGAAGTATAAATCGGGAACTTGGTGGAGTCGCATTCCAATGGCAGAGAACTTCTGGTTCAGACTGGGGGACTAATTGGTTACTATTCGATGATTTGGCCGTATATGCATCAACAACAAAATTAGTCATTGCGGAAAACCCATTTAAGATCAAATCAATAACGAAAAACACCAACGGTAGTCATGAATTATCCTGGAAAATACAGCCTGGGTTTTCGTATCAGGTTCAATACTCTGACAACTTACGTCAATGGAAAAGTGACCTTCCAGATTCACAATTTTCCGACGATGAAGAAAAAATGATCAACTTTACAGATAACTCCACTCCACTTAATAATAAAAGGTACTACAGAATTGTGAGATCTCAGTAACCATCTAATTGATCTTATTGTTCTTTGCTCCCCATGGCCCCAAAGCATCCAAACATACTCATACTGGTATCATTACTAATACTGAAAGCCACAAGCTTTAGTGATGTAATCATTAATGAAATTTCCACAAAGCAAACCGAAAGAGTACTGCGGTGGGATGAAAGAAACCAACCTTTTGCAGGGACTTGGCCTGCTTGGTGGATGAGGGAATTTGATAATTCAGAATGGATATCGGGAAGAACGCCTATAGGATATGATCTTGGCAACATACGAACGAATGTTAAAGATTGGCTAAACGGCATCTCTCCATCCCTCTATGTTATTAAAAAGTTTCAGGTAAATAAGGAAGATTCATCTTCCTTGAGACCTCTTTTACTTAGAATTAATTACAATGACGGTTTTATTGCTTGGCTCAATGGTAAAGAAATAGCCCGAGCAAATAACGGAGTTAAGAATTCTCATATCTATTGGGATCAAGTTTCTTATCGGGCCAATTCTACCTCGGCAAGATTGACTAATATTAGAGTCGGCACTGCAGATGATCTTTTAATTGATGGTGAAAACACCATTGCTATTCAACTTAATAACCATAATCCACTGACAAGTCTACGATTAGATTTTGCCATAAACATTGATGAAACTGGAACCCCTGACAAGGTGATCGTTCCCATAGGATCAACAGTCAGCTATTTACCTGGTCTTATGGAACCTGGTTCTGGGATTTATGAACCTGCAATTTTTGAAAACGACGAAATTGAAAATGAAAATTCAGATTGGATTGAAATTTACAATTCCGGCAGCTCATCTGTTGACCTAAGTAATTGGTCTCTCAGCGACAGCGAAAACGTTCCAGATAAATGGAAATTTCCTGAAGGTACCGTTATTTCACCTGATCAATATCTTGTCATACTCGCAGATGAATTAGACGATAAAATACCTGAAGCCAAATACCTTCATACTAATTTCAAATTAAGTGGCGACGGTGAATTTCTCGGGCTTTATGATGAGAAAGGGACTCCAAAAAGCATATATGACAAGAAATATCCGAAACAGTTTAACTTTTATAGTTATGGCGTTTTACCAGATTCAGACAAAAAAGTTTACTTTAGTCAACCGACACCAGGTTCAAAAAATAGTGGCCCCACCTTTTCTGATCAGGTTAAGAAACCTAACTTCAACAAGAGGGGAGGATTCTTTGAAAATGATATCGAAATTGAAATCTCATCAGAGACGGCCGATGCCATTATTATATTTACAAGAGACGGTTCTGAACCCGAAATTAATAATGGGACGACTTACTCGACGCCCATTCAATTAAGTAAGATATCAGAGAAAAAAGGTCACGTTATTAGAGCTAGAGCCTTCGCTCCAGGATTAATTCCATCAGAAACAAAAACCAATACCTATCTGATTGGTCAGGATGAAAAGTTATTAAATTCTCCATCATTAATAATTACCGGTGACGTTGAACGTTCTTTATTTGATCCTTTTGGAGCCTTCGCCATCAATGGCGGGCAATACGTTGATAATCAATGGCAGCCAACAGGACCGGATGATTATAACAATGTTATCAATAGAGGAAGATGTTATGAGAGGAAGATTCATGCAGAGTTTTATTTTAAAGACGGCAGTTCCGGATTCAGAACCGATTGTGGTCTTAGAGCGGCTGCATCTTCTTATTCTAGACCTAGAATGCTACTTGATCAGGTCGATTCAAGCCCTTGGCCGGCAAGAGGAACACAAAAACCTTCTTTTAATCTTTATTTCGGAAACGAATACGGAAACCCCGAAGTTCAAATTCCACTAAACGGAATCGATGATCCAATTGATACTTATCAAAGATTTAGAGTAAGGGCAGGAAAAAATGACATAAAAAATCCATACATTGTTGATGAACTAGTACGGAGAATGAGTCGAGACATGGGTCAGCCTGCGAGCACCGGAGTCATTAACACCTTGTACGTGAATGCTGAACTGAAAGGGTTTTATAATATGGTCGAGAGATTACGTTCACCATGGTTTTCAACAGTCCACGATTCAGATGATAACATTCAGTGGGATACTCTCGCGCTACAAGGAAAAGCGAGCAATGTGGCCGAGGGGGATATGGAAGTGTGGAATGAAATGATTAGAAGGCTCAATTCAAGAACCACAAACAGCAACTGGTTAAAAGTCCTCGAACTTGCTGATGTTACAAATATGATTGATTACTACCTTCTTAATATTTATATGGCAACTTGGGACTGGCCCCACAATAATTGGGTTGCGGCCAGAGAACGATCAGACAAGGGACGTTACCGCTTGTATATTTGGGATGCTGAAGGAGCCATGTACAACCGAGGGAACCGACCTGTTTCTCAAGAAATGATTCAACCATTCATTGCCACCGGAAGCGGTGAGTTACGAGATCTCTGGAGAGGCTTATCTCGCTGGCAGGAGTTTAAGATTCTATTTGCTGACAGAATCAACCTTCATCTATTCAATGGCGGAGTACTCGACGACAGAGACTATGAGAACTCACATTTAAAAAATCTCACTGATCAGCTCTATGACGAATTTAGAGACCTTCTAAGCTTCATGAATAAAGAGTCGATTAATGAAAATATCATTAAATCATGGGCTTCAACAAACAATGGAAGAAGACAGTATTTGTTTGGCCCTCGAAGAAATGAATTTCGGAAAAATGATCTATGGCCAGATACACCTCCTCCTCAATTCAGTCAGTTCGGAGGAAGTGTTCCTGAAAGATACAGTCTTGCGATCACCAATGAAAAGGGAACTATTTATTATACGACTGATGGTTCAGACCCAAGAAGGCTTGGAGGATCTATCAATCCTAATGCGATCAGCCAATCTGGTTCAACTCTTGATGTTACTATCATTCCTTTGAATTCAGAATGGAAATACAGCGATTCAGACGGCGACCTTGGCTCTTCTTGGAAGGAACCAGAATTTAATGATACTAATTGGAAAGAGGGCTCTTCTCCGCTTGGCTTTGGAAATATATCTAATACTGCATTCGTCCCTAGGGAAAATATTTCATTAGAAACCATTATCAATCCACGACCAAGGCAGATAACCACATACTTCAGAAAAACTTTTGATCTCAAAGATGCAAAGAGTCATTTTGAGCTTCGACTAAAAATAATGTCAGACGGTGGTGGAGCTGTTTATATGAACGGAGTAGAAATATTCAGAGACTCCAACCTTCCAGCTAATGCCAACTATGAAACTACGACAGACAATGATTCTAGCGATCTAAATGAAGGAGATTTAGATGAATATATTGTTGATCCCAACAGTTTGAGAGAAGGTAATAACGTTATAGCAGTAGAGATGCATAATGGCAGCCGATCGAGCAGCGATATGGTCATGGAAATCCAGCTCGATGCAACCAGAACAAACCCTCTAAATGAACCGTTAAAGATCTCAAAACCAATGACAGTCAAAGCCAGAAGCTATAATGGCAATGAATGGAGTGCCGTCACTTCGGCATCTTTCACAGTCAATACCGTTGCACCTTCACCTGACAATCTAACCATTGTTGAAATGCTATACAACCCTATTGGAGCTTCTGAAGAGGAAGAGGAAGCAGGGTTTGATGATGGCGACCTTTTCGAATTTATTAAATTAAAAAATATTAGTGACCAATCGTTAACGATGGAGGGTGTCCGATTTTCAGATGGGATTTATTTTGATTTCTCTGAATCTCAATCCAAGTCCTTAGCGCCTCGATCCAGTGTTATTATAGTCAGCAACCAAGCCGCTTTCTTAAAACGTAATGGTGAAAACAATTTAATCGCTGGTCAATATATAGGTAAGCTCAATAACAGCGGAGAAAGAATACGATTGATCGGAAAAGATGGAAATCCAATTCATGATTTTTCATTCGATAAAGATTCACCTTGGCCAATACTTGATGATCTCGATGGACATTCAATTCAAATCCTTGACACCTTAGGAGATCATGGTGACGGAACTAACTGGAAAGCTTCTTCTAGTGTCGGAGGAAATCTTGAAAAAACTCAAAGCTTCGAGGACTGGCGGACTCAATACTTTACTCAATTAGAAAATTCTAACCCCGCGATTTCCGGGCCAAAGGCGGATCCTGACCAAGATGGAATTAATAATTTCAGTGAATACGCTCTTGGGTATTCACCAAAAATATTTCAAAGCTCAATTCTAAAACCAATAATTAAGATTGATGAAGACGGGGAATCCTATCTCTATGTAGAATTTTTAGTCGCACCTGGAAACAGAGACGTAAATATAAAAGTTCAAAGCAGTGAAGATCTCATTAGTTGGAGTGATAACGTTCAAGAAATGGATTCGTCAGAAATCGATCCGACCGGCTTTGAAATCAAAAGATTTAGGTTCACTAAACCGTTAAAGAATAGTCCAAATTCGGCTTTTCTAAGGATAAACGTCACCGAATAAGGTAATAAGCGTTAAAGTTTGGACATATATTCCTATCTTAGAAAAATATTTATCATTTCCTGCAGGAACGAGTTTCCATTAATTCAGGAATTCAGTAGAATAATAAATAATTTTTTAACTTCATGAAGTTTCCCGCGATAATTTTATTCACTGCCATTTATTCGATAGCGCCGATAGTTAGTCTTGCAGAGATCGACTTCAACAAAGACATCAAACCCATACTCTCAGAAAATTGTTACTATTGTCACGGACCAGACGAAAATACCCGTGAAGCAAAACTTCGCCTAGATGACTTTCAGTCAGCCACCGCAGAAAAAAATGGAGCTGCAGCCATAGTACCGAATCATCCTGATGACAGTGAACTGATTTATCGAATTATATCAGATGATCCCGATGAGGTTATGCCTCCACCAGAGTCAAAGCTTAAGTTGACGAATAATCAAAAAGACCTCCTGAAGGAGTGGATAAAATCGGGTGCAAAATACGACAAACATTGGGCTTTCTTAAAACCTGAAAAGCCAAAGTTAAAAAACAACCAACACCCAATAGATGAATTAGTAGCCAAAACTCTTAATGAGTCAGAATTAGAACCTTCTCTTGAGGCAGACCCAGCAACTTTGGCCAGGAGACTAAGCCTAGATCTGACTGGCCTTCCTCCCTCTCATGAGAAAGTAACACAGTTTGTAGAAGATCATTCTCCAGATGCTTACAATAATTTAGTCACTGAACTCCTCAACTCGAAAGCATATGGAGAAAGGATGACCTGGGAATGGCTTGATGCGGCTCGTTATGCTGATAGCAATGGTTATCAAGGCGACAGTGAAAGAACAATGTGGCCGTGGCGTGATTGGGTCATCAAATCTTTTAATGAAAATATGCCATTTGATAAATTTACAATTTGGCAGATTGCGGGTGACCTTCTTCCAAATTCAACTGAGGAACAAAAACTCGCTACTGGTTTCCTGCGCAATCATCCTATCAATGGGGAAGGCGGTCGAATTGCTGAAGAAAACCGCGTCGACTATGTCATGGATATGACGGAAACAACAGGAACCGTTTGGATGGGGCTCACTTTTAATTGCTGCCGTTGTCATGATCACAAATTTGATCCGATCACGCAGAAAGAGTACTACCAGTTAAGTGCATTCTTCAACCAGACACCTCTTAATGGTGGAGGAAGAAGTGGTCAGATGGAACCGGTTCTTCTCGTTCAATCAGATGAGCAAAAAGAGGAAATCAAAAAAACTGAAGGCGAACTGCTAGCCTTAGATAAAAAAATTAAAGAACGAAAAATTACAGTTGAAAATGAGGGTCCCCAGATCAAAAAAGACCCAAATTGGAAAATTCTCTCCCCTACCGAGTTCAAAGCGAACACCCAAAAACTCACCGTCCAAAAAGATCATTCAATTCTCGCCAGCGGTGAGAATCCAAAAAATGACACCTATACAATCAAAGCAAAAACCGATATTTCTGAAATTAGTTCACTAAGACTAGAGGCTCTTATGGACCCAACAATGACAGGAGGAGGACTTTCTCGATCAGATAGTGGAAATTTTGTACTGACTGGGTTTGAGGCATCAATCATTAAGGAAGGTCTCAAGGAACCAGTACCACTCGTAATTGGATCAGCCGAAGCAACCTTCGAACAGGGTTCTTTGAAAATTACATCGAGTTACGATGGTAATCCCCAGTCTGGTTGGGCCGTTTACGAGGGACGGGTTGTGGACCGAGAACATGAGGCTGTTTTCCGTCTCAAAGAAAAAATCACTGCCGGAAAAGGAACAATAATTCAATTCGTCCTACGCCACGATTCACAAAACGCTAACCACAATCTTGGAAGGTTCAGATTATCTATAAGTGAAAAATCCGATGCACCTCTAAACAAAGGTTCCAAGAATCTAGATGCTCAACTTGCAGAACTGAATCAAAAAAGAAAAGAACTGAGTGATAGACTAAACAATCAGAAAAAATCTGGTCCAAAAGTTATGATCATGAAGGATATGGACAAGGTGAGAACCACCTACATTCTAGATAAAGGGTCATATGAAAAACGTGGTGAAGAAGTAAACATGGGAACCCCGAGCGTTCTTCCAGCTATGCCAGAAAAATTCCCTAAAAATCGTCTCGGTTTAGCCCAATGGATTGTAAGCCCTGAGAATCCATTAACCTCCAGAGTTATTGTTAACCGTTTCTGGCAGCAAATTTTTGGAGTCGGCATCGTAAAAACTTCTGAAGATTTTGGCACCCAAGGAGAAACCCCTGCCAACCAGGAAATCCTCGATTATCTCGCCACAACTTTTGTCGAATCGGGCTGGAACGTTAAAGAACTATTAAAGCTTATCGTAACAAGCAATACATATAAACAATCTTCAAAAGCCACTAAGATCAGTGAAAATGAAACCAACTACTCACTGGACCCAGAAAATCGACTCTTATCAAGAGGACCACGCTTTCGAATGCCATCATGGATGCTGCGTGATAACGCCCTAGCAGCCAGTGGAATTCTTGTTCCAAAAATAGGCGGAAGTCCCGTTAACACCTATCAGCCCGAAGGCGTGTGGGAAGAGGCCTCATTCGGTAAGAAAAGATACTCAAGAGACAATGGTGAAAAACTTTACAGGAGAGGGCTTTACACATTTTGGAGAAGAATCATAGCCCCTCCAGCCTTCTTCGATAATTCGAACCGACAGACATGTACTGTAAAACCTTTCAGAACCAATACCCCACTGCATGCTCTTTACATGTTCAATGACGTGAGCTTTGTCGAGGCCTCAAGAGCACTCGCAGAAATGGCTATGACAACTACAAAGAAAAATGATTTGGATAGACTAGACTTTATCTTTAAAAGACTGCTGGCCAGATCACCGATACCAACAGAGCAAGACATCATCCTCAAATCCCTGAATCGCTCAAGACAGTCATATACTAAGGATCCAGGATCAGCATCTGAGTTCCTTTCGATCGGAGAAAGACCTGTTAATGATAAACTTGATCCCATTGAGCATGCCGCATGGACTGCCACCTCACTAGCCATTATGAACCTTGACGAGGCCGTAACTAAGCAATAACAAAAAATTTAATACCCATGAATCCACTCCAACAAAACCATCTCGATCTCACAAGGAGAGAATTTTTTGGCAAGTCTGCGACTGGCGTAGGAACCATCGCTCTTTCAAACTTGTTAAATGATGCCGGGCTTGCTGCGGATAATGAAAAGAAAGCCATCGGCGGTTTACCAGGCCTTCCCCACTTCAAACCGAAAGCGAAAAATATTATTTACCTTTTCCAAAACGGTGCACCGACTCATGTCGATCTTTTTGACTACAAACCTAAGATCATGGAGATGCATGGGAAACCGGTTCCAGACTCGTACGTAGGAAACAAACGTTTTAGTACGATGACCGGGAAGGCCAACGGGAAACTAATGTTGGCACCGGTAGAACCTTTCAAGCAGAGAGGTCAGTCAGGGGCTTGGGTCAGTGATTTTCTTCCATACACCGCCGAGATAGCTGACAAAATCTGCTTTGTTAAATCAATGCACACTGATGCCGTGAACCATGCACCAGGAATTAGCTTTCTATTAAGTGGAGGACAAATTCCCGGCAGGCCAACACTAGGCGCATGGATGGCCTATGGTCTTGGAGCGGAAACAGAGGAATTACCACGCTTTGTGGTTATGACATCTGTCAGTAAAGGAACAACCTGTGGTCAGATCTTTTATGATTTTTATTGGGGCAGTGGTTTTTTGCCATCCAAGCATCAAGGCGTTCTATTCAGAGGAAGTAGGGATCCAGTCTTATATGCTAAAAACCCTAAGGGGATGAGTCGTGAAATGAGAAGAGATTGGCTT
>MDTB01035760.1_pt1 | contig 10699 bp, 9 predicted proteins | sample 811161 | NCBI WGS metagenome assembly MDTB01 (sample SAMN05326650, study PRJNA326480) | marine metagenome | isolation source: seawater | place: Mediterranean Sea | collected 2009 | reverse complement strand
GTAGTTGACCCGAGGTCTAAGCAGCAGCGGACAAAGCGATACTGGTCAGCGCACAAGAATAATCCTTATCAAAGCCACTTGCCCGGGATTTACTCTGCGTCGACATTTGCCTGACGGGCTTCGGCATCTGCCTTGTCCAGTTTACGCTTACCCGTCATGATAATGACCATGTAAATCATGTTAAACATTGCCCAGGCGAATAGCTCGAATGGCCATAGTCGATGAGAGTTATAGTCTCCCAGGCGCGCCGTCAATATCAGTCCAACCCAGACCGCCAACACGGCGAGTGGAAATGCAGCGAAATATCGCCAGCGACCCTGCCATTGTCGCAAAGCCGCCACCGGCAGCGCGGCGCTGGCCAGCAGGGTGCCAAGCACAATTATAGCAATCACCATATTCCAGAAGACAGCCTCTGCCTCCTGCTCGGCGTTGATATTTGCGCTGGCGGCAAAAGCGAGTGGAGTTTGTAGCAATATCAGCAGACCGCCCGTCAGTCTGTTGAATTTTGAATATGACTTGTAAAATAGATCTGACACATGCACCTCTTGGCAACCCGCATTAAATCACTACGACGCCAGCACTTAAAGTTCATTCACTGCTATGAACTTAATACATTAAAAACGCTTGGTAGGCTCTGGTAGTCTGCAAGGGCGGGCTTTCAAGGTAGAATGGGACTCAACGCTGCATAAAATTCTAATTAGCAGACGCTGTTTATTGCTGCTATTACCGCACCGACGCAAGTATCTAAAAACAAACCAGCATCAGGACAGGGAATGGTTGATCTTCAAGCGACAAGAGAAAGTTACGAAAAAGAAGTTGAGCTCAAATACCAGCTATACAACAGCCTTTTTCTAACCTTACCGCTGGATGCTGTGGAGCAAACCGGCCTGTTGCTGCCTTTACTCGAGGATGCCTGTCATCAGGGACAGGATCAGGGGCTCAGCCCGGTCGCAATCATCCAGCAGTTTTTTGCCACGCATAAGCCAGACTTTAGTAAAACACAGCAGCTTAATTTCCTGTTTAAGATTATTCAGTATGTTGAACGTCAGGTGGTATTAATAGATGCGCTTGAAGATGCAGCTTATGCGGGCATTCATCGCACCGAGGAACACAACCGATTGCGCCTGTTGACAGAACAAGTTTCAGTAGAAGGCAAGCAGGAGCAATTGCGGTCTTTGCTTGAGCACTTCGGTGCTCGTGTTATTCTCACTGCCCACCCAACCCAATTCTATCCGGGTCAAGTGCTGGCCATAATCACCGATCTGACTAGCGCAATAGAGCAAAGCGACGTGGATCGAGTGCGTGACTTGTTGCAGCAACTCGGTAATACCCCGTTTTTTAAGAAAACCAAACCATCCCCATTCGAAGAAGCGACGCAGCTCAGCTGGTACCTTGGCAACATATTTTATCCAGCCTTTGCCAAGATCAGTGACTTTCTCTTGCAGTACACCGCTGGCTCACAAGACAACAATCAACTGTTGAGTATCGGTTTTTGGCCCGGTGGAGATCGCGATGGAAATCCTTTCGTAACCTGCAGCGAAACGCGACAGGTCGCGGCGAAGCTGCGATTCATCATCGTTGAGTGTTATCGCAATGAACTCAGACACCTAAAGCGGCGCTTGAGTTTTGAGGGCGTCTACGATGAGTTGGAGAATCTGGAAAAATTGTGCCATGCCGAATTAACGGGCTTGATTGATCGGGCTTTCAGTTCAGTGGAAGAGTTTATAGAACGCCTTAGTGCTATCAGCGCGGTCGTTGAAGAAAAACACCAGGGTCTTTACTTGGATCGACTGAATTCGTTCCAGCGGAAAGTGCGGATGTTTGGTTTTCATTTTGCCAGCCTGGATATACGACAGGACTCTCGAGTGATCGAAAGGACCTTAAACAACGCACTTTCACTGGTACCTGATGCTCTGGGAGTAGACTTTGAATCGCTGTCAGAGACTGCGCAAATAAACAGGTTGCTCAACGTGGATGCCAGGGTGACGCCGGAGCAGCTGCAGGACGAGACCGAGTCTGACACTTTGGCATCCATGCAGCTTATTAAAGAAATTCAACAGGCAAATGGGGCGCTAAGCATCCATCGCTATATCATAAGCAACTGTCGCGGCGCACGGGATATTGCTAACGTCATTGCCCTGTTTCGGCTTTCAGGTTGGCTGGATAAGCTGACTGTGGACATTGTCCCATTGTTCGAGACCATTAGTGATCTGGAAGGCGCCGATGCAGCCATGATAGAGCTATACCAGAACCAACTCTACCGTAGTCACTTACGCAACCGGCTTGATCAACAGACAGTGATGCTTGGATTCTCCGATGGCACCAAGGACGGCGGCTATTTGATGGCAAACTGGGGTATTTATAAGGCTAAAGAAGCCATAACATCAGTGTCACGGGAAAACAGTATCCAGGTGACATTCTTTGACGGAAGAGGCGGACCACCTGCACGCGGTGGCGGTAGCACCTATAAGTTTTATGCTGCCTTGGGTAAGAATATCTCAAACGATAAAATACATCTCACTGTGCAGGGCCAGACCATTAGCTCATATTATGGGACCGAAACGGCTGCTCTGCACAACCTCAATCAATTATTGGCGGCGGGACTGGAAAGCAATTTATTTGACAGGCCCGAACGCGAACTATCTCCCACGCAACGAAGTCAGATAGATCGACTCGCGGAAATTAGCCATGACAAGTATCTGAAGTTCAAGGCCCATCCACTATTCCTGCCCTATCTTGAAGAGATGAGCACCTTGCACTATTACGCGCAATCAAATATTGGCAGCCGTCCCGCTAAGCGAGGACAATCCGAAGGCCTGAAATTTGAGGACTTACGTGCGATCCCATTCGTTGGCGCATGGGGCCAGCTGAAACAGAATGTGCCGGGATACTTTGGGCTTGGCTCAGCATTGAAGGAAATGGAGGAGCAGGGGCAGTTGGACGATTATCGGGCGCTATATAACGAATCCAAGTTTTTTGAAGCAATGATAAGCAATAGCATGCAGAGTATGTGTAAAAGCATCTTCAAGCTTACGGCTTATATGGAACAGAACGAAAAGTATGGGCAGTTTTGGCGTCTCATTAAAGATGAGTTTGAATTAAGCCGAGAGATGGCCCTTCGAGTTTCCGGACAGCAGGAATTGCTTGAAGACAATCCTATCAGCCAGGCCAGTATCAAATTGAGAATGAATATCGTATCGCCGCTATTGGTTATCCAGCAGTATGCGCTCACCCAAGTGCATTCTTTGTCGAAGCAGGATGACCCTAAAAGTGTTAAGCAATTGCAAACATTTGAGAAGATGATCGTCAGAAGCCTGTTCGGCAACATCAACGCATCGCGAAACTCAGCTTAGGCTTTCACCGCCGATAGCTGAATCGATTTATCAGATTCGGGATTCTAACAGCTACTGCATACTGAATTCCACTGGCGCACCTGGCCCCAGAGGCAGTCCCAGTATCACCCATACCATGGTAATCGCGATTCCCGCGATCAACAGCAGAATCGAGTAAGGCAGCATGGTCGCAGCCAAACTGCCAAGACCAAATTCTTTTTGCCAACGCTGACAAAACACCAGGATCAGCGGAAAGTAAGGCATTAATGGTGTGATGATATTTGTCGCACCATCACCAACACGGTAGGCTGCCGTGCTCATTTCCGGGCTAAGACCTAATAACATCAACATAGGAACCAGGACGGGTGCTAACAGGGCCCATTTCGCGCTGGCCGAGCCAATGAATAAATTGATTGAGGCGCCAAACAAAATGATGAGTGCAAGCAGTATCGAATCTGGCAGACTGGAACCCTCGAGTACCGCTGCACCTTTAATCGCAAATATGAGCCCAAGGTTTGACCAGTTAAACATGGCAACAAAGTGAGCTGCAGCAAAAGCCAGCACCAGGTAATAGGACAAGTCACTCATGGACTCACTCATCATTCGCACGACATCACGATGATTGTTAATCGAACCGGAAGCAGAACCGTAAGCCCAGCCAGCGGCTAAGAACAAGATGAAGAATCCAGCAACCAAAGACTGATATAGGGGATTTAAACGCGCCTCCGGGTTTGCATCTTCGTTGATCAGAGGCGTGCCAGGTCCCACACACAAGAATACCCAGAGCGCCACTATGCCAAGACAGGCCATGCCAGCGCGCTTTAAGCCCTGAATTTCACCCTGGGTCAGGCTAGTGTCCGGACCTTTAACGATGCCCGCCGTGCTGCTTTCGGCTTCGCCGGGAATAATGGGCGCCAGGCGTGGCTCGATGATCTTGTCAGTGACATACCAGATCACAGGTAGAAACACGAAGGTCATGGCGATGATGAAGTAGGCGTTGCCGGCAATATTGGCGTCCCATGTGGGCAGAATCGTTTCTGCTGCCGCTTCGGTAATTCCAAACAACAGCGCATCCAATTGGCCGGGCAGGATGTTGGCGGAAAATCCCCCAGAAACACCCGCAAAAGCCGCAGCGATTCCTGCGATAGGGTGTCTGCCTGCTGCTGCAAAAATAACCCCTGCAAGGGGAATTAGTACCACATAGGCGGCATCAGCTGCGAGATTACCGACCATGCCTATGAAGGCAACTGCGGGCGTCAATAAAAGACTGGGAGCTCGAGAAACGGCGCTGCTCATGGCGGAAGCGAATAATCCCGAGCGCTCAGCCACCCCGGCTCCGAGCATCACCACCAGCACGTAGCCAAGGGGGTGAAAGCCCGCAAAGGTAGCCGGCATCTCCACCAACAGTTTCTGTACATTGGCCGCTGATAGCAGGCTTTCGGCGCTAACTACCAGTGCATTTCCGGCCGCATCCACCTGGGTCGGGTGCAGTGCGGAGACTCCGGCCAAGGCCGCGATTACACTGATCGCCACGACACCGGCGATACAATATAGAAAGATGAATACCGGATCTGGCAGTCTGTTCCCCGAGCGCTCAATCCACGCCAGGACGCCTGTCATTTCCGAGGGTTGAGGGTGGCTGGTATCAGTCATGGAGTGCTTCTGCCTTGTGTTTTAACTAAATTTATATGAACGGAATCAGCGCAGTAAACGGTAAAATTCGCGTAAGTCCTGTAGATAGCTCTGGGGTTGCTCGAGGGCTGCGAAATGCCCCCCTTCGGGCATCACCGTCCACTGTCGCAGATCATAGGCAGCCTCGACCCATGCACGCGGCAGAATATAGATTTCTGCAGGAAAGATTGCCGCGCCGGTCGGCACGTTAATATAGGACATGGGTTTGAGGCGAGGCGAATTTCGGTTCTCGTAATAAATACGGGCTGAAGAAGTAATGCTGCCGGTGAACCAGTAAATCGAAATATTGGTCAGGATTTCATCTTTGCTGAAGTTGTTGTCCAGATTGCCAGCCTCATCTTGCGGCAAATCGCTCCAACCGTGAAATTTTTCTACGATCCAGCCCGCCAAACCGGCCGGTGAGTCATTTAATCCATAGCCTAAAGTCTGTGGTTTAGTACCCTGTATTTGTTGATATCCCACTTCATTAAGCATGTAGTTACGGCGCGCTTCGACAACAGCAGCTTCAGATTCAGACACTGCGTCTCGCTGCTCTGGATCAGCGGGAGGGTTGGCCAGTACCATGTTGGAATGCAGTCCGATCAATCGCTCTGGATAATGGTTCGCGAGATGCCGATTGATAATCGCCCCCCAGTCTCCGCCTGCAAGTGCATATTGTTCATAACCCAATCTTTCCATTAGGTCAGCCAAAGCCACTGCCATTTGCTCTGGCCCAAAGCCAGGTTCTGTTGGCGCTGAAGAAAAGCCAAAGCCTGGCAGTGAGGGCGCAATCACATGGAATGCGTCTTCTGCACTACCACCGTGCGAAGTAGGATCAGTAAGTGGGCCGATGATCTTACTAAACTCGCTCACTGAACCTGGCCAGCCATGCACCAGCAATAGCGGAATCGCGCTTTCGTGGCTGGATCGCTGATGGACAAAATGTAAATCTATATTATCAATTGTCGTCTTGAACTGACTGAATTGATTCAGTAACTCTTCCTGTGCACGCCAATTGAATTCAGTGCGCCAGTAATCCAGCAATGCTTTTAGATACTCAAGATCGGTCCCATATTCCCAACTGACCCCATCCAATTGATCAGGCAGGCGTGTGAGTGACAGGCGCTGACGCAAATCCGCGATCGCACTATCAGGCACGTTTATGCGAAAAGGGGTAATTGCAGTTGAGCTTGCTGCCAAGTGCTGTTGAGCCTGTGCTGGGGAAAACTGGGTATCGGGTTGAGACAATGTCTGTTTACCGGAAGTTGCTATGATATCCACAGCTCCTGCAGAATGACATGCAAGGCTGCCTAAAAATAACAGTCCGACACTAAGTGCTCTGACAGGGATCTCAAATCTAGCTCGTATTGAAATTTCTTTATGCATATCAGTCCACTGCGCTTGGTAATTATTAAAGCATTGAAGCTTTTCCTACCCATTGACCAGACTCTATGCAGACTGGTGCGGGGCGCGAAAGCCGACGTTGGGCGCTATGAAACACTACACGGTGCCTGCCAATCAAGTCATGATGGCGGCTGCGCCAGAGAAGCAACTGATAATGACTTGAATCTAGAGTTATTAGCATCGAAGATTCGAAACTGATTCGAAGGGCCAAGCGTGAGCAAACTAACTGGCAATCTGGCTGAGCCCATACATTCAACTATAGGAATTACCGTATGTTATTTGGATTAAGTAAGAAGCCTGTGGAACTTCCTGATGACAGCAGCGCGCTTCCCGATCGCGCTTATCCGAACCAATACAATTCCTCGCATTTCGTTAACGGCAACCCGATTGTCGAACCTGTACCAGATCACCTTGAGCGGGCCGTCTTTGGTCTAGGCTGTTTTTGGGGAGCGGAACGACTGTTCTGGGAGCTACCGGGCGTCTTTAGCACTGCCGTGGGTTACGCTGGTGGCATAACCAATAATCCAAGCTATGAAGATGTGTGCAGCGGCAAGACCGGTCATACCGAGGTAGTCACGGTGTTCTTTGACCCTGAAAAAATCAGCTATGAAGCGCTTTTGGCTGCCTTTTGGGAAGCCCACGACCCAACCCAGGGAATGCGGCAGGGCAATGACGTAGGCACCCAGTATCGCTCAGCAATCTACACTGTGAATTCCATGCAGGAGCGTGTCGCCGAGGCCAGTCGGGCCCGCTTTCAGTTTGCACTGCAAGAGGTAGGGAAGGGCAGTATTACGACCGAGATCAGTGAGTTAGGTCCATTTCATTATGCTGAAGATTATCACCAACAGTATTTGGCCAAAAATCCTGGAGGTTACTGTGGTTTGGCGGGGACCGGTGCCTGCTATCGACCTGCGCCTGAGACAAATGAGTCCTAAGGCCAGGGAGAGCGGGTCAAGTGACAAACGGGCCGTGAGGGCGGGGTCTGGCGAGCAACAGACTTAGTGACCCAGATCCAAACAGCTAGCTAAGGTGGAAAAACCTGCGGATGTCGTCGGCCTTTGCCATCGCGTCATAATAGCCGAGCTGATGCAGAGCAGAACAGAATCCCTGCTCAAACAGCACCAGACTGAGCAGGGTGCCTGCGCCCACGGGTTTAATGTAGCTCGAAAGGGCTTTTGGTAATTCCGCGTAGTGCTCTTGAGCGAGTTGATTCAATTCACGGGATGGTGAAATCTCAAGCGGTTCAACTTCATGAACAGCATATCCAATTTGCCGGCGGGCGCGACGGTTCAAAACAGGGATAAGGTCATTCATATGTCGCAGTGAGTCCAGGTCATATTCGAGAATATCAACAAACGCGCTGTTCATTAAATGGCCAAGAATATGCATTAGTCCCGGTGGCTTGTGATATGCTTTAAGCTCATTGTTGCCGCTGCAACTTCAACAGCTGTCGCTCCCTCTTAAGAAGTATTGCAATAGTTCGTTATAGCGCCTTTCCGTGAACTTAGAATTAATTCAAATAATTGACAAAACGAATATACTCTAACCTGTCGCATTGCATATTTCTTGCAATCACTTTTTAGCCTGCACGGCTCGTCCTAAAGAGGGTTTGCAGTTTTTGGTAGATTCGCTGATGTAGGCGGCTTTGACTCATCCCTATAGCCAAACTGCAGTGTAAGCAAATTGCTCACCTGCCGGCGCTAGATTTCCAGTTGGCCCTGTCCCACTCAGATCCATCCAGCGCTTTTGCCTGCTCCGTAGCTCCTTAAGACACTGTCTGACGACGCCGCCCTGGAATTGACCAAGAATCAGGGATTTTGAGTCAGGGTTTTCACCAACACAGTCGGCTATCAGTTTGGTAGACTAAGTATTAAGACAAAGTCACATCCGGACTCTACTTTGACACAAATAACACCTGGCACTGCCGCAAACATTGATCCTCTGGTTATCGCTATCTCGTCCCGGGCGTTATTTGACCTCGGAGATAGCCATTCTGTCTATGAGCAAGAAGGATTGGATGCCTATCAGGCTTATCAAATAGAGAGGGAAGATGAGCCGCTTGAGCCGGGAGTTGCATTTCATCTCGTGGAAAAACTGCTTAATCTCAATAATCTCTTGGATCAATCACCGGTAGAGGTGATTCTGCTTTCTCGCAATAGTGCGGATACTGGCCTGCGCATATTTAACTCCATCAAGCATTATAATCTGAGCATCACGCGCGCCGCGTTTTGCAGCGGAGATAGCCCCTATCGCTATATCTCTGCCTTTAACAGTCACCTCTTTCTCTCCACCGATGGTGCCGATGTCAGGCAGGCGCTTGAGCTAGGCGTTGCAGCGGCTACCATTCTGCCTTCCCAGAAGTCTAATGTGGATGAGGACATCCTCAAGATTGCCTTCGACGGTGACGCAGTACTGTTCTCCGATGAGTCTGAAAAAATATTTAAAGACAAAGGCTTGGAGGCTTTTACAATGAATGAACTTGAAGCTGCTAACGAACCTCTGGCAGGGGGGCCCTTCAAACCATTTCTCGGTGCTCTGCAAAAATTTCAGCAGGCGTTTCCAGCTGGGGCCTCCCCAATTCGCACTTGCCTCGTAACGGCACGTGCTGCCCCAGCCCATGAGCGTGTGGTGCGAACCTTACGGGCCTGGAATATTCGTATCGACGAGTCTTTATTCCTAGGCGGCCTTCCAAAGGGAGAGTTCTTGCAAGCCTTTTATGCAGATGTATTTTTTGATGACCAGCAGGGGCACTGTGAGTCGGCTTGCAATCATGTTGCCACAGGACACGTGCCGCATGGTGTGGCTAATTCCTGACCCCTAGGTTTATGGCGCAATCGAGAAAACGCGGCAGAAAATCCCCATAACCACTCGCGCAAGGCGCATAGGTTAACGTTCATCAGGATCGGCAGTCCGGCCGCAGGGTTTGAACCTGGTAATGCGCTAGCCCTTACCATGCAAGGGGATGTCGGAAACGAGTGGGATTTCGGGATTTTTGAGAACCCGCAGAAAGTCCCAGCCCAAATCTGGTCTTTCGCAGTGACCCGATCCCGGTTGTGTCAATGTTCCACGGCGACACAGGCCATGTTCCACGTGGAAAACTTGTTAAAAATTAGAGAGTTAGACAGTCTAAAATCAGTGGCCCCGGCGCTGCTATTGGATAAGGCGCCAGAATTCAATGACTTGTGACTCTAGCATCGAAATATTATGTCGTGGGTGTTTCAGGCGGCAATATTTGCTAAATTCACAGCTGTCTAAATGCACTTAAGCCTCGCTCAGCATCGCATCAATTGCGGGCGCCACGCGCCACCCACAAGGAGTTATCACTGCATGGAATTAGCCTGTCTCGATCTGGAAGGAGTTCTGATCCCGGAAATATGGATTGGTTTTGCGGAAAAAACCGGCATTGATGAACTCAAAGCCACCACAAGAGATATTCCTGACTATGATGAGTTGATGAAGCAGCGACTCGCTATCCTCGATCAGCACAATCTGGGCTTGCCGGATATACAGAAGGTTATAGCCACCATGGCTCCTTTGCCTGGCGCCAATGACTTCGTTGAGTGGCTCAAGGAGCGCTTCCAACTCATTATTTTATCTGACACTTTTTACGAGTTCTCCCACCCTTTGATGCGCCAGTTAGACTTCCCAACCCTGTTTTGTCACCGCCTTGTGGCTAACGAGAGCGGTGCAATCGTAGATTACAAGCTGCGCCAGCAAGACCCAAAGCGGCAGTGTGTTAAGGCCTTTCATGGCCTTAACTTCCGCGTGATTGCGGCGGGGGATTCCTACAATGACACCACCATGCTCAGCGAAGCGGATACGGGCATTCTGTTCAGGGCGCCAGACAATGTAATCGCCGAATTCCCTCAGTTTCCGTCAGTTACCAGTTATGACGAGTTGCGCCAGGAGTTCTGCAAGGCCAGTATTCGCAATCTGTCACTATGATTCAATGCGAAACCAGTCGCTGAATCTTATTTTAGAGGCGTAGGGCAGTCCCATAGAGCGAACGCCTGAAGCGGACCCAGCTAGCGAAATAGTGCAATGAGCTATTGTTGCAGCGAGATGACGGTGAAGCACTTGACCTTCTGCGGTCCTCGACGTGAGGTCTGATTGGCCAGTTGGCCTGCGCATTATAAATTTTGGTCGTGCGTGGGCTTCGCTTAGTCTTCGGCTTCAGCTAGCCAAAGTGCTCCTTCCTGTACCAATTTACAGAGTAAGGCCTGCCCAGCTTCCTGCGCCCACAGTTCGGCGATTTCGAAGGTATCTTCAGGACTTACAGCGCATAGCTTACG
>MDTB01011630.1_pt1 | contig 10699 bp, 10 predicted proteins | sample 811161 | NCBI WGS metagenome assembly MDTB01 (sample SAMN05326650, study PRJNA326480) | marine metagenome | isolation source: seawater | place: Mediterranean Sea | collected 2009 | reverse complement strand
GAGTGGCATGATGATGATCTTGACAGTAATGCAGAGGAGTATGACTATCCTGATAGTGATGATTTGATTGAAGAAGGTGAAGATGATATTACCCCGCATCATGTGTCTAATATTTCTAGTTTTAGATCAAGTTCCGACGTTCCAAGGAATAAGAGAACTTACGGTCAGGTTATTACTAATCCTGATTTAGGTTCTGATGTTTCTGAGAATAAGAGGGCTTGTTCCAAGATTGAAGTTGAGGACGATGATGAGGATGATGAATTCTTATGGGGTGATTCTGAACTTGATTATCAGATAAACAGGAGGGAGTATGATGAAACTAGTGCCTTTTTAGACATAGTCAATAATTGGGATGGCCAGCAGAGAACTGAGTGGCATGATGATGATCTTGACAGTAATGCAGAGGAGTATGACTATCCTGATAGTGATGATTTGATGGAGGACTACAGTTGAATCTTTTGGGGGTAAAAGCAAAGTATATTTTTTTATTACACACTTTCATTTATAGTATGTAAAAATTGAAAAATTAATAATTGTTAGTTCATTACATTTATTAATGATGGGAAATTTTATTAATAGTAGTAAAAATTTATCTGGAAATACAGTTGATGTAAATGAGGTTAAAGATGATTTATCAGTTATCGTTAATCCATTATCTTTTGAAAGTTTTATGAATTATTTGAAAACTAATAATCTTCTTGACAATCTTAAGAATAATTGGGTTAAAATTGGTAATAAGTATGAGTATAAGTTTAGCTGTGCTTTTGGAGGAGAAAGGATTAATGTATTAGTACGACATGAAGGGCAAGAGAGTGATAATTACTCTATTCTATTTGCTGGAGATGTTAGTTTATTTTATTAGTATATGTAAAAAAATTGAAATTTTGAGTTGTAAAATATAGGATACCTTTTTAACTTATTAAAAATGACAGAATTGAATAAAAGTTCTATACCACAGTTTAGGAGAGAAGGTGGTAATTATATTGAAAGAGAAAATGTAATGATTCCTGATAATGAAATTAGAGTCATACCAGGAGATGGAAATTGTTGTCCTGTAGCAATTTCTGAGGGAATGCCTGATATTGAGGTTAATGGCCAAGATATTAGAAAGACTGTTGTAGACTTTATGGGAGATAATCGTGATCACTTTTCTCGATTTATACCAAGTAATATATCTTGGGATGACTATCTCGCTAATATGAGAGTATCTGGTCGAAATTTTGATAATTTGGAGATAGCTGCTGCAGAAAATATTGTAAATGAGAATGGGTACACGATTAAAATTTGGCAGAAAGATGAGGCTGTTAAAACTTATGTTAGAAGGGACCAACATGGTAAAAAAGATATGAGAGCCATTAATCTAATATATTCTGGTAATGGTAATAATGGTCATTATGATTTGTGGGTTAAAGATCTTGCTAACAGATGTTTTGTAGCAAATTCTCCTCACACTTTTAGTAGAAGGCAATTAGGATATTATGAAGACGATAATTCTAATTTATCAGAAGGTTATAAATCATATATGAGACTGACTACAATGGTTAATAATAATACTGCTCGTATGATAGGTAGTGAATATCAGAGGCAAGTTAAAAGAATTGATGATTTAGAACAAAAAATGAATAATATTCAAATGTTGATTACTCCTTTACAAAATTCAGCAGGTACTATTACAACTAATGGTTCTAATAATACTGCTCCAATGATTGCTCCGCCTACTATATATAGTTCATCAGTGATACCAATTGGTCCTCCTGCTGTTCCTTTTGGAATGCCAGTTGGATCAGTACAAATGACTGGAGCTATATTGCCTACCAATATTGTAGGACAGTCTTTAGGGGTTCCTGGTGTTGGTGTTATGAATCCATATATGGTATATGGACCATAGTTTGTTTATTGATTTATTTTAGTTGAAACTTCTATCGACTACATCTATAGAGAATGTAATTGATGTTTGTCTGCATTCTTTTTCTAGGTAGTCAATTGTATAATTTTCAAATACAGAACCAATTTGAGTCCCGTCTTTATTATATAATCTAAATGTTAAATCTTTAATATTTTGTAGATTTCTATGTGTATACCTTTGTCCAACATTTTTACTTACTAAATAAATATAATTTCTACTTTGTGTAGAAGGGTATAAAGTTCCTATAACGTTATTTAGTTTATCATTTGTAATAAGATTTTTAGGAGGTGCTAATGGTTCTAGTGATAAGTAAAAAAACTTATCGTTGAGTAAATCTCTTATTCCTTCTTTTAGGTGAATCATTTTATTACTACCTGTATTTATAGTAGGTGGATATGTAGTCATCCATGATCCATTAAAAGTTGTTGTGACATCTACTTTTGGGATAGAGTTTAGACCAGTTGTAATTGTTTCGATGTCTGAATCTGAAAATGTATTTTTTGGGTAATTTTTATGTTCTGTTCTTTTTATATTTCCATTTTCATCTTTGAATTCATATTTAAAAACTACAGTATCTATTTTAAAATAATCATTGTCATTAATTTCAATAATTGAATTTTTTGTTAGATTATGATTCATTAAATGACCAGATGAAGATAGGGTAAGAGTTGTTGATGAATGAGAAATTCCAGTATTATTAGAACTATACCATAAATCATTAGTATTATATTTTGGTAAATAGATTTCAGTATCAATAAAATCTATTGATGAATCTAAAGTTATATATCCATCTCCAATTTCTGAAATATGATAAATTTTATCATTTAATAGTAAAGTATCTGTGAAATATCTTTCAAGAAGACCAAATGTCTTTTTAAATTCTAAAGTTACAGAATTAAAATCGTTAGTGCTTAATAAATAAAATACATTTTGGTTAAAGTCTGTTAATTTATAAAATTTATATGTATGGTTTAAATATTCAACTTTGCTATCATCAGAAGTTTTTAGTAAAATTGTATTTGAAGAATTATCCAGAGTTGTAGCTGTTATATTTTCAACTAACTTCCCTACTTTATCACTAGGAATAAATCTTGGTGCAACTATTTCAGAAACTCTAAAGTCCTTGATATTTTCTATTGAATCAGCAATTGTTGCTCCATTATTAACTTTAATTGTTGTTGATAATTTTTTTGGATCACTTGTTTTCCACCAATCTTGAGTGAAGTAATTAGTATATTTAGTATCCCATTTATTAAATCTAATTTGAAAATTAAATGGATTTCTTTCTCTGTCAATATTTCTATCTCTCGAATTGACTTTTACTACATGAGAATCGGTGTTAGATAGGTATGCTGTTTTAGAAAATTCGTTATGAGTAAATTCTTGGCTCATTATATGAAACTATAGAAAATAATTTTGATTTGTAAAGCGAGTAAAATAATTTAGAAAAACAAATCAATTTATACTTTTTAATTCACCAAAAAGCTCATTAAAGTTTTTAATCTTTTTTGAGAAACTAATTTTGACAGTTTCATCTTTTAACTTCTTCTCATTTTCATAATTTAAATCAGAATAATTTACAATTATTACAATTCCATTATCATCTATTTCCTCAATAGTTATAAAATTGATATAATCAAAATTATAATTTCTTTGTATTTTTTGTTTTAGCTCATTGCTGTAAAACATTTTTATATAATCAAGAATATTACTTGATTCAACATCAAATCTTTTCAAGCATTTCTGAGGATCCTTAAAAGTGAAAAAAGAATGCTCTAATCCTTGAACATGCTGAACAGCAGACGTTACTAACTCAATTTGATCAACCCAGAGCATTTTAAAATATTTGTATAGATTACTATTTTTATCTTCATAGCTATCTACTATCCAATCTAATCTTTCGATATCTTCATATTCTTTAACCAAATATGTTTTACCATAAATTATCAAATTTTCCATCGTATTATCATTATTTTTCTCTAGCGAATATATATGCATTGATGTAGAAGGAGAATCCTTAATTAAATTTGATTGGAATGAAGCATAATTACCAACTGAATTTATTTTAAAAAATGGCTTACCATCAAAATCAAGATAATAGTCTAATAAGAAACTTACAGGGTATTCAGGGTTATTTTTATGAATGTTTACTGTTTTATTTGATATAGTTGAAAATAGACAAACTCCAGTTTCATTTGTCATAATTCCTTTTACAATGTTCTTAAGTTTATCTTCTCTAATTTTTTCCTGTTGTTGAACAAATTCTTCATATCGAGTAATTTGTCTATTCTTTGGAATTGTCATTGTATAAGATCGAATGTTTCTATGGTACTTTGGAAATACTCTAAATCCATTAACTTTGTTAAAAATAGTAAAAATCATCATTAATAATAACATAATATAATTAAATATAATATGTTAATAAAATTTCACTTTTTTTTTCTAAACTGTTCTTATTGCCTTTTGAATTATATCTAAACATTCATCTAATTCTCTTACATTAATACATAGTGGTGGACATAATCTTAATTTATTACCGTGAGTAGTTTTTGATAATAGACCATTTTTTAATAATTCATATGATAGTTTTTCTGCAACATCTGATCCATCTAATTCTATTGAATTAAATAAACCTTTTCCTCTAATATTAACTAACGGTGAATTACAATCATACATTTTTTTTAAATTTTCTCTAAAATATAATCCCATTTTATATGAATTTTCAATCATATTTTCTTCAATTAATACATCTAATGAAGCTTTTGCAATAGCACTACCAAGTGGATTACCACCATATGTTGATCCATGAGTTCCTGGTGTGATACAATTCATTATATGATTATCTGCAAGAACTGCTGATACAGGATACACTCCAGCAGACAATGCTTTTCCTAAACAAAGAATGTCTGGTTTCACATCTTCATAATCACATGCTAACATTTTACCTGATCTTCCCAGTCCTGATTGAATCTCATCTGCAATAAATAAAACATTATATTTTCTACAAATGTTACTAACATTTTTTAAATAATTTTCATTAGGAACTATTATTCCTGCTTCTCCTTGTATAGGTTCAATCATAAAAGCGACTATATTTGGGTTATCTTCTAATACGCTTTCTAAAGTTTGTGTATCATTATACGGAATTAATTTAAATCCTGGTGTATAGGGACCAAAGTTTTCATAACAAGAAGGATCTGATGAGGAAGAACAAGCTGCAATTGATCTACCCCAAAAGTTATTTTCTGCAAAAAGAACTACAGCTTCATTATTTGGAATACCTTTTTTTTTATAACCCCAACATCTAGCTAATTTTATTGCTGTTTCAGAAGCTTCAACGCCAGTATTCATAGGTAAAACCCTTTGGTAATTAAATAATTTTGTAATATATTTCATATAATCTCCAAGTTTATTATTATAGTAAGCTCTACTTGTTAGAGTTAATTTTGAAGATTGATCAGTTAATGTTTTTATGATTCTAGGATGACAGTGTCCTTGGTTTACGGCAGAATAGCAAGATAAAAAATCAAAATATTTTTTATTTGTTACATCATACATATAAATTCCTTTTGCTTCTTTGATTACAACTGGTAATGATTTATAATTGTGTGCTCCATATCTTAATTCTTTTTTAATTAATTTTTTGATTAATTTCATAATATATACTAAAAAATATTTATTTTTTTAAATATATAAGGATTAAATTCTAATTTTGAGTATTATGAATCTATTTTATGATTTACCATATGAAATTCAAATATTAATCTATGAATTTGAAGGATTCAATAATAATAATTTTAAAAATGTTATATCAGAATTAAATATTAAATGTTTTTGTTATAATAGAGTATTTAGTAGAATTAAAGATAAATTAACATTTCATAGATGGATGTCAAAATATTGTCGGATTATATCGGTATAAAAAACTTTGAAGTTTATTTTATTTAAAGAAATTGTTTGGGATATAATTAATGTCAGATGTTAAAGATAAAAATAATAGATCAAATGAACAAGAAAAATGCGTTTCTTTTGATGACAGTACAGTAGAATATCAATTTTATGATTCTTCGAATCCAGAAAATAATATTGTTAAATCAAGAGAGGATGATATTGCAAAGAGAGGAGAAAATTTTATAGTACATGATCATGACGGTAAAAAAGTAAAGTTAAAAGATGCTAAGATATGGTTTTCTTTTGATGGTAATTATGTTGAACCAAAAGAATACGATATTTGCGAATTTTTTAATTTATCTAATTCTTGTTCTATTCAGTGAAAATTTTATTCTAAATAATAATATAATATATGTCTTTTTTGAGTTCATTTATACCTACAGCTGGAATATCTTATACAATGTTGCTTCATTTTTTCAGTTATGATGATAAAATAAAAAGTGATCCATCATATTCTGCAGATTGGGCTTCAAATCCATCAAAATGGAAAATATCTGATTTTATTCCTGAATTATTTACAAATATTAACAATGATGATGAATTATTTATCGATAAACTTATTGCAAAAGATATTGATAAAAATGAATTAGAACATTTTACTAGTATGTCTGAAGCATTAGTATTTACTCCAATCAGATTATCTTTTATTATTGTAATTTTATTAATGATTATAATTATTAGAAGAGTTCGTGGATACGATGAGTAATTAATTAATTACTCTAATTTTTTCTAATATTTCTCCTTTTTGATTCATTTCATATTTTTCCCAATTTTCATATTGTTCATTTTTAATATTTTGAAATTCACCAACTTGAATTACTTTATCATATAACAAATCATACTTTTCTTTGGAATTATTATCATTTTTATATTCTGTTAATTTTTCTAATTCTTCTAATATATTTCCTTTGATATATATATTTTCTTTCAGTTTTTCAAGAATTTTTCCATTACTTTCTAATTCTTGAATTATTTCTTTTGTTTCTAAGTAAGACATTGATCTTGCTTTTCCTTTTAATGGATACAATAATATTTTAGCAAAAAGAAACTTTCCGCTAAAGTTGTCTATAATTTTATTAATTATTGCTTGGTTTTCATTATATAATCTATCTAAACAATAATTTGTTAATTTTTCACTAATGTTATCATTATCATGAGCAAATTTAATGGCATATGAAAAATATATATTAGAAAATACATCTGCCATATCTGATGATAATAGTTGTTCTGACTTTAGAGCACCACCTTTTAGTGCTACAAAATTAACAAGGTTCGCAAAATCATATGTTTGTTTTTGTAATTTAGTTTCAAATGAAAATTTTTGAGAAATTGATTTCAGATATAAATAAATAACATGACTAAGCATTAACTTAAAATTATCATTAAACTTATTTTTATCATCTTTTAAAATGCTATCCAGTATGTCATAAATATGAGGATGGCTTTTATTTAATCCTTGTCCAAAAATAATCAAATTTCTAGTCAATACATTACTACCCTCAACTGTAATACCGATTGGAGCACTTCTATAAAATTTTTCTAGAAAATTATTCTCACCCAAACAAATTGAACTTCCTGCATGAATATCCATTGCATCATTTAATACATCTCTTGCTCTATCAGTTGTTTGTTGTTTCATTATAGCTGATATTACTGCTGGTTTTTCACCACTATCTAAAATTGAATTAGTAAAATCAACACCACTTTGAATAATCCATGTGTTAAATAACATATTTACTAATTTTTCTTGTACTCCTTCCATTTTAACTAATGGGATTTTAAATTGTTTTCTATGTAATGCATAATGGTATATTCCAAACATTGACGCTTTTGATGATGCATTTGCTGTAGCTGGTAAACAAATTCCTCTACCTGCTGCTAAACATTCCATTAACATTTTCCAACCTTCTCCACAATTTTTCTCACCACCTATTACATTATCCATTGGTATTTTAAATCGTCCTTTCAATGTTCCATTTGGAAAACCAGCATTTAGTGGATTGTGATGAGTTAGTTGTTCTAAACCTTCCAAAGTATTTTCGATCAATGCAACAGTAACTCCTTCTTTTCCTTTATCTAATAAATCATATGGATCTTTTAATTTAAAAGCAAGTCCTATTAAATTTGATACTGGAGCTAGAGTAATATATCTTTTGTTAATTTTTAGATCGATATATAATTTATTATTTTCAAATATAACTGTTCCTTCATCAATTGATCCTGTTGCATCTGAACCGTTATGAGGACCAGTTAATCCAAAACAAGGAACGTATTTACCATTTGCTAATCCAGGTAAATATTTTTCTTTTTGTTCCTCTGTTCCATAATTTATTAATAATTCACCAGGACCCAATGAATTAGGAACCATAATTGTTACTCCTAACGCAGGATTTATTGAAGCAATTTTTGTTAATACTGAAGATAATTCATGAACAGGTAAATTTGTACCTTCGTATTTTTCATTAATAATAAATGAAAAAAATTTATTCTTTCCTATATAATCGATTATTTCTTTGTATTTATCATTTGGATATATTTTTTGTTCATTACCATATAGATTAATTAATGAATCTATTTTGGATTCATCAAATTTATTTGTTTTATTTTTATAAATTTGTGACAATTTATTCATTTCTTTATCATCAACTGTACCTTCAAATATTTTTCTATCTATTGAAGTAGTTCCACTTTTTAATGCTATCAATTCAGTATCTGAAATTCTAGGAACTAATTTTTTAACAAAATCAAAAGTTTTATTCCTTATCATATATTTGATATATATCATTTTCTTTTAAATAATATCAATTTTAAAAAATTGATTAATATTTTAATTCTTGACCTTTTTCATAAATTATATATATGAATCAAGATCTAGCAAAGTTAGAAGCAGAGTTGTTGTTTTGTGATGCTCAAATTTTGTTTGGTAAAGCAGCTATTAAGAAATATGAACTTGAAAAAATAGAAATAAATAAAAAGATTAAAGAATTACATTGGAAAGGATCATCTAACCCTATAAGTGTTAGTAATAGAAATGTAGTATATACAGATGATGGTGAAACAGTTTTACTTAAATCATGGTCTGATGATGAAAAATCAGTTGAAAAACCAAACAAAAAAACAGAAGAAAAGAATAAAATGATAGATAATAATACTAAAGAATTAAAGAGTAATAATATTGGAATTGTTAATCCAGAATTAATTAAAGATTCTCATATGGAAAAATCTGGAATACCATTTAAATTTTTACTTGAAGATGTGGACATTTTATCATATTTTCCAGAGGAAGATGATGAAGAATGGAGTATTGGTAAATGGAGTAGAGAAATGTTTTGGAGAGATATTGATGAACATAAAACTATGACAGTAGAAAAGTTATCAGATCTTATTGGAATGAAGATTGATTATAACTACGGAGACTTTATTAATTTTGATGATTATAGATATTGTAACATGTTTATAGTCGGTAAGAATGGTCAATTATATAGGAACCCAGATAATTCTGATTCAGGTGGAATATCAATTCCATTAGAAATTTCTCAATATTTATATGATTCAATTGAAAAATATAAGGACGTTGCAAATGATATTGATGTTGGTCCAAAAGATAAAATTCTTGATAATTATTCTCTAACCGATCAGGATAAATTAAAATTAAAATTTTATTGGGTTATGGATGATGGATTAATTGCAGAAGATAAAAATGGTAATAATGTAGAATTAGTACCTGCAAAGAAATCAAAAGATAATAAAGTGACTAAACAAAAGGTAACAAAAGAAGTAAAGCTAACTGTTGATACATTAAAAGGAAAAAGTATTGTTTTTACAGGAGGAAAGGACAAAGATCTTATTAAATTATTTGAAGAAAATGATATTAAGGTAGGTTCTGCAGTTAGTAAAAATACGTATATGTTAATTGCAAAATCGTTAGATGAAGAAAGTACAAAGATAACAAAAGCTAAAGAGTTAGATATACCAATAAATTCATTAGATGAGTTTAAGAAGTCATTAGGAGTATAGTTTAAAAAAATTATTTTAAATGGTATAAAAAGGAAATCTTTAATTTATATTATTCATGAATAATTATAGCGATTTGCAAAGCAAATCTCCTGAAGTTTGTGACGAAGAAGATAATATTGATACTATCGAAAATATAATTAAAAAAAGGAAAAAAATAAAAAATAAGATAAAAAAGTATCAAATTAAAATTACTGATCTAGAATATAAATTAATTCAATTAGATAGAAAAGAAAGTGATTTAAATCAAAAAGAAATTATAAATACAATTAATTTAAATGATCAACAAATGGAGATTGTGAAAAAGTCACAGGATAAAAAAGATGATCAAAACATGTTAGTTTTAGCATGTCCAGGTTCTGGAAAAACACATACCTTGATTTCAAGGTTCATTAATCTAGTAACAATACAAGAAGTGGATCCAGAAAAAATATTGCTTATAACATTTACAAAAAAAGCTGGACAAGAAATGGAGAACAGAATTAATGATATAATACCAACAAAAACACCTTATTATGTTGGTTCATTACATGGTTTGGGATATAGAGTATTACAAAGGTATGATAAAATAAATTATACTGTATTAGACGACAAGGATTCAAGAAGCCTTATTAAAGAGGTTGTAGATAATACATTAAATGCATCTAATTTTGAAGATGAAGATATATCTGTTATTAAATCAAAAATTATAATGATTATAGAACAAGCATCGACAAGTTATCCATTTAATATAACTGAAGTTGTAAAAAAATTAAATTTAAGCACATATTTAAAAATATTTAAAACAATTATTAAAAATTATCAAGATACAAAAAAGAAACAGAATTT
>MDTB01242984.1_pt1 | contig 10700 bp, 10 predicted proteins | sample 811161 | NCBI WGS metagenome assembly MDTB01 (sample SAMN05326650, study PRJNA326480) | marine metagenome | isolation source: seawater | place: Mediterranean Sea | collected 2009 | reverse complement strand
TTAGATCTGCAATCCAAGCAGCAAGATCAGCTAACATGCCTAAAGACAATATTGAAAGGGCTATTGATAAATCTTCAGTTAGTAATGAGACAAATTTCGAAAATTTAAGGTATGAAGGGTTTGGGCCAGATAAAATAGCAGTTATAGTTGAAACATTGACTGATAATAAAAATAGAACTGCATCTAATATTAGAACAATATTTCAAAAAAGTGGGGGTGGTTTAGGCACCCAAGGTTCCGCTTCTCATAATTTCAATCAAATAGGTGTTATAAAAATTGACAAAAAAGAAATATCTGATGATCAAATCTTTGAATTAGCAATTGAGTCGGGAGCTGACGAATGTTTTTCTGGTGAAAGATTTCATGAAATTCAGTGTTCAATGAATGAAATTTATAATGTAAAAAAAAAATTAGAAAAAATAATTGCAAATTTTATTTCCACAGAAATTGAATGGGTACCACTAAATAGTGTTAGCGTAGCCAAAGATAGATTAGAAGCTGCAGTTGAATTTTTAGAAAAACTTGAAGACGATGATGATGTTCAAAATGTTTACTCAAATATAAATCTTGGTAATAATTGATGCTTATAATTGGAATTGACCCTGGTATAAACGGATCTATATGTTTTTTTCAGGATGGAAAAATAATAGATGTTATTGAGATGCCTAATATGCCCGAAGGTAAAAAAAATAAAAAACAAGTTAATGGCTCTCAAGTATTTAATGAAATTTCATCAAGGATAAAGAATATAAAAAAAGAAAATATCAAAGTGATTATTGAACAAGTTTCAGCTATGCCAGGTCAAGGAGTAACCAGTATGTTTAACTTTGGACAATCCTTTGGAATTTTGAAGGGAATATGTTCTGCTATGCAGTTGCCAATGTATTTTATTAGACCTGCAAAGTGGAAAAAATACTTCAATCTTATTAATTCAGAAAAAGATGCCAGTAGAACTAAAGCTATAGAGGTTTTTCCTTACTTTTCGTCACAATTATCAAGAAAAAAAGACTCTAATAAAGCTGATGCGATACTTATAGCCAGTTTTTTTTATGAAACTTATCAATCTAATGATTAAACTATTTGTAACAAAGACAAATTGATGACACATTTTAGTGTGAAATCTTAAAAGATGGAAGCCGACATAACATCTCAAGCAGTAGGACTTGCTAGTAATACAGATTTTTCTTTAATCCAATTATTCATAAGAGCAGATATTATTGTAAAAACAGTAATATTATTATTAATAGCTTCATCTATTTACTCATGGGCTATTATATTTCAAAAAATAAGATTATTTAAAAAAATAAATATTAGCTCTGAAGAATTTGAAGAAAAATTTTGGAAATCAAAATCAGCGGAGACTTTTTATAATAATTTACCTTCTGACCCAGAAGATCCTATGGCTTCTGTTTTTAAAAACTCTATGCAAGTAATGTTAAAATCTAAAACCAAATCCAATCTTAGTGATAGAATGTCTAACATGTTAGAGACAAATATTGAAAAGCAAATGACTAAAATTGAAAAAAGTTATACATTTTTAGCTACAGTTGGATCAACAGCTCCATTTATTGGTCTATTCGGAACTGTTTGGGGAATAATGAATTCTTTTCAATCAATTGCAATTTCAAGAAATACAAGTTTGGCTATAGTTGCTCCAGGTATAGCAGAAGCATTATTTGCTACAGCGTTAGGTTTGCTTGCAGCAATACCAGCTGTTGTAGCATATAATAAATTTAATAGTGACTCAAAAAAATATTTACGAAGATTAGAAAATTTTTCAAAAAGATTTTTATCAATTATTTAGTGTAATGGCATTTAAATTTAAAAACTCATCAAGAGAACCAATGAGTGAAATAAATGTTACTCCATTTGTTGATGTTATGTTGGTGTTATTAATTATATTTATGGTCACAGCGCCATTATTAACAGTAGGTGTTCAAGTTGATTTACCTGAGAGTTCAGCAGACTCTCTTCCAGAAGAACAAGAACCTTTGACTTTAAGTATTAACTCTAAAGGAGAAATTTTTATTCAGGAATCTAAAGTTGAATATGAAAAAATTATTGCAAAAATTTTAGCTGTTTCAAAAAATAGAACTGATACACGAATATATGTTAGAGGAGATAAAACAATAAATTATGGTAGAGTTTTAGAAATAATGGGCATGCTTTCAGGATCAGGTTTTACCAAAGTTGCTTTGATTTCAGAACCTTACAAAGAGAGATAAAATTGTGACTAGAAATATTATTATTTCTTCTATTTTTCACATATTAATAATTTTAATTACGGCAATGAGCTTACCCTTTATAGCAAAAAAACCAATTGATCTCCCCCCAATTGTTTCTGTGGAGTTAATTCAAATTTCAGACAAAACAAATATACCTTTTGCACCCAAAGCAAAAAAAATAATTGAAAAGGCTAAAGAAAAGGAAAAAATTGTTTCTGAGCAAGCGCCACCAAAATCAGTTAAAAAAGAAAAACCTGATGCCGTACCATTGCCTGATGAAAAAATTGAAAAGGAAAAAAAAATAGAAAATAAAAAACAAAACCCAGAAAAGATTGATAATGAAGTTAAACAAGTATCAGAGTTTGAAAAAGATGAGTTGTTTGATCCTAACAATATTGCTGCATTAATTGATAAATCTAAAGAAGAATTTTCCGAAACAAATAAAAAAAGTGATAAAGTTACTCAATCTCAGGATAAAGATATTGAAGTAGGAGGGCTTACTTTGAGTGAGGAAGATGCACTTAAAGCACAAATATTTGGATGTTGGAGTATTCCTTTAGGTTTACCCTATAGTGAAAATTTATTGGTTCGTATAAGGCTTAAACTTAAACCAGATGGCACAGTGATTAAGTCGGAAATATTGGATCATGCTAGAATGAATAAGCCAGGTCAGGGCTTTTATAAAGTCTTGGCGGAAAGTGCATTAAGAGCTATAAGGTTATGTCAGCCACTCAGAGTTCCAACTACTGGATATGAAAGATGGAAGGAAATGCAATTAAACTTTGATGCTAAAGAAATGTTAGAGGGTTAATATTATGATTTTTTTAAGATCTTTAATTATATTTATAATTATTATTTTTCAATTTAAAGCATATGCTTTAATTGAAGTTGATATTACAAGAGGAAATTTAAGTCCATTACCAATGGCAATTTCACCTTTGGCAGCTGATGAAGAAACATCAAAAAAATTAATAAAAATTTTAAATAAAAAAAATATTGGATCTGAAATTTCTAAGATTGTTGAAAATAATTTAAAAAACTCAGGATTATTTAATCCATTAAAAAAAGATGCTTTTTTACAGAAACCAGATATTGCACATTTAAAACCTAGATTTGAAGATTGGCAATTAATAAAAGCCCAAGCATTAGTAACAGGCAAGGTTGAACTGACAAATGATAAGTTAAGAGTAGAATTTAGATTATGGGATGTACTAGCTGGAAAAGAAATGATGGCACTAGCTTTTACAACCGTTCCTACAAACTGGAGAAGAGTTGGACACATTATAACTGACAAAGTTTATCAAAGACTAACAGGAGAAAAAGGATATTTTGATACTAGAATAATTTATGTAGCTGAAGAGGGACCCAAAACTCAAAGAATTAAAAAATTAGCAATCATGGATCAAGATGGTTTTAATTTAAAATACTTAACTCTTGGGAATGAATTAGTTTTAACCCCAAGGTTTAGTCCAACTAATCAAATGGTTACATATTTATCTTACTTTAGAAATCTACCAAGAGTATATTTGTTAGATATTGAAACTGGAATTCAAGAAGTGGTTGGAGATTTTGCTGGCATGACATTTGCACCAAGATTTTCACCAGATGGAAAAAAAATAATTATGAGCTTTGCTAAAGATGGTAACTCAGACATTTATACTATGAATTTAGAAAATAGAATAGTTGAAAGAATTACTAATCATCCATCAATAGATACTTCACCATCTTTTTCACCTGATGGAAAATATATTGCTTTTAATTCAGATAGAAGCAAGTATCAGCAGATTTATGTGATGAAAAGTGATGGATCTAATGTTAAAAGAATTTCATTTGGAAAAGGTTTGTATGGAACACCTGTGTGGTCTCCTCGAGGTGATTTGATAGCTTTTACAAAACTTCATAAAGGTAAATTTTATATAGGAGTAATGAGAGTAGATGGCACTGGTGAAAGGTTATTAACAGAAAATTTTTATCAGGAAGCTCCATCATGGTCTCCTAATGGAAGAGTTCTTATATTTTATAGGGAAACTAAGACAAATAAAGAGGGTGAGGGTTTTAGTGCAAAATTATGGTCTATAGACTTAACAGGTTATAATGAAAGGCTAGTAAAGACAAAAACCGATGCTTCTGACCCATCATGGTCATCATTATTGAGTAATTAAAGGCTTTTATGTTGATTTTTTAACTTGAAACATCTATTTAGTTGTGAAAAACTTATATTATCTAATTAAGGAGCATTAATGAATTTAATCAAAATTTTAAAAAATACTATTTTAGTTATCCTTGCTGGGTTAATCCTTACAGCTTGTGCTTCAACTAAAAAAGTAAGTACAAGTCAATTACAAGGTGATGTTTATACTGGAACGGATACAGTTGAATATTTAGCATCAGGAGTTCCAGATAGAGTGTTCTTTGCAACTAATGAGACGGTTCTTACTACAGCATCTAGAGAAACTTTAAGAAAGCAAGCAACATATTTAAGAAAAAATTCAGATATAAATGTTGTTCTAGAAGGTCATGCTGATGAAAGAGGAACTAGAGAATACAACTTGGCGCTAGGTGAGAGAAGAGCCAATTCAGCAAAAGATTACTTAATGACTTATGGTATTTCTGCAAATAGAATTTCTGTTATAAGTTATGGTAAAGAAAGACCTGTAGACTCTGGATCAAATCCACTTTCATGGTCAAAAAATAGAAGATCAGTTACTGTAAAAGCTAACTAGCTTATAAGAAAGATAATAAAATTTTTAAAGACCCTAGTTTAAATTCTAGGGTCTTTTTTTTGCCATTATTATAATTACAAATATTCAAATGTTTAGAAGCAAAAAAAAAATATCGATAAAAATTAAAAAATTTTTATTTCTATTTATAATTTCAATATTTTTATCCAAATCAGCATATTCCGAAAATAATATTGATGAAATTCTTAAAATTATCCAAAAAGATCTTAAAACTTTAGAAAAAGCGGTCTATTCAGAATCAAACTCTTCAGACAGTTCAATTTTAACTTCAAAAAAATTCGATCAAAATTCTGAAGATGTTCTCACAAGACATTTATTAAAATTATCTGAAATTGAAAGTCAATTTCAAGAACTTACGAACAAGTTTGAAGAAATTAATTTTAAATTAGATAAATTATCAAATAGATTAACAAAAATTCAAGGTGATAATCAATTAAGATTTCAACAATTGGAAGAAAATGGTGCAATTAGTACTGACTCAAAAAAATTATTAAGCTCTAAAAATGATGTGGAATCTTTACCCGGTTCTTCTGAACCCCAAGATCTTGGTTCAATTTCTTATAAAGATACAGAAACAAATGACACTACTCAACAGACTCAATCAATAGACACTACAAGTGCTATCGTCACAGAAATTTTTGACTCTGAAGAAAAAATATTACCCGAAGATGATCCTGAAAAACAATACGAATTTGCTACGAGTTTTTTAAAAGTTGGAGATTATACTACTGCAGAAAAAGCTTTTAGGGAATTTGTACTAACTAATCCCGAACATAAATTAGCTGGTAATGCACAGTATTGGTACGCTGAAACTTTTAGAATAAGACAGTTATATACAGATGCTGCATCTGCATATCTTGAGGGATATCAAAAATATCCAAAAAGTAATAAGGCTCCTATAAATTTATTAAAACTTGGTGTATCATTAGTACAGATAGGAGAAAAAGATCAGGGGTGTTTAATGATTGTTGGAGTAGAAAAACAATACCCAGAAGCTAAAAAATCTGTTCTTCAAAAAGCAAAATATGAAGAAAAAAAGTTTGAGTGTAAAAAAGAAAATTCTTAACATAAATCTAAACCAAATAGATATTAAAAAAATTTCAAGAATTTATAGAAATTTTAAATCTTTTATAAAAAACACTATAAATGAGAAAGATCAAATTGCTGTGGCAGTATCAGGTGGTCCCGACAGTTTGGCGTTGGCATATTTAGCAAAATGCATTTCTTTAAAAGAAAAAATAAATGTTCATTTTTTTATTATCGATCATGGGCTTAGGAAGAATTCAAATATTGAAGCAAAAAATGTTAAATTAAATTTAAAAAAATTTGATATTAATTCTGTAATTCTGCGATGGAAAAGTAAAAAACCCAAATCTAATATTCAGTCAATTGCTAGAAAAAATAGATACCAACTTTTATTAAATAATTGTAAAAAAAAAAATATTAGATATCTCTTAATGGGACATCATATTGATGATTTATATGAAAATTTTTTTATAAGACTTTTAAGAGGTAGCGGCTTAAAAGGACTTACTTCGTTTGGAAAAATTACTTTAGAAAAAAAAAGTAATGTTTTTATTCTTAGACCATTATTAAATTTTGAAAAAGATGATTTAATATATATTGCAAAAAAAATTTTTAATTTTTACGTTAAAGATCCTTCTAATCAAAATTTTACTTTTCAAAGAACAAGAATCAGAAATCTAATTTCTAACCTGAAAAGAGAAGGTTATGATACTAAAAAATTTAATTTGACAATTGACAATTTAAAATCTTCAAACAACACAATTGATTATTATGTAGAAAATAATGTAAAAAATAATTCCACATTTGTAAAAAAAAAAAATTCTTATTATCTAAATAAAGATTTTTTTAAACAATCAAACGAAGTAGTTTTTAGAAGTTTTTCTATTCTCTTAAAATCTATAAGTTCAAAATACTATTCATCAAGAGGCAAAAGTATTTCAGCTTTAATTACAAAAATCCAAAAAAATAAATTGTACAAAGCTACACTTGGGGGATGTTACATCGAAAAAGTGAATGAAACTATCTTAATTACTAAGGAAAATTGATATTGTAGATAAATATAGTTACAAAATGACACTTGTTTAATCTATAATAATTATTATCTTACCTTTATGAATTTTAAAAATCTTGCTATGTGGGGAATTATAGTATTTTTGACTATAGGCCTTTACAATATGTTTAAAAATCCGCAAGGATCAATTAATAAAAATGATCAAATAATATTTTCTGAATTTTTAACTGAAGTAGATAATGGAAGAGTGGTTAAAGTACAAATCCAGGGGAACAATATAAGCGGAGTTTTATCGAATGGAAAAAACTTTTCGACCTACACACCTGGAGATCCTAATCTTATAGAAAAACTTACTAACAAAGGTGTGAGTATTTCTGCTACACCTTTAGAAGATGAAATGCCATCATTACTAGGAATTCTTTTATCATGGTTTCCTATGTTGTTATTAATTGCTGTTTGGATTTTTTTTATGAGACAAATGCAAGGAGGAAAAGGTGGAGCAATGGGATTTGGAAAATCCAAAGCTAAAATGATGAACGAACTGAAAGGTAAAGTAACCTTTAATGATGTTGCAGGCGTTGAAGAGGCAAAAGAAGAAGTAGAAGAAGTAGTAGAATTTTTAAGAGATCCAAAAAAATTTAGTAGACTTGGAGGTAAAATACCTAGAGGTTGTTTGTTAGTTGGCCCTCCTGGCACAGGTAAAACTTTATTAGCTAGAGCAATCGCAGGGGAAGCTGGAGTTCCTTTTTTTACTATATCGGGTTCAGATTTTGTTGAAATGTTTGTAGGAGTTGGCGCATCACGAGTTAGGGATATGTTTGAACAAGGAAAGAAACATTCTCCATGTATAATTTTTATAGATGAAATAGATGCTGTTGGAAGAAGCAGAGGAGCAGGCTTAGGTGGAGGAAATGATGAAAGAGAACAAACTTTAAATCAGTTATTAGTTGAGATGGATGGATTTGAAACTAATGAAGGTGTAATAATTATTGCAGCAACAAATAGGCCGGACGTTTTAGATCCTGCTCTTTTAAGACCTGGAAGATTTGATAGACAAGTAGTGGTTTCGAATCCTGACATTATTGGAAGAGAAAAAATTTTAAAAGTTCACATTAAAAAAATAAAAATGGCTCCAGATGTTAAACTTAGAACTGTAGCTAGAGGTACGCCTGGATTTTCTGGTGCAGATTTAGCTAATTTAGTTAATGAAGCTGCATTACTCGCAGCTAGAAAAAATAAAAGAATAGTAACTCTAGTTGAGTTTGAAGAAGCTAAAGACAAAGTAATGATGGGTGCCGAGAGAAGATCAATGGTTATGACTGAAGAAGAAAAAAAGTTAACTGCTTATCACGAAGCTGGACATGCAATAGTTACTATTAACGAAAAAGCAGCGCATCCAATTCATAAAGCAACAATTATTCCACGAGGAAGAGCGCTTGGAATGGTAATGCAACTACCTGAAAGAGATGAATTATCTCAAACAAGAGAACAATTACATGCTCAATTAGCCATAGCAATGGGAGGTAGAGTTGCTGAAGAAATTATATTTGGTCATGATAAGGTGACTACTGGTGCATCAAGTGATATCGAGCAAGCAACAAAACGAGCTAGAGCTATGGTTATGCGTGCAGGATTGAGTAAAGAGTTGGGTCCAGTTGCCTATGGTGAAAATGAAGAGGAAGTTTTTTTAGGCAGATCTGTAGCAAGAACACAAAGTATGTCTGAAGAAACATCAAGAAAAGTTGATGCTGAAATAAGAAAAATTGTTGATAAGGGATACGAGAGGGCCAAAAAAGTTTTGACTGACAAAATAGATGATTTACACAAATTGGCTAAAGCTCTTTTGACTTACGAAACTCTAAGTGGAGATGAAATTGAAGACCTAATTAATAAAAATATTTATCCAGCAAATAAAGATGATTTAACATCTGAAGAGGATGATAAGGGGTCAGCTTTAGGAGGAATGGGCCTAAAGCCAAAAATAGTTCATTAAAATAATGAAAAAATATTACACGAAGGTGTGTAATTTTTATTATGGTAATATTTCCAAAAAACTAGTTATACAAAAAAAATCATTACCACTAAATGGCATTAAAGAAATTTCCTTTGATCAGATAGAGATTTTATCTAGAAATTCTAAAAAAAAAATTCATATTAAAGAAATCAAAAATTTACCTATTTTTTTAAAAAAAAAAATTAGCAAAGATATTAAACTGATAATTAAAAAAAAAAAAAATTTTTCTAATTTTAATTTTAATGAAACGCCAAATATTATGGGTATTTTAAACTTAACACCTGATAGTTTTTCTGATGGAGGAAGATTTAACAAAAAAAATTTAGGGTACAAACACGCAATTAATCTTTTTAAATTAGGTTCAAAAATAATAGATATTGGTGGTGAGTCAACTAGACCAGGATCTAAAGATATAAAAAACAGAAATGAATGGAATAGAATAAAATTAACTTTAAAAAAAATTAATAAAAAAATTCCCGTATCAATAGACACAAGAAAGTCAGAAATTATGGAAAGGGGAATAAAAAAAGGAGCTTTATTAATTAATGATATTTCAGGATTAAAATTTGATAAAAAATCAATAAAAATTTTAAAAAAATATAAGACACCCTTTGTGATTAATCATATTAAAGGTTCTCCAAACACTATGCAAAAAAATCCTATGTATAAAAATGTATTATTAGATGTTTATGATTTTTTTCAAGAAAGAATTAATCACGTAAGACTTAACGGAATAAAACATAACAATATTCTTATTGATCCAGGCATAGGTTTTGGAAAAAACTTGAAACATAATATGAGCCTAATTAGTAATATTTCTATTTTCCATAGCCTTGGATTTCCTTTATTGATTGGCATGTCTAGAAAAAGATTTATTAAAGATATTTCAGGTATTAATGATAGTAAGTATAGACTAGGAGGAACTATAGGCTCTTCTTTGTTTGCCATGATGCAAGGTGTGCAAGTTTTAAGAGTACATAGTATAAACGAAGTTATTCAGGGAATTAAAGTTTTTCAAAAATTGATAAAAAACCAATGATAAAAAAATATTTTGGAACAGATGGAATAAGAGGTCAAGTAAATCAAGGAAACATTAATGGTGATATGTTTTTTAAATTTGGACTAGCAGCAGGTACTTTTTTTAAAAATCAAAAAAAAACAAAACAAATAGCAATTATTGCAAAAGATACAAGATTATCTGGCTATACTTTGGAACCAGCCTTAGTTTCAGGTTTAGCTTCAGCAGGAATGCATGTATTTACTCTTGGTCCCTTACCAACGAATGGGTTGGCAATGTTAACTAAATCTATGAAAGCAAATATGGGCATTATGATTACAGCATCACATAATCAATATTATGACAATGGTTTAAAGTTGTTTGGTCCAGATGGATTAAAACTTTCTGATAAAATAGAAAAAAAAATAGAAAGCTTGATAGATAAAAAGATTGGAGCTCAATTATCTAGGCCCCACAAACTTGGAAGAGTAGAAAGATTAGAAAATGGAAATGAAAGATATATTGAAATTATTAAAAAAAACTTTCCAAAAAAATTTAGCTTAAAAGGTTTAAAAATCGTAATAGATTGTGCGAATGGTGCAGGCTATAAATCTGGGCCAAAATTATTAAAATCTTTAAAAGCAAAAGTTGTAACTGTAGGCATTAGTCCAAATGGAAAAAATAT
>MDTB01228874.1_pt1 | contig 10700 bp, 14 predicted proteins | sample 811161 | NCBI WGS metagenome assembly MDTB01 (sample SAMN05326650, study PRJNA326480) | marine metagenome | isolation source: seawater | place: Mediterranean Sea | collected 2009 | reverse complement strand
GCTAATTGCACAACATCTAAATGTTCCATTGTTAAAAAAGAACACAGATGGACCTTATGGACCAACCAAACCTTACATAAAAATTGGAATTTATAGAATAGGTGAAACAGGTACTACTAGTTTTGCCTATAATAATTTAATTATCAAAAATAAGAAAAAATGAAAAAGCTAGAGGATTTAATGCTAACATCACTTATGACAATATTAAAATTGAATTCAGCAGCGCTGAACTTGTGGGCGATACTATAGAGGTAGCATGTGTGATAAAAAAATTAAAATAAGACCTGCTAGTAACATCGATCGTGATGAAATATATGCTTGGCGAAATGATCCCGTAAGTCGATCTATGTCTTTTAACAACTCTATTGTCTTGTATGAAGAGCATCGAAATTGGTTTGAAAACTCGTTAATTAATGTCAACCGAAAACTTTATATCGGAGAGGTGGCTGGATCGAAGATAGGTATTTGCAGATTTGACCTCAACGCCACAGACTCTTCTGTAGAAGTGTCAATAAATATGAATCCTACAAGTAGAGGATGTGGTTTCGGAAAGAAATTTTTAGCTTCATGCGTTGAGCTTTACCTAAAAGATAATCAACACAATTTATTAGCTAAAATAAAACCAGACAACATTGCAAGTCTAAAGATTTTTAAATCTGTTGGGTTTAAGCCTATTTCATCGAACGCAGATATGATTACTTTGAGGAAGAGTGAACAAAGAAAACGCAAGTAAACTATGGAAACTTATCCAGGAGGCTGGTGATTATTTAAAAGGACAACTACCAGATCATCCAAATCATCCTAAGGGAAGAAATCCTTATGCTCATGTGGCAATATGTGTGAAGTCAAAATTTAAAAAAAGTTATAAAGATATTGATGACGAACAGTTTCAAGAAGTAGTTGGTTATATTGAGTTTCTAAAAAAAAATCCTAGTTAAATTATTATTAATGAAATTATTTTCTATTTTAAAGTTGGTTAAAAAAATACCAAAAACATCTTGGAGTTCAAAAGACCCTCTAAATTATAAACCAAAATTTAAAACTTTATTTTTTTTAATATTAGGCTTATTTTTATTTGGTTTAGGTGAAACACTTTTACTTGCATCTGGTGCTGGTGTAAGTCCTTGGACAGTATTAGCTGAAGGTATGTCAATTTATAGCTCTTACTCTGTTGGTATATGTACCTTTGTTGTAAGTGTAACTGTTTTATTTTTTTGGATACCTTTAAAACAAAAATTAGGAGCTGGAACAGTTTTAAATGTAATAATAATTTCAATGACTTTTGATTATACTTTACCCTATTTACCAAACCCTGAAACTTACGAACTAAAAGTATTACAAGCTATAGTAGGAACTATTATAGTAGGTTTAGGTAGTGGATTGTACTTAACAGCAAACTTAGGACCAGGTCCAAGAGATGGATTAATGACTGGGCTACAAAAAATAACTAAAAAACCAATAGCTTTAGTAAGATCTTTTTTAGAAATAACTGTTGTTTTTTTTGGATGGTTATTGGGTGGAACAGTAGGTTTAGGTACTGTTATATTTGCGCTAGGAATTGGTCCAGCTGTAGCTGTAGGAATTTATTTTGTAAGTAAAAATTTTAAATAATCTCTAATTTAGTCCAACAAATCTTCTATTTCTTTTGGTATTTACGCTATAAAATATAAGAGCAAAAGTAATTATGCTTCCGCCAATTATAGTGCTGTTTGTTGGAACTTCATTTATACCCATAATCGGTAACCATACCCAAAAGATTCCACCTAAAACTTCTGTTAGAGACAATAAGGTAAGATCTGCTGCTGGCAAACTTTTAGATCCTATAGAATAAAGAATTAAACCTGAACAAACCAGCGTTCCATGTAATACTGAAAGAGAAGAGTTTCTTAAAGTAGTAAAAAAACTTGATTCATTAAAAAATAAAACGGTAAAAGAAACAATTGTACAAAACAATCCTGCAAGGGCAACTGTTGTAAAAGTTGGTGTTCTTTTGTTCCACCTTAAAGAAACAGATCCAATTGAAAAACCTAAAGATGATAAAAGACCAAGTAATAAACCAAATAATGTTCCAGATTTACTACTGTTTAAAGCCATAAAAATAATTCCTGCAGCAGAAATAAAAATTGCAGCTAAAGTAGTAAGAGAAACCTTTTCTTTAAGAAAAATATAACCAATTATTGCTGTCATAAATGGCATTGCTGCTAACATCATAAGAGTAACAGCAGCAGAAGTATGAGTAATTGACCAAATAAATCCAATGAAAGCTGTAGCAAATCCCATGCCTCCTATAATTACAGATAAATCAATTTTTTTGTAATTTTTAGTAAATTTTTTTCCCTCTTTAAAAAGTAAATATATATTTAAAATTATAAAAATAGTTAAACCTCTGAGAAAAAGATATTGCCAAGGTACTGAACGTGCATCTTCAATATATCTTACTACTAAAGCTCCAAAAGACCACAAAATTCCAGCCGTCAAAACTACTAAGATTGCAAAATTAGTTTTATCCTTAGGCATTAATTATACAACTTCTTTCTTTGGTCTTAAAGAATGTCCTGGAAGCCACTCTTCCTTTCCATCAACGTAGTGTTCTTTTTTCCATATTGGAGATTGATGTTTTATTTCTTCAAGAATATATCTACAAATTTTAAACGCCTCTTCCCTGTGACCAGTGCTGACAGCTATTAAAATACTTATTTCGCCCACTGCTACATATCCTTTAGCATGTTCTATAAAAATTTTTGCTTCTTTATCAATTTCATTTTTTGCTTTATTGCATATTAATTTAAAAGATTTTATAGCTGCTTCATCATAAACATCATAGGTAACTGCTATCACCTCTTTTGCACTATTTTCATTTCTTACCCTTCCTATAAAAATAGCTTCAGCTCCATTTTTTTGTGAAAATATAAATTCTTTCGCTTTTTCCAAAGATATTTTTTCTTTTTGGGTTTCAGCAATCGCTAAATGCATAATTTTTAACCCCCACCTATAGGAGGAATAATAGAAATCAACTCATCATCTTTTAACTTATAATTATCATTTATAATATTATTTGTTGAGTTAAAAAAAGCTGCTGTTTTAGCTAAGCTTTTTAAGTTACTTTTTGAATGTTTTGCATCAATCATCTCAGTCAAAACACCTCTAAGATTTTTTATGTTAGAATTGTTTGGTAATTGTATATCTAAAATATCTTTGTTACTTAATATTTTTGATGATCCATAAAGTTTTAATTGAACTATCATTTTTAACCACCAGTTACACTCATGTGTCTAGGCACATACTCTTTTTCTTTTTCTCTGGAAATTGAAAAATCATGCCCCTTAGGTTTTCTTTTTATTGCTTCATATATGGTTTCCTTTAAAGCTTGATTATTTTCACTCTGTCTTATGGGTTTTTTAAGATCTGCTTTGTCTTGTTGACCTAAACACATGTACATTTCTCCTGTACATGTAATTCTAACTCTATTACATAATTCACAAAAATTATGAGTATGTGGCGTTATGAAGCCAATTTTTTGATCTGTCTCATGGCAATGAACATACGTTGCTGGTCCTGCAGTCTTTAAAGAATCTTTTGTTATACTATACTTTGTTTGTATTAATTTTTTTACATCAGTTAATGGCATATACTGATCTAATCTTTTTTCACCAATTTCTCCCATAGGCATTACTTCTATAAAAGTTAAAGAAAATTTATTTTTACCACACCAATCAATTAAATCTAAAATTTCATCATCATTAATTCCTTTTAAAGCTACAGTATTGATTTTAACTTTTAGTCCAACATTTTTTGCAGTCATAATTCCTTTGATAACTTTATTTAGATCACCAAATCTAGTGATCTTTTTAAATTTATTTTTTTCTAAAGAGTCTAAAGAAACATTAATTCTTCTTACACCACTTTTAAATAAATCTTTTGCATACTTTTCTAGTTGTGAACCATTTGTTGTTAATGATAGTTCTTCTAATTCATTACCTAATTTATTTCCAAGGTTATAAAATAGCTGCATTATATTTTTTCTTACCAAAGGTTCACCTCCAGTAATTCTCAATTTTTTGACACCTAGCTCAATGAAAGTATTACAAATTCTATTCAATTCTTCTAAAGATAAAACATCTTTTTTAGATAAAAAATCCATATCTTCTGGCATGCAATAATTGCATCTAAAATCACACCTATCAGTAACTGAAACTCGTAAATAAGAAATTTTTCTTTGAAAGGAATCAATAAGCATAAATAAATTAAACCACAAAAACTAAATATTAGCTACTGGGAATTAAAGGCACCCAATCAATAATATCTCCTTTTTTAAATTCATCTTTGCCGTCTGGAAATATGCCCCAACAGTTTGCTTTAATAAATGATTTAATTTTGTTTGATTGTTGATCTTTTAACACTTCTAATTGAACTAAGCCTTTGTTATCAATTTTCATGAAGCATCTTACAAAATGAGTAAAATGTTTTACTTTAAAATAATTGTTACTTAATTTGGCTCTAAATCTTTTTTCTATATTCATGCCTAGACTTTTTCTAATTAAAGGATAAACAAAAAAACGAAATCCAACCACGCAAGAAATAGGATTTCCTGGAAGACCAAAAAAAAATTTATTTTTATGACTAAATCTTGATAACATTATTGGTCTACCTGGTTTAATCATAACTCCTTTAAAACATTTTTTAAAACCAATCTTGTTTATTAGACTAGGGATATAATCAAATTTTCCTGCAGAAATTGCTCCTGACGTAACAAATATATCTATTTCAGTATTTATTGATTTCTTTAAAAGTTTCTTGAGTTTATTTGGTCCATTGTCTTTAATAATGCCAGCATCAATAACATTTAAATTTAAACTTTCTCCAAAAGATTTGAAGTAATGATAATTTGAATTTCTTACTTGCCAAGGCAATACATTTTTAGATTTATAGCTTACGATTTCATTGCCAGTTGATAAAAAAATTATTCTTGGTTTTTTTTTAACATTAATATATTTAATTCCAAGAGTTGTTAAAGCCATAATATGTTTGGGTTGAATAAGCTCACCTTTTTTAATAACTATATCATTTCGCTTATAATCTTCACCAGCAAACCTTATAAACGAAAATTTTTTAACTGCTTTATCAATTATAATATGTGTTGGTTTTTCTTTTGATGGAAAGTATTTAGCTTTTTCAACAGCTAAAATTGAATCAAAAGGTTTTGGAACTAAACCTCCAGTCATTATTTCTATTGTAGAATTTTTATTATATCTTTTTAAATTAGGATTATCACCTGCTGCAATTGTTTTGATAATTTTAAATTTTTTTTTTTTCTTTAAAGACGCTCCTTTTGTTTCTTTAGATATGAAAGCAAAACCATCGAAAGCAGTATTATTACACAAGGGATTTATAGAGGTTGATTTAATATTTGTATTACAAATTCTATTAACAGATTTTAATATAGAAATTTTTTCACTTGATATTTTTAAAGAAATTTTTTTGATTATATTTGAGGCTTTTCTATATTTAATCATTTTAAATATTTAATACACTTTTAATTTTATCTGGAATTCCTTCGGGATTGATCCATAACCCATTTTTACCACCTGATTTTACAAGTAGTTTTGTATTAGTAATTTGTAAATTTGGTTCAACTATCTTTGAAAGATCATATATTGCTAATAACGCTGAATTTACTCCAGACAAAGACTCCATTTCAACTCCAGTTTTAGAATTAGCTGTAACTAAACAATAAACAACTACTGAATAATTTTTTTCATTAATCTCTGTATGTAAAGATATATGTTCTAAAGGAAGCGGATGACATAATGGTATTAACTCACTTGTTTTTTTTACACCGTTAATACCTGCTATCTCAGCTAAAGACAAAGGATCTCCCTTAGGCATAGATTTTTTTTTAATCATTTCTATTATCTTGTTTCCTAAAATTATTTCTCCTGTAGCTAAAGCTTTTCGATGTGTTGTCAACTTATTGCTTACGTCAATCATTTTATAACCTGAGTTAGAAAATATTTTATTTAAAGATTCTTCTAATTTATTATTTTTATTCATGTTTTTATTTTTAAAAGTAATTTTTTTGCAAATTCTAAATCTTCTAAAGTATTTATATTAAAAAAAGGATCATAATCTTTAAATTGAAATTCCAAATTTTTTATATTATTTGCTTTTGTCCATTCTTCAACTTTTCTAACTTTATTATTAACTAAATCGTTATAGAGTTTGTCATAAAGATCCAGCGACCACAAACCAAAAATATTGTGTTTTCGTCCATGTGAACTTGCACAAAGTATTAACGATTCTTTTTTTTTTGACTCTTCTATAAAATTTAAAATAATACTTTCTGGAAAAAAAGGTGTGTCACATGGAAATGTTGCTATCCAAGAAACTTTTGGCGAGTTTTCTTTTGCCCATTTCATTGCTGTAAGTATTCCTACTAAAGGGCCAAGTTGACCACCGATACAGTCTTTAACTGTTATCAAGTCATTTTTAGTAAAAAATTCACTTTCTAAATTAGTTATAATTATAGGTTTATTTAAATATTTTTTTACTTTATCTATAGTATGCTCAATAAGAGTCTTATTATTTAATTTCAAAAAAAGTTTATCTTGGCCCATTCTTTGAGATTTACCTCCAGCGAGGATTGCTCCTATTATATTGTTTTCATTCATAAAACGAATTATAAATGCTAAAGAAAATACAATAAAGATTAAATGATAGATAAAGAAATCATAAAAATAGCATCAAATACAGAAAATCATGGTGTGCTTGATAATCACACCCATTTTTCAAAGCTTAAAAATGCTATTTGTGGTGACGAAATGAAAGTTTATATAATGGTTGATAATAATAAAATAATTAATTTAAAATATGAATGTGAATCTTGTATATATTGCCAAGCGTCAGTAAGTCTATTGTCTACAAATATAAAAAATAAATCTGTAGAAAAAGTTAAAATTTTTGCCCATCATGCAAAAAATTATTTTATCACTGAAATACCTTTTGATAAAGAATGGAAAGATTTTAATAAGATATTAACTAAATCTAATATTTCTAGAAAAGATTGTTTGTTGCTACCTATTAACACTGTGTTAAGTGCTTTAACAAATTAATTATTATGAATGTTAAAAAAATATTATGTTGGCCACCATTGTTAGCTGGTGTAGGAGCTGGTGTAACTATTGGAATTCTAGGTTATATTACTTATGAATCTGTGTTATCTCCTACTAACTACGGTCTTTGGTTATTAGCTTCTTTTGGATCTACTGTAGTAGTAGTATTTGGTTATCCAAACAATGAATTTGCACAACCAAAAAATATTTTTTTTGGGCATTTGATAACTGCTTTAGTTGGAATTATTTTTGTAACATTTTTTGAAGTCTCTTTTTTTACAATAGGTTTGGCTGTAGGTATATCAGTGTTATTAATGATTGCTTTAAAAGTAACACATCCTCCAGCTGGAGGAAATCCTATTACTGTAATGCTTGGTGGAGTTTCCTTTCAGTTTTTAATATTTCCCATAATGGTAGGTGCGATAACAATAATTATTGGTGGTATAATCTATAATAGTTTAATTTTAAAAAGAAAATATCCTATTACGTGGAAATAGTAATTATCTTATAGATTTTAAAGATTGCTCAAATCTAATACCTTTAATATTATTCAAATATGAATTCAAAGTATCAAACTATAAAATACAAAAATGATAAACTGTCTACTTTAGACGATTTGGTTTCTATAGAAGAGCCTTTAGAAATGACAGTTCGTTATAAAAAAAATACAGAATGGGTAAATAATCCAATTTCGATAACAATGAGAACTCCTAAAAATGATGAAGACTTAATAGTGGGTTTGTTGTTTTGTGAAGGAATTGTAAGCACAATTTCAGAAATAGAAAATATAGAATTATTAGGAGATAAAGTTGGAAAATTTAAATTACAAAATAAAATTCAAATTACTTTAAATAATGGGGAAAACCTAGATATCAAACATCTTAGAAGAAATTTTTTAACAAATTCAAGTTGTGGTGTATGTGGAAAAACATCAATGGACTCCCTAGAGGTAATTTGTAAAACTAAAATAAATAAAGATAGCCCTAAAATTAAAAGTTCATTAATAACAAAAATACCAAATCTGTTAAAACAAAGTCAATCTGAATTTTCAAAAACTGGTGGTATACATGCAAGTGCATTGTTTGATACGAATGGAAAACCATTGGTTATTAGGGAAGATGTAGGAAGACATAACGCTTTAGATAAAGTAATTGGTTATAGTTTTAGAAACTCTATATTTGATACAAAGAATCAATTCATTGCTTGCTCAGGAAGATTAAGCTTTGAATTAGTACAAAAAAGCCTAATGGCAAATATTGGTCTATTAATGGGGGTCGGTGCGCCAACAAGTCTTGCCATAGACTTAGCAAAACGATCAGATATGACATTAATTGGTTTTGTAAAATCTGATAGTTTTAATATATATTGTGGAGAAAATCGAATTTTAAAATAAAACAATATGTCAAAAAATATAAGTAACTTATCTGGTAGAATTGGACTCAAAAATAATCTTTTTGAAAAAATTTCAGAAAGATCTTTAAAGGCTAAAGACTCAAGTGGGATCAAAGAAATAGCTGATGAATACCATATGGGTGTTTCAACGATTCATGGAGCTGAGAGTTTTTATGAATTTTTAAGACCATCTCATAGAAAGAAAAAAGCTTTTGTTTGTAACGGAAGCGCTTGTATGTGCGCAGGAACTCAAGAACCGTTAAAGAAAAAATTAAAAGAAAAATTAGGTAATGATAAAGTCGGTGAAATGTTTTGCCTTGGATACTGTTATGAAAATAATGCTTTTCATTACAATGGTCAAAACTATGCAGGAAATGACATAAATAAAATTGATGAAATAATAGATGGTAAAGATATAAAACAAGAAAAATTTTTTTCAAAAAGTTTTGCTTCTACAAGTTTTTTAATGGATGATAAAATTTCTAGTCTAGATAAATTTAAACAACATTTGAAAAAATTTACAAGTATTGATAAAAAAGAAATAATTAAATTACTTTTAGACTCAAACTTAACGGGCAGAGGTGGTGCAGGTTTTCCTACTGGAATGAAATGGGATTTTTGTAGCAAAGCAAATTCAGAAAAAAAATATGTCATTTGTAATGCAGATGAAGGGGATTCTGGTGCATACTCTGACAGATATTTACTTGAAGACCAATCCTTAAAAGTTATATTTGGAATGATTATTTGTGGTTATGTTATTGGAAGTGATGAAGGTGTCTTATATATTAGAGGTGAATATCCAAAATCTATTGAATCTATAAATGGTTCAATTAATTCCTTAAAAAAAGCAGGTTTATTGGGTGAGAAGATTCTTGGTACAAATTTTTCTTTTGATTTAAATATATGCATAGGTCAAGGAGCTTATATATGTGGAGAAGAAACTGCTTTAATAGCTTCTATAGAAGGAAGAAGAGCTGAGGTAGATGTTAGACCACCGTTTCCTGTTACAGAAGGGTTGTATAAAAAACCTACTGTAGTTAATAATGTAGAAACACTAGCAGCAGCAACAGGTATTCTAATTAATGGATCAGAAAAATTTTCTGCAATTGGTAATAAAAAATCAGCTGGAACAAAATTAGTTTGTTTTGATAGTTTTTTTAACAACCCAGGTGTTTATGAAGTAGAAATGGGAACACCAATGAAAAAAGTTTTAAACGACATTGGTGGAGGTTTTAAAGAACCTGTAAAAGCTTTACAAATTGGTGGGCCGTTAGGTGGAGTGGTTCCAATAGAAGAAGCTAAAAAGTTAAATCTTGATTTTCAAGAATTTACTGCAGCTGGTTTTATGTTGGGGCACGCAAGTATAGTTAGTATTCCTAAGGACTTTCCAATGGTTGAATACATACATCATTTATTTGAATTCACTGCAGAAGAATCATGTGGAAAATGCTTTCCTGGAAGACTTGGTTCATATAGAGGCAAAGAAATGTTTGATCAATTAAAAGATAAAACGGCTAAAATTCCTTTGAAATTATTAAACGAACTACTCATAACAATGAAAAAAGGTTGTTTATGCGCTTTATGTGGTGCAATACCTACTCCTATAATGAATATTTTAAAGTATTTTGGAGATGAAATGAAAAATGATATGGTGAAAGATAACTAATGAGCTCAGAAAAAAGAAAAATTGCATATATAGATGGCAAACCATATGAAATTGGTCCAAATCATACTTCTATTTTAAAATTTGTAAAAAGCTATCTAGGAGAAAAAAAAGTCCCTACCTTATGTGATGATCCGAACTTAGCACCTTATGGGGCTTGTAGAGTTTGTTCTGTTGAAGTTGGATTAGTCAAAGATGGTCCAACAAAAGTTGTTGCGTCATGTCATACACCAGTTGGCGAAAATCAACATATTTTTACAACTAATGAAAATTTAACAGAATTAAGAAAAAATATTGTCGAACTAGTTTTAACTGATCATCCTATGGAATGTGGAACTTGTGAAGTTAATAATAATTGTGAACTTCAAGATGTTGCTAATGACCTAGGTATATCTGATCATAGATATAATAGTCCAAAACAACATAAAGGAATTCCTAAAGATACTTCTCATGATTATATGAGAATGAATTTAGATAACTGTATTAATTGTGGAAGATGTGTCAGAGCTTGTGATGAAATTCAAGGGTCATTTGTT
>MDTB01095087.1_pt1 | contig 10701 bp, 12 predicted proteins | sample 811161 | NCBI WGS metagenome assembly MDTB01 (sample SAMN05326650, study PRJNA326480) | marine metagenome | isolation source: seawater | place: Mediterranean Sea | collected 2009 | reverse complement strand
TTTAATTTATCATAAGTTTTTCCAAGCCAATAAGCACCTCTTGAAGTACTTATTGGATAACTAACGTTGTCATAAAAATTTTGAAAATGATTTTTTGCTAATAAAGGATCTTTTAAAAAACTAAGCGCAATCCACCCACTCATCCATTCTGCAGCAGCATATTCAGATCCTTCAGATAATGCATGATTACTTGAAATCTTATAAGCTAGCTCATATTTTTTTTTGTAAATTAATGATCTAGAAATAATCTCTCTTTCAGTCCACCATTTGTCTGGTCTTACTAAATAATCTTTTGTATTTTTTATTTTGATTAAAATCTCAACAGATGAGTCTACACGACCTCTTTTTCTTCTCCATTTTAATCGATCATAGTTTAATCCAGCATCATTCTTAAATTTACTTGGTACATTTTTAATTGCCTGATCAACACCGTAAGATTTACTCATCAATAATTGTCTAGCATTATATAAAAGTTCATAATCTTTAGGCAAATACCTTAATAATCTTCTTAAATCCCAATATTTATTGTTCCAAGCTAAGTAGTCAGCTCTTTTTATATAATCTTCTTCATTTAAATATTTTTTAAATTTTTTTCTATAAAAAATTAATTCACTTTTTGATAAATCGGCACTTATCCATCCTTGTTTTATTAAATCCTTTCCTTTTGTTAATTCTCCACGCAAGATATGACTTTCTCCTAAAATCATTTTTCCAAATCCACTTAGAGGCTCTTCATTATTAAACCAATCTATTATCTTTTTTGGGGATATTTTTTTTGTCGATAGTTTGTGTTCTGCAAGATATTTTATTCTACCAATTCTTGCGTAATTAGGATTGTTATCTATAAATATTTTATAATCATAAAAAGATGCAGAGTTACCAGAGGTTAATAGATGTCTCCACTGTATAAAATTATATATTGATTTATCTTTGGCTTTTTTTGCTGTTTTTAGTGAAGATGACCATTTACCTTTCTCCATTTCAGAAATGGCTTTTTTTGCTAAACTAAAGTCTTTCTTATTGTAATATTTTGAAATTTTTATACTTTGAATTTTATTTATTCCAGCAATAGCTGGTTTTTTTTTAGGTATTAAAAAATTAAATTTTTCCTCAACTTCAACTTTGATTTTCTTTTCATTTATTTTACTTTTTGGCTTTTTTAAAGGTTTTAAAATATTAATAGAAATTTTTTTTTCTATTTCTTTTCCAGTAAGTATAGGTTTTTTCAAAGGAATAATCGTCGTAATTTCAGCTCTAACACAAATATTATTAAAAAAAATTAATGTAACTATTGACGATAAAAATAATATTTTTTTTAACATAATCTTTTACTATATGAATCTATAAAGTATGTTATAAGTATTTATGTTCAAAGGATCAAATGTTGCTTTAATCACTCCATTCAAGAATAATGAGCTTGATGAGGAATCGTATATAAAACTAATTCATTTTCATTTAGAAAATGGTACTAATGGATTAGTTCCAGCGGGTACAACTGGAGAATCTCCAACATTAAGTCATGATGAGCATCAAAGAGTTATTGACCTTTGTATTAAAGAAAGTAACGGAAAAATACCTGTTATTGCAGGGACTGGATCAAATTCTACAGAAGAAGCAATATCATTAACCAAACATGCTGAAAAAGCAGGAGCTGACGGAGCTTTGATAGTAACTCCTTATTACAACAAACCAACTCAAGAAGGTTTGTATCAACATTATAAGGCTATAAATGATAATGTGGGTATACCAATTATTATTTACAACATACCAAGCAGATGTGTGATTGATATGTCTGTTGACACTATGGCGAAATTATTCGAACTTAAGAATATTGCTGGTGTAAAAGATGCTACGGGAGATTTAAAAAGACTTGATGATACAATAAAAAAACTTGGGCCTGAATTTATCCAACTAACTGGTGAAGATGGATTGGCATTAAAATTTAATAAAAGAGGAGGTGTTGGAATTATTTCTGTTACAGCAAATATAGCTCCTAAATTGTGTTCAGACATGCAAAAATTTTCTAAGTCTAACTCAGATAATGAGATTGAAGAAGCAGAGAGAATAGATCAAATATTACAACCTCTACATAAATCCTTATTTATTGAAAGCAATCCGGCTCCAGCGAAATATGCCGCTAAACTTTTAGGATTATGTGATGATGAAATAAGGTTACCATTAGTTAAAATTAAAAAAGAAACAGAAGATGAAGTAAAAAAAGCTTTAAGTTCAGCTAAATTAATTTGATGAAACCTAAAACCAAGTCTGGTTTAAAAATAATAGCACTAAATAGAAAAGCTAGTTTTAATTATTTTTTTGAAGATCTTTTAGAGGCAGGTATAGTTTTAAAAGGTTCAGAAATTAAGTCTATTAGAGATGGAAAAGTCAACATAGCAGATTCTTATGCAATAGAAAAAAATAGAGAACTAATTTTAATAAATTCACATATAGCGTCTTACAAAGAAGCTAGTTATTCAAATCATAAACCTTCAGATCAGAGAAAATTATTATTGAATAGAAAAGAAATTAATAAATTAATTGGTAAAATGCAAAGAGATGGATTTACAATTATTCCAACTAAAATGTATTTTAAAAAAGGTAAAGCAAAAATTGAATTAGCAGTTGCTAAAGGAAAAAAGCAATTTGATAAAAGAGCAACTAAAAAAAATCGAGATTGGAATCGTGATAAAGCTAGATACATTAGAAAATCAAGCTAATATGATATACATTGGTATTGGCTCAAACTTGGGTAATAGAAAGCTAAATATAGAAAAAGCTAAATTTTATTTATACAAAAATAGAGTAAGATTTATAAAAGTGTCAAAATATTATGAAACACCATCTTGGCCAGATCCTAAAAAACCAAAATTTTTAAATGTAGTCTTAAAAGTATCATGTAATTTTAAGCCCATTGATTTACTTAAGATCTGCAAATCAATTGAAATAAAATTGGGAAGAAAAAAAAATATAAAAAATTCACCAAGAACATGTGATATTGATATTATTGACTTTAGTGGCAAGATTTCAAGTGAGACAATAAATCTTCCACATAAACTAATGCATAAAAGAAATTTTGTATTATTTCCATTATTTGAAATAGAAAAACAATGGTTGCATCCAAATTTAAACATTTGTATCAAAAAATTGATTTTTTCATTATCAAATAAAGAGATTAGATCTATTAAACAAATTTAAATTAATGATATAATAAAATATGCTAAATTCTAATGAACTAATTGATAAAGTTAAAAATTATAATAAATTTTTAAATCTAGAAAGATTAGATAAAGCATATAATTTTGCTGTTAAAGCACATCAAAATCAAAAAAGAGCTTCTGGAGATCCTTACTCCGTACATCCAATTGAAGTTGCAAATATTTTAACAGATTTAAAATTAGATAGTGCGACTATTACAACTGGTTTGTTACATGATACAATTGAAGATACATTTGCAACATATGACACTATTAAAAAAGAATTTGGAGACGAAGTTGCAGATCTAGTAGATGGAGTAACTAAAATTTCGGTTTTTGAAAATACTGCTAGTTCAAATTCAAAAGTAGAAAATTTTAGAAAATTAATTTTAGCTACATCAAAAGATATAAGAGTTTTATTAGTAAAAATTGCAGATCGACTACATAATATGAGGACAATAAAAGCAATTTCCAAAGAGGAAAAAAGAAAAAGAATTGCCCAAGAAACCATGGAAATATACGCTCCTTTAGCAGATAGAATGGGTATGCACTTAATAAGAGATGAACTTGAAGATTTATCTTTTGAAATATTAAATAATAGCGGAAGACAATTAATTAAAAAAAGATTAGATGAAATTAAATTAGATAAAAAAGATTTATTTGAAGAATTATCTTTTGAATTAAGTGAAATTTTAAATGATAATAATATTAATGCTGAGATTTATGGGAGAGAGAAAACCCCTTTTTCAATTTGGAGAAAAGTTCAAAAAAAAAGAGTTTCATTAGAGCAAATTACTGACATTATTGGTTTTAGAATTATTTTAGACACAGTAGATGATTGCTATAAGACTCTTGGAATTTTTCATAAAAAATGGAATTGCATACCAGGTAAATTCAAAGACTATATATCCTCACCCAAAATAAATGGTTATAAATCCATACATACCTCAGTTATTGGTTCAAATAAAAAACCCATAGAAATTCAAATTAGAACTAATGATATGCATGAATTTGCGGAAAGAGGTGTTGCATCTCACTGGAAATACAAATCTTCAGAAAAATTTAATTCATTAAGCTGGAAAGAATATGATTGGCTAAAAGATTTAGTTGAAATAATTGAAAAAAATGAAAATCCTGAACATTCATATGAATATACTAAGTTACAAATGTTTCAGGAAAATGTATTCTGTTTTACCCCAAAAGGATCAGTGATAAAACTACCAAAAGATGCTACCCCAATTGATTTTGCCTACGCTGTGCACACTAAGATAGGAAATTCCGCAGTCGGCTGTGAGATAAATGGAAATAAAAGTGAACTTCAAAGTATTTTAAGAAATGGAGATAGGGTTAATATAATTACTTCAAAAAATCATTCACCTTCACTACATTGGATTCCAACAACAAAAACAGGAAAAGCTAGAGCCGCTATTAGAAGATATTGGCATGATAAAGGTGAGCAAAAAGAGGAAAAAACTAAAAAGTATAATACTACTCTCTGGATATCTTTACCAGATCAGCCTGGTCAACTTGGTGACATTAGCTCTCTTATAGGAAGTCATAAGCTTAATATATCAAATCTTGAAATGGCTGGTAAAAATCCGAATTATATTAATTTTAAATTTAAATTAATCATAACTAATCTTAAAAATTTTACAAATTTTATTGCAGAGCTTAAACAAAAGAGTATAAAATTTAAAATAATAAGACACGAAGATAAAAGAAATGCTTTCACACAAAAAATCTTTAAATATTTTAAAAAAAACTGATGCTTTATTAGAAGGACACTTTATTTTATCCTCAGGACTTCACTCCTCAAAATATATTCAGTGTGCTAAATTGTTGAGTTTTCCAAGACAAGCTCACAGTATTTGCCAATCTTTAGCAAAAAAAATTAAAAAAAAATATAAAAAGATTGATCTTATATTAGCACCAGCTATGGGAGGTATAATTATTGGATATGAAATTGGTAAGATATTAAATATAGAAACTATTTTTTGTGAAAGAGTTAACGGTAAGTTTAAATTGAGAAGAGGATTTGGTATAAAAAAAGGAGCAAAAGTTTTAATAATTGAAGATGTTATAACAACAGGCAAATCAAGTTTAGAATGTGTGAAATTAATAAAAAAATTTAGAGCTAAACATTTAGGGTTTGCGTCAATCATTGATAGATCTTCAAAAAAATCTCTTAAGATAAAAGTTGAAATTACATCTCATTTAAAAATTGATGTACCGACGTTTAGTGAAAAAAATTTGCCAGAAACACTTAAGTTAATACCTATAACAACTCCAGGAAGTAGATTCATTAAGTGAAAAGATTAGGTGTTAATATAGATCATATAGCTACAGTTAGAAATGCGAGAGGAGAAGATCATCCTGATCCACTTAATGCAGCAAAAAAAGTAATTAAAATGGGTGCAGATTCTGTAACAATTCATTTAAGAGAGGACAGAAGACATATTAAAGATGAAGATGCTAAGAGAATATGTAAACTCAAAAATGTTTTAGTTAATCTTGAAATTTCAATGAATGATCAAATTGTAAGAAACGCGCTTAGGATTAAACCAAATTTTATTTGTATTGTACCTGAAAATAGAAAAGAAATTACGACTGAAGGAGGTTTAGATTTAAAAAAATATGAGATAAAATTAAAAAAAATAATTAGAAGATTTAAAAAGGCTAAGATTAGAACAAGTTTATTTATTAATCCGACTATTAAAGATATCAAATTATCAAAAAAATTGAATATAGACTGTGTTGAAATTCATACTGGAAGAATATCAAATTTAGTTAAATTTAAAAAAAACTACAGATCAGAGTTAGAAAGGATCAAAAAAAGTTCAAAACTTGCAAATGAACTCAATATTGAAGTCCATGCTGGACATGGACTTGACTATAAGACTACAGCAATACTTAACAAAATAAATGAAATTAAAGAATTTAATATCGGCCATTTTATTATTGGTGAGTCAATTTTTTATGGCTTATTAAATGTAATTAAAAACTTCAAAAAAATTATTAAAGACTAATTTATGAAAATTTTAGGTATAGGAGTTGATATAATTGAAAATAAAAGAATTTCTAACTCAGTTAGAAGTTTAAAGTTTAAAAAAAGAATTTTTAGCGATAAAGAATTAAAGCAAGCATCTCAATTAAAAACTAAGACTAACTATTTTACAAAAAGATTTGCTGCAAAGGAAGCATTTGCAAAAGCTCTGGGTACTGGTTTTAGAAAAAATTTAAATTTTAAAGATATAGAAATAATTAACAATAAAATTGGCAAGCCTGATTACAAAAAAAATAAAAAAATAACAAAATTGATTCAAAAAAAATTTAAAGTTAAAAATTATGATTGTTTTTTATCAATTTCTGATGAAAATGATTATTCAACTGCATTTGCAATAATTCAATCTAAATGAAATTAGATAAAAATTTTTTTGCCGAAAATATAAAGACTTTATTTTATGCACTTGTTATAGCAGTTATAATAAGGTCTTTATTTATCCAACCCTTTTATATTCCATCTTCCTCAATGGAACCTACTTTACTTGTTGGGGATAGACTTTTTGTAACCAAATATTCTTATGGCTATAGCAAACACTCTTTTCCATTTAGCCCACCAATACTTAGCAAACGAATTATATTTAGTTCCCCTCAAAGGGGTGATGTAATTGTATTTAAAACTCCAGCTGATAACAGGACTGATTATATTAAAAGATTAATTGGTCTCCCAGGTGATAAATTACAATTTATAGACTCAAGTTTATATTTAAATAATAATGAAATATTTAAATCTAAGATTTTAAATAAGAAAAAAATATATTGTGGAAATAATATCATAGATGTTCATAGTTTTGAGGAAAAATTACCTAATGGAAAAAAATTTCATACTGTTTATTTAAAGAACTATACGTACCAAAATTCAGATATATTTACTGTTCCTGAAGATCATTATTTTTTTCTAGGTGATAATAGAGACTGTTCTAAAGATAGTCGATATTTATCAAGTGTTGGTTATGTTCATAAAGATAATCTTGTAGGCAAAGCTCAATTTATTTTTTTTTCATCAGATAAAAGAATAGGAAGTTTTTTTGAATTTTGGAAATGGCATAAAACAATAAGACTCGATAGAACATTTGATAAAATTAAATGATGAAGGTTAATTATAATAGTTTAGAAAAAAAAATTAATTTTAAATTCAAAAATATCAATTTATTAATTCAATCTCTTACTCACAAAAGCTTTGACTCAAATAAAAATAACGAAAAGATTGAATTTTTAGGTGACCGTGTTTTGGGTTTAGTTATAGCTAAAAAACTATTAGAAATTTATCCTGATCAAAAAGAAGGGGTACTAGATAAAAAATTTGCTTCACTTGTTAATAAAAAAACTTGTTTAGAAATTGCAAAAAAAATTAAATTAGAGAATTTTATTAAAACATTAAATCCTAAAAATAAAAAAATAAAGATTGAAGATAAAATACTATCAGATAGTTGCGAAGCATTAATTGGAGCAATATATCTAGATAAAGGTTTTGGTTCCGTAGAAAAAATAATTTTAAAACTTTGGAAAAATCAAATTGAAAAAAGTGTTATTACAGAAATTGATGCAAAAACTAAGTTACAAGAATCTTCTTTAAAGAAATTTAAAAAGCTTCCTATATATAAATTAATTTCAAATACAGGACCAAGACATAAACCTACGTTTAAAATTGGTGTTAAATTACCAAACACAAAATATTATATTGCTGATGGAAAATCTAAAAAAGAGGCAGAACAAAATGCTGCTATTGAATGTTTAAAAGATTTTAATAAATAATGAATTGGTCAGGTGAAGGATTCTTGATAAGTAAAAATAGATATAGTGAAAATTCATTAATAGTTGAATTATTCACCAAAGATAAAGGCAAAATCGCAGGAATTATTTTTGGTGGAACTTCTAAAAAAATAAAAAATTACCTCCAAATTGGAAATAAACTTCACGTTAATTATAATAGCAAAAGTGAAAATAGAATTGGTTATTTCAATGCTGAAATTTTGAACGCTTACAGTCCGATATATTTTGATCACAAGCAAAAGTTGTCATGCATAACTGCAGCAATAAATTTAATAAAAATTTTAACAGCAGAATCTCAAAAAAATGTTAAAGTTTATTATTTAATTCAAAATTTATTTTCAATATTACAAGAAAATGATTGGTTAAAGAAATATGTTTTTTGGGAGTTAGAATTACTTAAAATTTTAGGATATGACCTTGAATTAGAAAATTTAGTTAAAAAAAGCTTTGAAGGAAATAAAATCATATATTACGCTAGTTCTGCTAATGAAAAAAAAAATGTTCCAAATTTTTTAATAGAAAAAAATTTAGAAGTTAACGATACGGACACATTATTAAAAGGTTTGAAATTAGTTGGTGATTTTCTTGATAAAACTATATTAAGACCAAATAATATTAATTACCCTAATAGCAGAATGTTATTTATAAATACTTTAAAATAACTATTTAATAATTTTATCCAATTTATCTGCGTAATATGTAACAATTGCGTTAGCTCCAGCTCTCTTAAAAGAAATCAAACTTTCATATACTACATCTTTATTGACAAATTTTTTAGCGATTGCTGTTTGAATTAAACTGTATTCCCCAGAAACTTGGTAAGCTAATACAGGTAATTTGAATTTATCTTTAATTGATTTAATAACATCTAAGTAGGGCATTCCTGGTTTAACCATCACCATGTCTGCACCCTCTTTAATATCTAAAGCAACTTCTCTAAGCGCTTCATTCGTATTTCTATAATCCATTTGATAAGTTTTTTTATCACTCTTCAATAAATTCTTTGATCCTACTGCGTCTCTAAAAGGTCCATAAAAGCTAGATGCATATTTAGCAGCATAAGACAATATTTGAACATTTTGAAATTTTTTTTTATCTAAGGCCTTTCTAATTTTTCCAATTCTACCGTCCATCATGTCCGAAGGAGCTAAGACGTCACAACCCATTTCAGCTTGAAGTAATGATTGGTTTATTAAAACTTCAATTGTTTCATCATTTAGAATCTTTTTTGCACTTACTAATCCATCATGACCATGTGAAGTATATGGATCTAAGGCCACATCACACATAATACCAATTTGATTTTTATACCTTTTCTTTATTTCTAATATTGCCCTGCAAACTAAATTGTTTTCATTAAGCGATTCAGTTCCAAACTCATTTTTTAAAGAATTTTTAGTCTTCGGGAAAAGAGCAACCATAGGAATTCCAATTTTAATAGCTTTATCTATTATTTGGCTTAATCTATTTATTGTGTATCGATACACCCCTGGCATTGTTGAAATTTCTTGCTTTTTGTTTGACCCATCAATTATAAAAATTGGCAATATAAAGTCGCTTGAACTCAAGGTATTTTCTTGAATTAGTCTTCTTGACCAAATTTCTTTTCTACTCCTTCTTAATCGTAGATTGGGATAATTACCTGTAATCATGTTTTAATTTATTTTCAAATTGCGACAAATGTAATATACACATATACAAAAAAAAGAGTAGAAAACAACTGAGATGAATGTTGAAAATTCAAAAGTAATTGATTTAAATATTAAAAAAGAAGATAAAATATTAGACTTTAGCGATTTCCATAAACAGGAAATAAAATTTGATATTGCTAAATTACAAGAGGCATATCATCAAATTGTTAAAATTAAAAAATTTGAAGACGCTGGTGTTACACATTTTGGTGCAATATCGTTGACACAAATACCCGGGGATCCTGACTCAATTAAAGGAAATAAAGCCCGTGGTATATATTGGACAAAACCAGATAAATCGGGAAAAGAAGTTGTAAGAGATGAGTCTCTTGATGAGTTAGAATATTCTGAATTTATAAAAGATTATGAAAATACCTATTTCAAAGAGGTATATGATAAACTTTCACTTCGTTATAAGCTTGGTAGAGTTAGAATACTTTTGAAAGAACCAAGATCAACTTTAAGTTGGCATAGAGATCCTGAACCAAGGTTACACATACCTATAATTACAAATCCTGGTTGCTTAATGGTTATTGATAATGTGGCCAAACATATGCCAGCAGATGGTTCTGTATGGGTTACAAATAACACTAAGTACCATAATGCATTTAATGGTGGTGAGGAGAATAGAATACATTTAGTAGCTTGTGTTTTAAATTATAAATTTAATTAATTTGAAAAAAATTTTTATTTCATCAGATCACGCTGGGTTTCAATTAAAGCAAGATATTATTAAACACCTAAAAAAAAAAAATTTAAATATTGAGGATCTAGGTCCAATAAACGACTCCAGCGTAGACTACCCTGATTATGCACATAAAGTTGCAAAAAAAGTAAAAATTAGTAGAAGAAATATAGGTATATTGGTATGTGGTTCAGGGACGGGAATGAATATTGCGGCAAATAAGCATAAAAATATAAGAGCAGCACAATGTTTTAATTTAAGATCAACTAAATTATCTAGATTGCATAATGATGCAAAT
>MDTB01058307.1_pt1 | contig 10701 bp, 7 predicted proteins | sample 811161 | NCBI WGS metagenome assembly MDTB01 (sample SAMN05326650, study PRJNA326480) | marine metagenome | isolation source: seawater | place: Mediterranean Sea | collected 2009 | reverse complement strand
GTACTTACCAAGCTTTTTAATGGACCTCGTAACCATTTATTAATAGGTACCGAAAAACCTTTTTTTTCCATATTTGTAATTTCTCTCGGGAGAAATTTTTTAGCAAACTGTCTTAATGCAACTTTACCAAATTTTTCTTCTATATTTCCTGAAATGCCGAGGCTAGAAGCAAAGTTGTATAGTTCAGGAGACAAAAAAGGTTCTCTAGCCTCGACACTACAATACATTGATACACAATCTATTTTGTTTAATATATTTTTATGCATATAGTGACCAATATCAAAATTTCGAATTTCTTCAATAGAAACTAATTTATTGTCATATTTATAAGCAGATGCAATATTTGTTTTTTTTAAAATTTTGTACCAGCCTGGAAAATGGAGATAATTAAGAGCTAGCCCAGAAGGTTTATTTGAAATAGCTCCATAAATCTTTGCGTAATGGTAAGGAAAAAATCTCTGTGGAATTTTCCATGGATTATATTTTAGCGGAATTCTAAACTTAGAATTTTGTATTTTTTTGATGTTGATATACTTTTGATAACCATAAAAAAATTCATCCCCTCCATCATATGACATCGCAACTTTGAAATCTTTACGAATTTCATTAAACAATTTAAATAAAGGTATTGCAGAGACATCAGCAAATGGTTCTGCCATTTTCTCGATAAGGTCTTTGCAAATAGTTTCTAGCTCAAACTCTGAAATAGAAATTTCTCTATGATTGTCTGAATAAATTTCCGCAATGGCACGTGCTTGATCGGCCTCTGAGTATGAACTTTCGGCAAATTTAAATGTGTATGTCTGAATGTTTTCGTTAAGATTCCTTTTCGCTAAGGCTATTCCTAGTCCACTATCTATTCCACCACTCAATAAGGAACAGATAGGTACATCAGATTTATAACGAGCCTTAATGGATTTAGTTAATATTTCTTCTAATTGGTCGGTATCCACTGTTTCTTTTACTGAGCTAATTTTAACAGAATTAGTTTTCAGGATATCATATCTTTTAATCACACATTTAGTATTTGAAAGATCAATCATACCATAACTGCTTGGCATTAGTGACTCTACGTGTTTGAAAATTGACTTACCAGGATTGATCCATCCCTTTGATAAAAATTGGTCGCGAACTTCATGATTTATGTCGTTTTTATTAAATAGAGACACGCACCTTGGATCTGATGAAAAAACCATTTCCTCAGCACTGTTTCGGAAAAAAAGTGGCTTTACTCCAAACTTATCAATAGAAAAAATTATTTTTGCATTTCTTTTGTCCAAATATACAAAAGAAAACATTCCTTGGAGTTCACTAAGAATAGATACACCAAATTTTTCAAGCAGCGCCCATAGCACTTTAGTATCAGACACTGTATCATTATTACATAATTTTAAATTGTATCGCTTCTGAAGTTTTTGATAATTGTATATTTCTCCATTGAAAACAAGGATTCCATTTTCATTACAACAGGGCTGATTACTATTTGTTGTTAGATCTATGATTGAAAGCCTACAATGTAAGGCGGAGTAAAAAAACTCTTTATATTTTCCACTGGAAATCCCGGTAAAGTCCGGGCCACGCAACTTTAAAGTGTCTTCTATCTTCTTTAAATCATGGTTTATTTTCTGTTTTGAAAGGGATAAGTAATATCCGCACATTTTTTGAACTCTGTTATTTTACTTAAATAAGTAGTCAACTTAATGGACATTAAATTGCCAACCATAATGTTGTTAGTTTGCTGATAAGGTTTTTCATAATATCAATAAACTATTAATTAATGCTTTTCAATAATTGAAACAATGGCCACTTATTCTTCGAGACCAACAAAATCTAACAGCCTACCTGATTTGTTTATATTTTCTCTGAAATGCGAGTGGCCTACTAATAATATTTGAAGATCGAAGGTTGATATATTGTACACATCATCTGTTAGGAAATAATCTTTTAGCAGTTGGTTGGGGCAATGATCTAATAAGGGATCATATATAAATATTTCATTTTTCAATTTTTGGGTAAGTTTCAAAGCAATTTCCAAGGCAGGACTTTCACGGAAATCATCTATATCTGGCTTAAATGTTATACCAAGTATAGCAATTTTTAATTTACCTCCCATTCGAGAGGATCTTGATCTATCTACTTCACGTTCAATAGTGTCTAATACGTATTTAGTTTTGGCTTTGTTTTGTATTCGAGCCGACTTGATTACTCTGGTAATTTCTTCATTTCCATTAATTAGGAACCATGGATCTACAGCAATACAATGTCCTCCTACGCCAGGTCCAGGCCTAAGAATATTTACCCTAGGATGCCTATTGGCGAGTTTTATCAGCTCCCAGACATTGACACTTAATTTGTCACATAACATAGATAATTCGTTAGCAAATGCAATATTTACGTCCCGAAAACTGTTTTCAGCAAGCTTTGATAGTTCTGCGATTTCTGGGCTACTGGATATAATACACTCCCCAGTAGAAATTATTTCATAAAACTGTTTAGCTAATTCCGAGCATTTCGGTGTGGCACCCCCAATTACTCTATCATTATGAATAATTTCATAAAGTACATTTCCAGGCATTACGCGTTCGGGGCAGTAAGCAAAATGTATGTCATTTTTTTTAGACAGTTTATTAGGCATTATCAAATCAGGCCTTAAACTTTCTAAAAATTTAAGGACAGTTTTTGATGTGCCAGGCGGACATGTCGACTCTAATATTATTAAATTACCGGGCGACAATACTGAAGAAATATCTTTGACAGCCTTCATCACATACTTAAGATTTGGTCGGCTAAAAGAATCTATTGGTGTTGGCACAGCAATAATAAAAGTATCAGATGGTTCGACTTTATCTGTTGCTCTTAAAAAGCCACTTTTTATAACTTTTTTTACAACTTCTGCCAGTTGCGGTTCAACAATATGTATTCTACCTGAATTAATTGTTGACACCACATTGGGATTGGTATCCACGCCTACAACTCTTATTTTATGATTCGAGAAAACTGCTGCAGTAGGAAGACCGATATATCCAAGACCTATAACGCAAATTTGATTCATTTTATTTTCGCCTATCTTTTTCTTGCCAATAATTTCGTAATGCAATGATTATTTTATGGACTGCTTTACCATCTCCATATGGATTTTTTACAGTAGCCATCTCATTGTACAAAATTTTATTAGTCAATAGCTGAGCAACTGTACTCACAATGCTACCGACTTCAGTTCCAACCAACTTAGCTGTCCCGGCTTGCACTGCTTCTGGACGCTCAGATGTATCACGCATGACTAGAACTGGTTTTCCTAACGTTGGTGCCTCTTCTTGAATGCCACCAGAATCAGTAAGGATTAATTCACAATTAGCCATCAAGTGTATCATAGTTCTGTAATCCACAGGGTCAAACAGGCAAACATTCTTTAATCTATTAAGGTTTTTATAGACTATATTTCGAACATTTGGGTTTAAGTGTACCGGAAAGACAAATTGGTAATGCTTAAACTGCCTTGATAGTTGAATGATTGCAGAGCAAATATTTTTTAAGCCATCTCCATGGTTCTCTCTACGATGGGATGTTATCAATACATATTTTTTCTCAAAGTTCAAGCCGATTGAGTTCTGTAAGGTTTTAAAAATAGTATTCATTTTAGAAGAGTCCTTATCCAAAACATATAACAGTGCGTCAATTACAGTATTTCCCGTAATATGAATAATTCCTGGATCAGTTCCTTCAGCTAGCAAGTTTGCTTGAGCGGCAAAAGTGGGGGCAAAGTGTATGTCCGCCAATACACCTGTTAACTTTCTATTTCCCTCTTCGGGCCATGGAGACCTCATATTACCTGTCCTTAGACCAGCTTCAACATGTCCAATTGGAATCTTAAAAAAATAAGCCACTAATGATGACGCAAAAGTTGTAGCAGTATCTCCATGGACTAAAATCATATCTGGTTTTTCAAATAAAAAAACATGTTTTAAAGCAGTCATAATCGCTGCAAAAGAATCGATCAATGTCTGATCTGATTTCATTAGATTTAAATCATAATCTGGCACTAATCTGAACAAAGTTAATACCTGGTCTAACATTTCACGATGTTGGCCAGTGACGCATACCAATGTTTGAAAGGAACTAGTTTTTTTTAGTCCTAAAACAACTGGAGCCATCTTAATAGCTTCTGGACGTGTACCAAATATTACCAGTATTTTCTTTTTATCATTCATTTAAGTATTTTTCATATGTAATTATCAACACACACCTTCTTATTAATCCAAACAAACAGAGTTATGTTTGGCAATGTTTTTAGATCGAGTTTAAACATTTTCATAATAAAAATATTAGAAATCATGATATATAACCTCATTTTTCAAAAATTGAGAGAGATACGTGCGGTTGGTTTTGAAAGAATTAATATATTAAATTTTCCAAACTTCTATTCTCTGAAAACTTTCAGCCAAGTTATTAATATTTTCATCCCCCCACAGCCAAACACATGGTCCATCTATATCTATAAAATAACAACTGAAGATTAATTGTCTCTAACCTGGCAAATCCAAAAAGCTACATTGAAACAGTTGGTCTCTTTTATAAAATTAACATTATAAACTACATAATCATATCGGGTAGGAGAGACAAAATCGAGAAGTATTTTAAATTATGAAATAATCGCCATTTAACTAAATTATAGACGAATTTAATCACTTGAATGGTTGGTTGTCTCCATCATTCAACATAGTTTTAAAAACACTACACGACTTCGACAAACTTTCGAATGTTCCATTGTCGATAATCCGTCCACCGTCAAAAACAAATATTTCATCGCAATTACGGACTGACGATAAGCGATGTGCCACCATTATAATAGTTATGTTCCTACCTAATCGGCGCATTGATTCAACTATAAATTTTTCTGTTATGTTATCTAGTGCACTAGTAGCCTCATCCAATATTAGAATATCAGGGCTATTGTACAGGCATCTTGCAATGGCTATTCTTTGTATCTGCCCTCCTGACAATCTTACTCCTCGATCTCCAACTAGGGTTTCATACCCGTGTTGTGTCTGTTTCATTATGAAATCATGCAGTTTAACCTGCTTAGAAACTTCTATCAAACGTGTTGTATTAATTGAATCACTTTTAATTCCAAAAGCGATGTTTTCTGAGATTGTTCCATCGATCAGATGAATATCTTGGGGGACATGACCAATTATATTTCTCCAATTCGATAAAAGCTTTTTATCGATTATACGATCGTCAACTTTCAAATAACCAGATGAAGGCTCTAATAAACCCAATATAATATCCATCGTAGTTGATTTTCCACTACCTGTTGGGCCTACAAACCCTACGCTTGTATTGATATTTATTTTTAAATTAATATTTTTTACAGCCTCAAAATGGGATTGAGGGTATTTTAGACAAACATTTTCGAGGCTTATGTATTTGTTAAAAATAGGTTTTTCGATTAAATTTCCAGTTGAGGCAACCTGAACTTCAGCGGACCTAATTAACTGTGCATTTATTCGTGCTGATATTCCTTTAGAATATGTAATTTGAGTAATGGCCACATAAATTTGTTGCAAAGCAGGTAGAAGCCTATAGCCAGCAAAAACATATACTGAAACGGTTGGTATAACATTCATCAGATTATCACTAAATCTGATAACATAAAGCAGCACGAGTAATAAACTACCAAATACAATTAACTCAATGACATATCTTGGAATTACTGCAATTGAAGATGCTGCAGCTTGGCTTGTGGCATACTTCGTGGCTGCTCTATTGAACCGAGAAATGTATCCATCTTCATTTTGCGTAAGCTTAATAACTTTAAAGGCGTTAAACGCTTCAAATGTAACTCTATATCTTGATTTATCACTTAAGGCACGCACTTGTCCAACTCTAAATAATAACGCTCTGACAAATGAATAAAGTATTAAATAAATTGTAGCTAATACAATAACCACTATCATTGTGATTTGAAAATTAACTGCGATTAATACACCTAAAATTAAAATCACAACTAAGGTTTGGGCTATTAAATTCAACAACGGTAAAAGTAATTGCGCTACAAACTCATTTACTTCAGAAAGAACGGTTTGGCCGAGTTCAGAACTTTGTTGACTTAAATATTCTGAATAAGATTGGAAAAGAAATCGTGAGAGTATGCGTTGCCCAATATCACGTTCTCCATTGTATGCGAAACGTACTTGTAAATACATAGTTAAGATTTTTAAACCTGATGAAATCGACAACAATAAAAAACATAGGCCACCCAAAAATATTAGGAATCCTTTTAGATCACCACCTCCAATTTTCAAAAAAATATTGTATAATATTATTAAATAATTGTTATTAGAAACTAAGTCGGGTTGAGATATGATTGCAATAAACGGCATTAAAGAAACCACACCTGCGGCGTCAACTGTAGCCGTTAAGAACATAAGCAATAGCAGAAGGCTGCCATTTCTTCGGGCTCTAGGTTCTAAAATTCTATAGATTTCTCTAAGTATTTGTATCAAAGTTATTTTCCTTCAAGATCTATATCTCTTTAACATATTTTTTTTACTAATCTCACAAAATAGTTATGACATAACTATTAAGCTATTTGGGGACATTTTATTTAATGGAATAATACTCAAATTTCAAAATTTTAATCTATAATCAGTCTTTTAAAGATAAGATATCTGAATTCAATGAAAATATAGATAAAGATTAACATTCATTTTTCCAGTTTTTAATTTTTTCAAATGCCGAAATAAGTACTTCGAGGCTTTCCTCTTCCCAAATCCAGACCCCTCTTCGTTTGGAGAATGGCTGACTACCATACAAAAAACCACGATCTTCTAGGTGTTCTACAGGATGATATTCGGTTACTACCTTAGTGAAAATAAATGAAGATCGCTTGTTGAACACACTCAAAGAATGAGTTCCATTTGAGGTAAATAAGTTTGTGTAAGCAAGTTCATATAAAGCTGCTCTTTGATATATATTAAAAGCTCCTTGGAAAAACACTGGACACCCTCGAAGCTCATTCGGTCGATCAATATTTTCAGTATCTGGTATTAATACAACAAGAAATCCAGAGTTATTCAGATAGTTTGAAAATTGTTTAAGAAGTTTATAATCTGAATTCCTACTCTCTTGAAAAGGGTAGGAACGAAGTGTGAGGGTAACAAAAGGCTGATCTACATTATATTGTTCCAGCCACTGTTTTACTCTATCAGTATCATCCTGGTTAATGGCTATGCCATCAAATTTAGTACCTTTTTGTTCATGTTTATAAATGGTTCGGTGATTAATTTTTTGAGGATATCTTATAGAATAAGTGTAAGGATAAACTAGGGCAGCGCAAGATAAGATATGGTTAACGGTTGAAATATTGGATACTACATCAACACTTTCACATTCTTGATAAAGATGCGCTATTGGTAGAAGAATATCATAAATCCTTTGCTTTTTTTTTTCAGTGTTAATAAAGTTGATCATTCCTGTTTTTTGCTCCCATGGCCTCACTTTCATGTTTGCTATAATCAAAAGTTCAAATTTTTCGATCCCATAATTTCTGAAATAACAGGACGCCTCATAAAGAAAGTAAGTAATATCAAAGGTTGCTGGGTTAACACCAAGATCATAAATTGCTACATTACGTTTTATTTTCAAATTTTCAATATTAGTAGAATCTCTTGAAAATACATTCCTAAAAAGACGAGCTATTAATCTAAATCTAAGTAGGTTTTTGATAACTTTTTTAATTATTTCATTCATGAATCATAGAGGTTTCTAAGAGTTCTATCTTTGACAAGACAAATTTTTCAATATTATTTTGATCGAACAGATAGCTTGCTACACCAGCCGATTGACCAGCCTCGATATCTGAAATTCGATCACCTATCATTATAGCATTTTCAGGAGAACATCTCATTGACAACAACAATCTATTTATCATTTCTGGCTTTGGCTTACGACATTCACAATCCAACGAATAATGTTTTACTTTCGCCCCCAACAAGTGAGGACAAATTTCTATTTTGTTAATGTGACCTCCTGCTTTTGCTATTTGCTCTAACATCAAGTTGTGAAATTGATTAACTTCCTCTAGAGAAAAAAAGCCACGTGCCACACCTGATTGGTTAGTCGCTATTACAGCGTTAATTTTTCGTCTTTTTAATTCTTTTAGAAGATTCAATGAACCGGGCATCCAATACAAATCTGATTTATAAATAGGATAACCCGTATCCCTTATTAAGGTTCCATCACGATCAAATATTAACAATTTAATTTTCTTTGGCACCATTATTCAAAAAACTTTTTTATAATTATATCTTAAAGCAATGACTTGATCTTGCCAAATATTTATAGTTTCCGTGATCCACCATGCTAACATTATCAAAAACAAATACATTATCTCAATGATGCATTAAAATTCAATAAGCTAAATTTGGATTAATATCATTGATAGTATTCCATCTATCAAGTAATACAGGATGACTACTAAAACCATTTTTTTCTGTTAGGATTTTTTTGAGTTCAAAGGCTTGCTCAATGCAATCATCAATATCTACAAGGTACCTGTAACTCCCAGCTCTACCAATTGAAAAAACACCTTTTGGCATTAATTCGAAATATTTTTCTGCTTTGAGCATTTCCTTTTTCAAAGGAAGAGGGTAGTGCTTCCCGTTTTGAGATGGATACTCAATACCAATTAGAGAGTTCTTATCTTTGTGATGTGTAAATTTTTTATATTCGACAAGACGAGTTTGTTTTTCCTTACCTGGATAATATACAAAATACACGTTTTTAGGAAAAACGTATTCACTGGGAAATACCATAAGATGCACATCACGTCCCATGAATGCTAATTCTCCAAAACAGGCATCAAACAATATATCTGGCGAAATCGTACTAACAATGTAGTCATAAGAGTACTTTACATCATTCATATAAATCGATTTATTTTTTATATCAAATTTTTGAATTGTTGTGTTTAATAAAATCTTACATTTCCCCTCTATTGAATCAAAAAAGTGATTGTAGCCATCCTTAGCAATTGGATAGCCTGACATGCAATTATCAAGAGCAGCCCTGGGGCCATCCTTGATTGTCACTCCTTTTGGTGACCATTTGAAGGTATCAATTTTGCTTGCCTCAATTTGCCACATCTTTTCTGTATAATTTTTTACAATTTTATTATATAGGATAGTTCCTACAGAATTTATCCAAAACTCTTCAAAGTTTTTAGAATATTCAACACCGTGAACGTTCTCGATTTGTGAAATGATTTCATTAGAGTCAGGCATTGCTCTTACATCATCCATGTGAATTGGAAAATTATAAAAATCATTGTCTTGCTCTACATATGATATGAACTGATGGTCTCCACAATCTCTCAATGGCACGATCGAATCTAGATATCGATATATTTCTTTGTTTTGAGTGAAAAAATGCCTAGGTCCAAAAGTATAGGGATGACCTCCATAAAAATGCGTTCTGACACCAGCCCCAAGTTTGTCTGCCTTATCTATGATGGTAATATCAAATTCATTAACCTCGCTCAGCTTATGTACCGCGGCACAGCCAGCGGTACCTGCACCAATTATTAAGACTTTTTTTTTCATTGATTTGTCCTTCATTGAACCTCATCGACATATATTTTTTTATAATAAAATAGATTTTAATAATACTGTTCGACTAACAACTTCCATTCATCTAGATTTAATTCTAATTTTGATAATTTGTAGGATTCCAATTCATCTAAGATCTTAGAAAAATTTTTGGATATAGAAATATTTTCTAAAACAAACGCTAATCCAATTTTCTTTTGCTTGCACTTATCAATAAAGGTTTCTAATTTGATACCATCAGGCAGCATGGTTAATGAATACATAACGATCATATCACCCTCATGCAAAACATTTAGTGCTTCAAATAATTGATGAAAACAATTGTCAAAACTGCTCTCAAGATTAGGCAAGATGAATGTTCCATTTTTTTGTGATACATACTCTCTGATACAACTATTTTGTGCTGGAACAGGAATACTCATTCCCCCAAATTCCCTAGAGCTGACGTAACCTTTATATTTCAAAATTCAAGTCCCTACCCAAGTATTCACGGCCAATTTCTGTTGCGACACTTTCTGATAATAATTTGTAGAAGATACCAACTCCCCTATCTGCGCTTTTTGTATTTCCTGCAGGAGCAAAGAGGTTTTTGAAGCGGCAATTTATTGAAATTCTTGTGTCATTAGTTTCATTAATCACATTACCATGAAACAGAGTTCCAGAAAAAAGAACTACATCTGATGGATCAACGTTCAAGAATTTGGCTTTTGACCAGTATTTCTGCCTCAAAGCCTCAAGCCCTTCAACTTCAAAAGTTGTCATTTCATAAAAAATTTCTTTCGATGTTTGTCGGTCGAAATAAAACATTGAATTTGTATCGTAACCTTTTGTAAATGCAGTCCACATTACAAATTCAAATGGTGACTGACCTGACAGCGTGTCTGTGTGCATTCCTAATATAGAAGATTTATCATTTGGCATTTGAATGGATAAATTCAGTTTACGCTGAATCAATAAATCAGGACCAAATAGTGAATCTAATAGCCCTTTGGCCATTTTATAATAGTTTTTATCCCAGTTTTCTTGAGCATTTAATGCCCTAAACGCGTTTAGCCTTACAGAATTTAACTCTACAGCATCTCCTGCCGCTAAT
>MDTB01044738.1_pt1 | contig 10701 bp, 13 predicted proteins | sample 811161 | NCBI WGS metagenome assembly MDTB01 (sample SAMN05326650, study PRJNA326480) | marine metagenome | isolation source: seawater | place: Mediterranean Sea | collected 2009 | reverse complement strand
TGTAGATCTTTTCATATTTAATTAAATTATGCCGTATTCAGCCCAAGAGCCATCATAAATACAAGGGAGATACTTATCATTTATTAGAGAATAAGCTAGTGCCAAAACACACGCAGTAACTCCAGATCCACAAGAAAAAACTATATTTTTTTCATTTATATTTTCTAAACAAGAATTAAAAACTTTTTCAAGTTCCACTTTATGTTTAAATGTTTTGTCAACATTTAAGCATAAATTAAAAGGAATACAAAAAGAATTTAAAATATTTCCACTTCTCAAACCTTTCCTTGGTTCTGAAACTTTACCTTCAAATCTTTCTTTGCTTCTAGCATCAATTACTTTAAATTTTTGCATATCAATATTTTCATCTATCAAGTCTTTACTTTTTACAAGTTCCTTTTTTTCAAAACTTTTATAATTAGAGATTTGTACATTTGTTGTTTTATTTGTAATTGTTCTTTTTTCTTTTATCCATTTTTTAAGTCCACCATTTAATACATGAACTAATTTTGGATTATGTCCAAAATAAATAAAATTATACCAACAACGGCAAGAACTAATTACATCTGAATTATCATAGATAATTATTTCATCATTTTGTTTAATTCCCATTTTTGATACTATTTTTTCCCAGTCTTTTATGTCAACTAACATATGAGGGAGATCAGTTGTTTTTTTAGAGTTATTATCTAAATCAAAAAAAATAGAATTTGGAATATGTTGATGCTTATATTCTTCAAATCCATCTCTTTTGGTTTGAGGCATATGCCAAGAGCAATCAATAATTTTTACATTACTTATATTTTTTTCTAACCAATCTGATTCTACTAATGACATCTTATCTTTTTTCTAAATATTTTTGATGATACTCCTCAGCAGGACAATAATTTTTTAACAAAGATATTTTTGTAACCACCTTACCTGATAATTTTTTATCTATATCTTTCAATATTTTTTCAGCTATTATTTTTTGTTTATCGTTCAGATAAAATATTTCACTTCTATATTGTGTTCCAAAATCTGGTCCTTGAGAATTTAAAGTAGTTGGGTCATGAATTTGAAAGAAGATATTTAAGATATTTTCATATGTTATAATTTTCTCATCAAAATTTAGTTTTACTACTTCTGCATGTTTTGTATTGCCTGTGCAGACTTCTTTATAAGTGGTAGTTGGGTTTGTGCCTCCACAATACCCAACTTCTGTTTTGATAATACCTTCAATTTTACTAAATTTAATTTCGGGTCCCCAAAAACAACCAAGTGCTAAAACTGCTATTTCCATTGATTATGAATAAAATTAATCTACAAATTATTCATATGCTTGGTAAAAATCAATTAGGTTTTTTGTACATGTTTCTGTCTATTTGTGCATTTTCATTAATGGACATAATAGTTAAATGGTCAGTTGATTATCCTTTAGGGCAGGTTTTGTTTTTTAGAGGCTTTTTTGGAATAATCTTTTACTTTTTTATAATACCAAGGGATAAAATTCATAATTTTTATAAAACTAAAAGACCTGGTTTACATGCTCTAAGATGTATTTCGGGTCTAATTGCTTTAGTTGCAATATTTATAGCCTTAAGAAAATTACCTTTAGCTACGGTTGTAAGTATTTCTTTTGCTGCACCTATATTCACAACAATTTTTTCTATTTTCTTATTAAATGAGAGAGTGGGAATATTTAGATGGTTAGCAGTTATTATTGGTTTTATAGGTATTTTAATTATAACCGAACCTGGATTTTCCCAATTAAATATTTATTATATTTTTCCAATAATATTTTGTTTAGGCCTTTCTTATGTTGCTATAGCGATCAGACAATTATCTTCTACAGAACCTGTTTGGTTAATTTCTTTTTATTTCTCGTTATCAATAATGTTATTAAGCTTTTTAACAATTCCTAATGGTTGGGTAATGCCAACCTTGGATCATTTTATAATATTGTCATTTATTGGTATTTTTGGAGGAGTTGCAAATTTGTGGTTAAGTCAATCTTATAAATATTCTGAAGTTTCTTTAGTAACTCCTTTAAAATATTTAGCTTTAGTATTTGCAATAATTTTTGGTTATTTTATTTGGGATGAAGTACCAACAATTAAAACATTAATAGGATCATTTTTAGTTATCTTATCTACTTTAATTATTTTTAGAAGAGAAATTTATAATAAAAAAATTATTACTTCAAAAACAGTTAATGATTAAGATGCCAAAATATTGGAGTAAAGCAAAAATTTACTTATCCAAAAAAGACAAAACAATGTCCAGACTGATTAAATTTTATAAAGGTCCATCAGAAACTATTTTAACATCAAGAAGAGATATTTTTTTTTCATTATGCAAAAGTATAATTGGTCAACAAATAAGTGTTGCTGCTGCGAATTCTGTTTTTTTAAAATTTAAAAAAAAATGTAAAAATAAGATAAATGCAAAAACAGTTTCAAAATTAACATTTTCCCAAATAAAAAGATGTGGTTTAAGTCGGCAAAAAGTCTTAGGAATTAAAAGTTTGGCAAAACAATTTATAGATAAATCATTTAATCCAAGATTAATTTCTAATATGAATGATGAAGAAGCTATAATTTACCTTTCAAGTTTGAGACAAATTGGAAGATGGTCTGCAGAAATGATATTATTATTTACTTATAATCGATCTAATATTTGGCCTATACAAGATATTGGTCTTCTTAGAGCAATTTCAAAAAATTATAAGAAAAAATATTTACCGCCTAAACAATTTGTTGAATTATTAAAAAGAAGATTTTCACCTTATTGTTCTGTAGCCACATGGTATTTGTGGAGAAGTATTGATCCAAAACCTATTCAGTACTAAATCCCTCAATTACTTGCATATGTCTTTCAGTTGTATCTTTTGCTAGAGACCAACCAGCTTGATATTCTTTTGAATTATGACATTCAATTGCCTTGGTATAATCAGGAAATTCCCAGATTACTGTTCTAACAAAATCATCTCCATTAAAAGTTTCATGTTTTCCACCTCTCACTAGAGGCTTGCCACCAAAATTTTTAATAATTGGTGTTACAGTTTCTGCGTATTTTTTTAAATTTTCTTGATTATCAACTTTTGTATATAAGCTTATCCAATATCCTTTTTTCATTTAATCAATCCATTTTTTATATTTTTTTTTATTATCTATAATGTATGTGGGTAATTTTTTTAAGTTATACTTTTGTAATTTACTACCCTGCCCAATTTTTTGAGATCTTTTATCTAATTTTAAATCATAAATTGCTATTCTGCTTTTAATTAATTTTTCTATTTGTTTTTTTGTAACTGGATTTACTTCAAATTCTCGATGATGTAGATAAGATTTTAATTTATATCTAATTTGTTCTGCAGTTTTAATATTAGTAAAATGCCAACCACCATTTTTTATAATTTCAACATTTGTGAATTTTTTATCTGAAAAAAAAGTATCTAATCTATAAAATGGGTATTTTCTATCCTTGATATTTCTGAGCCATTGAGGATTTTTTAGATATTTTTTTTTACATGATTTAGTTCCTATCCAATTATAATTTGGTAATTTTAAATTGAACTTGTAATAAAACATCTCTTGCTTAAAAAAAATAAGTTTATCTTTTAATGTCTTAAAATTTACTTTTTTTAAATTAGGAATTTCATCTACATCAGATATCAAAATTATATCATTATCTTTTGCTTTTCTTAAGCCTTTTAAAATATAATTTCTTTGGCTATTTTCTCTAAAGATAGCATTAAAAATATATTTTGTATTTTTTTCATGTTCACTATCATTTTTTTTGATTTGCTTTATTTCACTCGGTATCTGATTGTGGATTAAGTAAATAATTTTCTTATTAAATTTTTTAAATTTATTGATATTAAACTTTAATTTTCTCTTCTCTCCTTTGTGGTTATATATACTTTCAACTATTACAAAATAATCAATAAACTTGTTTAGGGTATTAAGTCTTAAATCTAAAATTAGATCTTCGTCAAAATACATGAAGCAATCAAAAATTTTCATATAGAACTTTTGTTTGTTATTTCGTTAAGACGAAATAAAGCAATCTTTATAACTTGTGCTTTTGCTTCTTTAAACTCTGTTTCATAATCATTATCAATTCTTTTTCTAAAATTTTTAAGGATATCGTTTTTATTTTTTCCTTTCACTGCAATGATAAAAGGAAATTTAAATCTTTTTTTATAATCTAAATTAAGTTTTTTAAATTCTATTAATTCTTCTTTTGTACATGAATTTAGTTGAGCACCAATTTGTTCTTTTGACGAAAAATTGGTTAGTCTTCTTTCTATTGCTAATTTTGGGTGTAAGTTAAAGATTTTAACAATTTTTTCTTTAGAGCAATTATTGTAAATATTTATCATTTTCTCAATCAAATCTTTTGAATTTTTAAAAGGTTTCAGTTTAAAAACTTCATTTGCTATCCATTCTGATTTTTCAAATACACTTCCAAAAGTAGATGTAAAATCAGTTTTAGATAGTGAGTTTAGTTTTTTTGTAAATTCCATTAAATCTCTTACTAAATGTTTTAATATATTTATTATGTAATTTTTGTATAGTAGATAAAATAAGTTATGACTAAATTAACAACTCATGTTTTAGATATTTATTCTGGAAAACCAGGAAAAGGAATTAAAGTTGATTTATTTTTTTTGAATGGAGAAAATAAAGAAAAAATTAACTCAATAGTTTTAAATAATGACGGAAGAACAGATCAGCCATTAGTGGAGAATGATAAATTTAAATCTGGAAAATATGAGTTGGTTTTTTTTATTGGTGATTATTTTAAAAACATAATAAAAAATAACGAACTACCATTTCTTGATGATGTGATTATAAGATTTGGTATTTCTAACAATAAAGAAAATTATCACGTACCCTTATTGATTTCACCCTGGAGCTATTCTACTTATAGAGGTAGTTAAGTGATATCTAGCACTGTTAAATTTTTATTAAATGATAAAATTTTAGAGATCGATAGTCCTGATCCTAATCAAACAATACTAAATTATTTACGATCAGATTTAAAAAAAACAGGTACAAAAGAGGGATGTGCTGAAGGTGGTTGTGGTGCATGTACTGTTGTTGTTGGTGAGTTAGTTAAAGGTGAAATAAAATATAGTTCTATAAACTCTTGTATTTCATTCGTTCCATTTTTAAATGGAAAACAACTTTTGATTGTTGAAGATTTAATCTCTAATAATGGAAGTCTACACCCGGTACAGGATGCAATGGTTAAATTTCATGGCTCACAATGTGGTTTCTGCACTCCTGGTTTTGTAATGTCTTTGTTTTCAATGTTTAAAAATAATAAAAAGTATGAAACTGAATTAATAAAAGATTCTATTTCAGGAAATTTATGTCGTTGTACAGGATATAGACCAATAATTGATGCAGCCAAAAGTTTAAACAAAGTAGAAAAAAAAGATGTATTTAGTAAAAATAAAAGAAAAGTTATTAAACTTTTAAAAAAGATTAATCCAAAAAATACTTTTATCAATTCAGAGAATAAAAAGTTTTTTTCCCCTAAAACAATAAATGATTTAAAAAGTATAATTAAAAAAAATCCAAATTTAAATTTTCTTGCTGGAGGTACAGATTTATCTTTAAAAGTAACAAAGGAAAGAAAAGAGATTTTATGTATAGTAAACTTAAAAGAAATAAAAGAATTAGATTTTATAAGAATAAATAAAAATTATATTGAAGTTGGGGCGGCAACTTCATTAATTAAATTTGAAAATAAAATTAAAAAATATTATCCAGATTTTTATACCATATTAAAAAGATATGGATCTGTTCAGATAAGAAATGTAGGTACTATTGGTGGAAATATTGCTACAGCCTCACCAATTGGTGATACATTGCCGATTTTATTATCTTTAAAGGCAGACATTGTTATTCAAGGTCTTAATAAAAGAAAACTATTACCAATCAATAATTTTTTTACTGGTTATAGAAAAACTAAACTTAAAAAAAATGAATTTATTTATTCAATTAAAATACCTTTATTTAAGAAAAATATTTTTAAAGCTTTTAAAATATCAAAGAGATTTGATGATGATATTTCATCAATATGTGGATCATTCAATTTCGAGATTAATAACAATAAAATCAAAAAAGTATATATTGCGTATGGAGGAATGGCGGCAGTACCAAAAAGAGCAAAAGCTTGTGAAGAAATTCTTAAAAATAAACCGTTAAAAATTAGTACATTTATTAAAGCAAAAGATTATTTAGATAAAGATTTTGAACCTATTAGTGATATGAGAGCTAGTAAAGAATATAGGCTTGAAGTAGCTAAAAATTTATTAATTAAATGTTTTGTTGAAATAAATACAAAAAAATTAACTAGAGTTATTTAAATGAGTAAGGAAGACTATATTGAAAAAATTAGACCTCACGATAGTGCCTATAAACATGTTAGTGGCTACGCTGAATATACAGATGATATCAATGAACCAATAGGTACTTTATATGGGGCAATTGGTTTAAGTAAAAAAGCACACGCGATAATTAAAAAGATCGATTTAAGTGAAGTTTTTAAAAGTAGAGGTGTTATTTCAGTTGTTACTCATAAAGATATTTCTGGAAGAAATGATGTTGGACCAGTTTTTGATGGAGACCCTATATTTCCAAAAAATAAAGTAGAGTTTTATGGTCAGCCATTATTTGCTGTGGCTGCTACTTCTACTGAGTTGGCAAGAAAAGCAGTATTAAAAGCTAAAATTATATATAATGATTTAGAGCCAATAATTACTATCAAAGAATCTTTAAATAAAAATCAATTTTTATTTAAGCCAAGAAAAATTAAAAAAGGAAATCCATCTAAAAAAATTAAATTTTCAAAAAATAATTTAAAAGGATATTTTACAACAGGAAGCCAAGAACATTTCTATTTAGAAGGTCAAGCTGCTTTTGTAATTCCTAAAGAAGATGATAATTTTTTAGTATATAGCTCGACGCAACATCCATCCGAAACACAACAATTAATTGCAAAAATGTTTAATCAAAAAAGCAATTCTATAAATGTTGAAGTTAGAAGGATTGGAGGCGGATTTGGAGGTAAAGAAACAAATTTCATGACTGCTTGCATTTGCGCCTTATTGGCAAAAAAAACAAGTAAACCAATTAAATTAAGATTAGATAGAGATGAAGACATAATTTTAACTGGTAAAAGACATGAATTTTTATCTGAATATGAAGTTGGTTTTAATAACGAAGGTGTTATCCAAGGTTTAAAAATAAATTTATCTTCAAATTGTGGAATGTCTCCTGATTTATCAGTTGCTATCAACGAACGAGCATTACTTCACTTAGATAACGCATATTATATTTCAGATATAGAGGTAACTAATTATTTATGTAAGACAAATATTCCTACCTCAACGGCATTTAGAGGTTTTGGTGGAAATCAAGGAATGATGGCTATTGAGAATATTATAGATAATATTTCAAGATATTTAAAAAAAGATCCAATTGAAGTTAGGAAAAAAAATTTTTATCAAAATAATAAAAAAAATATAACTCATTATGGAATGAGTCTTCAAGATAATGTTATCAATGAAATATTTAAAAAGTTGGAAAAAACATCAAATTATAAAAAAAGATACTTAGAAATTAAAAAATATAATAAAAAAAATAAGTATAAAAAAAAAGGTTTAGCGATTACACCAGTAAAATTTGGAATTTCATTTACTACAATCCATTTAAATCAAGCCGGTGCATTAGTTCATATTTATACTGATGGAAGTGTACATCTAAATCATGGTGGAATAGAAATGGGCCAGGGAACACATACTAAAATAGCACAACTTGTAGCTAATTCGTTTGGATTACCTTACAATTTAGTTCATATTTCATCAACAAATACTTCTAAGGTTCCAAATACTTCAGCAAGTGCAGCTTCCTCAACGACCGACCTTAATGGCGCTGCAGCACTTAATGCTGTATCAAAAATAAAATTTAATTTAGAAAAGTTTATAAAAAAGAAATATAAAATTTATAATTATCAGGCAGAGTATAGGGATCAACATATAATATTTGGTAATCAAAATTTTGAATTTAAAAAGATAATTCAAGAAGCTTATTTAAATAGAATATCCCTTTCTTCTTCAGGTTTTTATTCAACTCCAAAAATAAATTTTGATAAAAAAAGATTTAAAGGAAGACCTTTTTTATATTTTTGTTATGGTGCGGCTGTTTCTGAAGTTACAATAGACACACTTACTGGCGAAAATGTATTAGAAAGAGTTGATATTTTACATGATGCAGGAAAACCCATTAATTCAGCTCTTGAATTAGGTCAGATAGAAGGTGGTTTTGTTCAAGGTCAGGGCTGGTTAACAATTGAAGAATTAAACTGGAAATCAAACGGGCAGATTACAACTTTTTCTCCTTCAACTTATAAAATACCAGCAGTAAGCGATATGCCTAAAAAGTTTAATGTTGAAATATTCAAAAAAGGTTTAAATGTTGAGAGAGTTGTTAATAAAGCCAAAACAACTGGAGAGCCGCCTTTAATGCTTGCTATGAGTGTTTTCTTTGCAATTAAAGATGCGATAGCCTCAATATCAAATTATGAAAAAATTCCTAATATTGATGCCCCAGCGACGCCAGAAAAAATATTATTGAGTATAAAAAAATTAAAAAATATAATTTGATTTTATGAAAAATAATTCAAAATTTATGTTAAGAGCTATAGAGCTTTCAATACAAAGTGCAAAATCCAAAGGTGGCCCTTTCGGCTGTGTTATTGTTAAAGATAATCAAATAATTGCTGAAGGTCATAACCAGGTAACAGCAAATAATGATCCAACTGCTCATGCTGAAATAGTTGCGATTAGAAATGCTTGCAAAGAATTAAACAATTTTTTTCTTAAAGGCTGTGATCTTTATACAAGTTGCGAACCATGTCCTATGTGTTTATCAGCAATTTACTGGTCTCATGTTGATAATATTTATTATGCAAATACAAGAATGGATGCAAAAGATATAGATTTTGATGACTCATTAATTTATTCAGAAATAATTAAAGAAATAGATCAAAGAAAAATTAAAATGAAACAAATGAATAGAAATGAGGCACTCGAAGCATTTAAAATTTGGCAAAATAAAGAGGATAAAATTAAATATTAATGGAAGCTTTTACTTACGCACTTAAGTGGTCAGAGGCAATACTAAGATGGGGGCATGTATTATTTGCAATATTATGGGTTGGAAATAGTTTTTTATTTAATTATTTAGACAATAGATTGAATAAAAAAATCAGTTCAAAAGATATTGATGGTGAAGGATATTTAATGCACTCAGGTTTTTTTTACAAGCTCTCAAGATTAAAAACTTCACCAGATAAAACTTATCTAAATCAACTTGTAATTTTTAAATGGCAAAGTTATTTAACTTTTATTACAGGAATACTTTTATTAGCTGTTATATATTATTATAATTCTGGTATATTAATGGTTGATAAAAAAGTTTTAATTATATCTCCATTAACAGCAATTTCTTATTCTATTTTGTCTTTAATTATCTCTTGGATTATTTATGATTTTTTATGTAAATCTAATCTCATAAAAAATAATTTTTTATTTCTATCTATTATACTAATCTTATTAGGTTTTTTATCATTTGGTCTTACAAAAATTTTTGGGGCAAAATTTGCTTTTTTAAGTGTTGGTTTGATTATTGGAACAAACATGTTTGCAAATGTTTTTACAGTGATAATTCCTAATCAAATGAATATAATTAATAGTAGCAAGAAAAATAAAAAATTTGACATGAGCTTGTCTTTGGCTGCTAAACAAAGATCAATACATAATAATTACTCAACTTTTTTGGTGTTATTTATTATGCTATCTGGTCATTATAGCTTTTTAGTTTATCATAAATATAACTGGTTAATTTTATGCTTAATTGGAATTATTTCTGCACTAGCAAGACATTACTTTAACTTAAGAGGTAGAAAAATTAATAATCCTAGTATTCTATTTACATCAATAATTGCTTTGATAATACTGGCTACAGTAATATTTATATTCAAAAATTGATTAATAAAAAATGTCAGAAAAATTAATTGTTAACTGGGATGACTATAATAGTACTGTCGAAAAATTAGCTATCCTAATAGAAGAAAGTAATTATAAGCCAACAATATTAATTGGAATCATGAGAGGTGCTGCTCCCATGATAGACGTATTAAGTAGAATTTTTAAATTGAAATGTGCTTATCTTGCAGTTGAATCCTACAGCGGAAAAGGGGTGGAGGATGAACAGGGAGATATAGTATTTTCAAGAGAAATGAGTTCTATAGCACCTAATATGGGTGGAAGAATTTTATTATGTGATGATTTATCTGATACAGGAATTACTTTTAATAAAAGTATCGACTGGTTAAAAAAATATGGACCGATAAAAGGAAAGATAGAAGATATAAAAACAGCAACTCTTTGGAAGAAAAATAAATCTACATTTGAACCAGATTTCTGTGCCGTAAGATTGGATGCTGACCCTTGGATTGTCCAACCTTTCGAAATTTATGAAGAAATTAGAATCGAAGAAATTAAAAAAAAACATCAAAAATAAAAAAAAGGCGACTTAAAAGCCGCCCTTTTTTATAATTATATTTTACGCTACTAAGAAACTAACTACACTTAGTGCAGCAATAACCCATATTGCTGGACTAGTTTCACCAAATTTACCA
>MDTB01122001.1_pt1 | contig 10702 bp, 10 predicted proteins | sample 811161 | NCBI WGS metagenome assembly MDTB01 (sample SAMN05326650, study PRJNA326480) | marine metagenome | isolation source: seawater | place: Mediterranean Sea | collected 2009 | reverse complement strand
TCGCAAAGATGGCTGCAGCTGAAGGCTTTGTTTATCTACCTCGAGGAGGAGATACATGTCCAAGGATGGTAATCGAAGCCAAGGCTTTGGGTTGCGAACTTGTCTTAAATGACGATGTTCAGCACGCCAACGAAGAGTGGTTTACTGGAGATGCTGAAGATATGTTGGCATATCTGTATGCCGGCAGAGAGCGTTTTTGGAGAGCAATTAAGTCCATCCATCAGTACACCCCAACAATAAGCGGGTACACAACATTGAGAAATGCAACTCGAATGGGCTACCCATGGAAAGCGACAGTCAATTCCATGTTAGGATTTTGCCATGAAGTCATTGTTGTCGATGGTGGCTCAGATGACGGTACATGGGAAACCTTACAGGCATTGGCCAATGAACAGGAAGATGGTAGACTAAAAGTGTACCAGCACTCTGTAGATAATGACCACCCATCATTTGCATATGAGACAGATGGAAAGCTTAAAGCTACCTCTAGATCATACTGCACCGGGGATTTTTGTTGGCAGATGGATGCCGATGAAATTGTTCATGAAGATGATTACTCAAAAGTTCATCAGCTACTGAGAGCATTCCCAGTCCATTGTGATATTGTTTCACTTCCTGTTATAGAATACTGGGGAGGGGATGAAAAAGTTCGAATGGATATTAATCCCTGGAAATGGCGGCTTAGCAGAAACCTTCCCCACATAACACAGGGAATACCTAAAGAGCTTGAAAGGTTTGATGAAGAAGGGAACATATACGCCGCACCAGGTACCGACACATGTGATTATGTTCATTCAGACTCAAAGGAAAGATTACCCCACATTGGGTTCTACAATGAGCAGGCTCACAATGTAAGGTTGGCTGGCTTATCTGGTAATGCTAAAGCTGTTGAAGCATATCAAGATTGGTTTCGAAGAGCTATCGAACATATGCCATCGGTCCACCACTATTCGTGGTATGATATCCCGAAAAAGATAAGGCAATACCAGCTCCATTGGGCGTCGTTCTGGAAAAGCCAGTATCGTCATGATGCTGAGGACACTGCTGAAAACAATGTTATGTTCGATAAACCCTGGACAGAAGTAACTGATAAAGATATTCAAGTACTTGGTGAAAAATTGGCTTCAAAACTTGGCGGCTGGATATTCCATGAGAAAGTGGATTTTTCCTACAGCGTTCCGCATATCCAGATAGAGCGTGATCATCCAATAGAGTTTAAGAATCTTACGAGCGCAACAAACGGCTCGGAGCAGGAATAGGTGTTAGAAATAGAATGACAGCTGTCTCAATATTAGTACCGTTGTACAACTGCGAAAAAACAGTACATAGAGCCTTTAAGTCGTTACAGGATCAGACGTTTCAAGATTTTGAAGTGATTGCTGTCAACAATAACTGCACAGACTCTACGGTCGATATTGTCAAAGAGTTTCAGTCTACAATGGAGATTAAGGTAATCGATTGTCCAGAGCAAGGTATCGTGCCAGCGCTAAATGTCGGAATCAGGAATTGTGCTAGCGATTTGATAGCAAGACAAGACGGTGACGATTACTGGCATCCAGACAAGTTAGAAAAACAAATTGCTTTTTTGCAAAATAATCCTGGCATCGACATCTTGGGAACTCAAATAAGATTACTAGATGAAGACGGTACAGTCCAAGAGACAGGGACTATGGGTATTAAGATACGGTACCCCATAGAAAGCCATCAAATCATAGCAGGTTTGTTGTACGGTCAGAACACAATTTGTCACCCTTCGGTAATAGTCAGAAAGCGCATCTTTGATTATGTTGGCGGATATGAACAGCTGTTTCCCCTGGCGGAAGATCTGCATTTGTGGACCCGATGCATACCTCATTTTAAGTTTGCCAACTTGCCTGAAGTGCTGGTCGATTATACTCAAAAGTATGATCCCACGTATAATGCGCAAGTACCGCTGCTCATATCTGACATGTACTACGAACTGTATAAGATCGCTGGGGTGATATCTGGTGAAAGAGAACAACGCGTTTACGACTGGCAGGTGGATCCAAACAGCCACGGAAATGTAAAGGGATAGACATGATAAAAATGAAGATTGTGGTACCCACTTACAACACTGAGCAATGGATAGAACGTTGTTTAAGATCCATAAGCTCACAAACTTTTAAAGACTGGGAGTGTGTGATTATAAATGACGCCTCCACAGACTCCACTGGATCAAAAATCGACGCCCTTGACTTTGTGAAGAACGATGAGAGGTTCAGTGTTGTGCACAATGAAGTTAACGTGAAGGCCCTTAAGAATATCGTTGATGGATTCAACTTTTTGGATTGCCCATCTAATCCCAACTGCATCATGATGGTGATCGATGGCGATGACTTTCTATATTCAGAAAAAAGCTTGGAGATAATCGGCAATGTCTATGTCAACCACCCGCAGCTCTTGTTAACATACGGCGACTGGATCGGGTATCCTTACGGAGATAGAAGCAATTGTCGGCCCTACTCAAGAGAGGTGATCGTTAATAACGATTACAGAACTGCAGACTTTTGTGCATCTCACTTAAGAACGTTTAAAAGCAGACTGTGGTATTCGATAAGGGATGAAGACCTACGAGATGATACAGGCAAATACTTCGAGGCTGGTTGGGATGTCGCTTTCATGGTCCCAATGTTAGAGATGGCTCAGGAAAGACATGCTTATGTACCTTGGGTGCTGTACTGCTATAATAAAGATAATCCGCTTTCAGATTTTAGGGTACATGCTGAGTCTCAATTAAGCGCAGTGGAAGTAGTCAAGAAAAAGCAAAAGTACAAGAGGATTGATTAGGGTGACAGACAATTTACAGAAATCCAACCCAGTTTGGGGAGTCGAATCTGCGTTTTATAATCAGGTTAATAATCTTGTAGCCAACACCGCGGTAGAATGTCAGCAAAAGATGATCGCATTTGACTACAGTTCCCAACAGGACAAAGTCAGCAAATTCTACACTTCCTTGAGTAAAGGAAGCGTTATTGATCTGCTGATCGTAATACCTTACAAGTCTAGAGAAGAGCACCTTAGAGCGCAAGTGTCAAACCTAAAAGAGCAAATAGAAAAATTAAAAGATCCCTCTAGGGTCAAAATTGTGTTGTCAGAAATGGATTCTTCTCCGACTCAACTTGAGTTTGCTCTACAAAACGACTTGTCGTACGTATACTATCCGGATAGTCATCCGATATCTTATGATAATGGTTCTCCGAATATCTTAGATCTTGGATTCAACAAATGTTTTTTGATGAATCGCGGTGTTTGGTCTCTTATGTACAGAAACAAGACTTGTGCAAAGAATGTTTTATTTCACGATGTAGACCTGATCATGGGAAAAAAATGGGTACAAGATTGTTTAGACACTGCTGATTTTTTGAATGCTAGCTCTCCATATAGATGGGTATGTCAAACGATAAAAGACAGAAAAGTAGAATATGTTAGTTCTGAATTGACTGAAGAGTATTTTTCTGGTAGAAAAAGTTTAGATGACTTAAACAGCCAAGACCATGTGATATCGCCGACGTATCCTGAGAAGTTTCCTCCAGGAGGTTCAATAATGGTGCCTGCCGACTTGTTCGCTGCTGTTGGCGGGTATGATGAACATTTATTTTTTGGGTATAGCCCTGAAGATAAATTCTTTTTAGACAAGTGCTTAGGTGTGATAGGCAAAAAATCTCCCCATGTTTTGGGCACTCATTCAAGATGTTTTCACATGCATCACGAAAGAAGCTCTCATGAGTCGTTATCTCTGTCTCACATGTGTACCATCGCGGAATTGGTAGGTTCTAGATTATCTCCTTACATGAAGGCGACAAACTTTTCCATATGTCATTCACAAAGAAAGATATATTCTAGACTGTATATGACTGAAGAAGAAATCCTTACTGAGCTCATTGACAAGATGCAGTTTCACCCCGCACTCCCTTCTATGATGAGGCTCCATTATAATTCCGACGAAGAAGCGCATGCTTATATAGAGATGGCTTCTGGAATAATGCCTAAAAACTCTGCACATTTTGGTTTAATAATGTCTGTCTTTAACTTTGACCCAAATAGACGCTCTGCAGAGTCATACCTCAACCAGAGTCTAGAGCGACATGCTCCACCCCTGACAGTGGAGTTTAAGTAAACATGTTTTATTCATATCCAAGGATTGGATCCAACGGCCGGCTCGGTAATCAGATGTTCCAGTATGCCACTACTTTCGCAGCATCTAAAATGCACAATTGTGATATTCTAATGCCAGATATTGAGTGTGAACTATACGATACGTTTCCGCATTTGTCTTGCAAAAAAAAGCCTCCGGAAGAGATAATCAGTTCTGCAAAGTTTGTGTTTAGACCGAACGAACGGATGGACTTCGTGTATGACCAAAACATTTTATCATGCCGAGCAGACTGTGTTTTAGATGGGTACTATCAGTCTGAGCTATACTTTTCCAAGTTTAGAAACGAAGTACTAGAAGAGTTTAGGTTTTCTGAACTTGTGAAAAATGAATCTATCGACTTGCTTCAAGTGATCCATGGAGGCTCTTCCCCACTATGCGCTGTCCACTTTCGTAGGGGAGACTACGTTGGGTTAGGTGACGTCCACACCAACCTCGACCATGAATATTACAGCACCTGCTTTTCTTACATGAAAGAACAAGTACCTGGTATAAAGTTTGTTGCATTTTCTGATGATAGGGAGTGGTGTAGAGAGAACTTACCTAAGGACATCGTAGTACCTGCTTCTGTGTCAGCCCAGCACGATCTTTGTGCGATGTCGCTTTGCGATTATCATATTATAGCCAATAGCTCATTTAGCTGGTGGGGATCTTGGCTATCTAATAGCAAGATGACGATTGCTCCGAAGCAGTGGTTCGGTCCAGCTGGCCCGAAAGCTTGGGAGACTATATACTGCAAAGGATGGGGAATAGCTTAATGAGATATGACTTCTTTATTACGTGGGGCAATGGACTAAACCATCTAGCAGGTATCCATAACATCATAAGACAAGATGATAACTTTAATATCGTAAGAGTCTCTCGAATCGCAATAAAGAATATGCACCGGTTCATAGAAGATGTTTATGCCTGTGATACCGTACCAATAGAACACCTAAGAGGTAAAACACAATACCTATTGAACAGCCCTCCTATGGCGTTTTTTACGCTTGTTAAAAATTACCACCCGGATGAGCAATACTTCGGCGAGGGTGAGTTTCGACACATCCAATGTACAAAGGTAAAAAAGCTCAAGGAAAAAATCAGGAATGCATTTAACCCCAAGTTTCAGGACCCTAACCATACGGTTCCACCTCTAAGTCCTGGGGTGAGTCATGAGCATTGTATTCATGCCTCAGACTATGAGTCACAGGTTGAGTACATACTAAATCTATTCAAAATGGGAGACATTCCTTATTATGAAAAAAATGCTCAACTTGGTTTTCCTCAAATTACTTGGCATGTTGATTTGACTGGAAAAAAAGTCAATGTTGTAGAAAGAAAAGTAGACGATCTTTTTATAAATCTTGTTGACAAAGGCTTAGTGAAGATCCAAGACTCTCCGCACTACCAGTACGTAAACGGAAATCAGCTCCCTTATTTGCAGTACATAGAGAGTAATTTAGGCATTTCCCTACAAGAAGATCACTTTCTAGAAAGCTTTGACAAGCTTTTGGACAATTTTTCTTTATCATATATCGAAAATAATAAGAGCTATATCTTAATCGGAAAAAATAGCCAAGTCATTGATGGAGCTCATAGAGTTTGTATCATGAAGAAATTAGGGGTAGACACCATAAAGTGTTTTGAAACTGTGGAGAATACAGGCAAATGATACTAGCTGTAACGGGACTATACAGAAATAAAGACATGTTCAAGCCGTTGCTGAAAGAGTATTCTGATCTTCGAGAAAAGGGTGTCATAGAAAAAATATACTTTTCGACCTGGAAAGAAAGAATAGCTTCTTCCGAAATAACCGAGCTGAAAGATCTTGGTGTTGAGCTAATACTCGAAAGTGAGCCGACCAATATTGGACCAGGCAGTGTTTATGCGCAAGTAAAGTCTGTCTCCAATTGTTTAGACAGGATTGATGATGATTCTTTTGTGTTTAAGACTAGAACAGATATTGTCGTCCGCGCAGGACTAATAGAAGCTATACACAAAAAATATGAAGAGGGTGAGTTATCCGCAGTCTCCTCCACCGGTTTCACATCTAAGATATGGTTAAACGCATTTGAGGTCACAAAGCCGTTCTATGTAGAAGATACCGTGTATGCTTCAGAGTGCAGCAGCTTAAAGAAGCTGATTAGCTTTGATAACTCTTTCGACGCCGCATACGGAAAATGCTCTATTGGTGGAGAAACCCACATCCGGCAATTCATCAAGCCGTTTCTGGAGAAGTATAACATATTCGAAAGGTACAAGGAGTTGCTAATAATAGGTGGCAACTTTATTAGCAGAGATGAAAAAGAATTACGTGAGTTATTGATCGGTAGCGATGAGTATAGACAAATGCTAGCAACCTACTACCACATTTTGTTAAACTATTTCCACGTTTATCATGATCCGAACCTTATTGTACATAAGCAGTCCTATTCAAATTCGCTCAGCACACCGTTCAATAATGGGTCTTTCATAGAAAATTTTGTGAACCAACGTCTTCCTAGCGGTGTAATCCAGAGGTGGTGCCACCAAGCGAAGTGGCTAGAAGATGTGAAGCAGGGAAGGTTCAACCATGAGGCTCCCGCTAAAGATATTCAAGAGAAAATGCTGGAACTAGAAAATGCCTAACTTTTCAAATTTGATTGACATTGCTGAATTGCTAAAAGATTGTGATGTGGAGTACTGCGTTGTAAAAAAGCCAGAGCATTTTCCGAAATATGTGTCTTATAGCGATGTTGACATTATCTGCGCAGACAGATATAGAATGAGCTCGTTTATCTTAGGAAAGCTAAATCCCAGAAGGGGAAAAGATATCTCCATTAAAGTGAACAAGAGCGAAAAGAAAGGATTTACGCATCTCGACATCTACATTCCAGGTGCGGATCGTTTAGATCTTAAGTTAGACTTAGTAGATGATCTAAGCAAAGTTTATAACAAGACCTCTGTAAAGAAAAACCTGACCGCTGAACTTCTTAAGAACAGGATTTCTGTTAATGGCATTTATTTTCTGCAAACTAAATTCGAGATGGTCGTAAGGATGTTAGAATATAGAGAGTACATATCAACCCGCCCTGAAAAAATTAAGCACCTAAAATATGTTGAGGAAAACACCGACCTAATGGACGAGTTTAAAGAAGTGTGGTGTGAGTATATTCAAGAAGAGTGATACCGTATGATTAATGTACTTTTAGATTGTGCCTGGGACTCTTCAAGGTCGTTACTAAGTAGATATTCCAGAATGACACCTAACGGCACTGGCGTGTGGGGTCGTGTTAAGGGCGTAGAGAATATTGATGATGCTGACGTAGTTGTGTGTCTTGGTCTAAAAACGAATAAAGATTACAAGGGCAAAAAAGTAATACAGCTTAGGAGAGAACCAGACTTCATTGAGAAGTTTGTTGAGCATCCTGAAGCGTCCTCCATTCTGGACTATGCTGACAGAGGATATCACGCTGGAACGTATCACCTAAAGTCATCGTATGATGAGTTAACAGCACTAGAATGTCCAGAAAAAAATGAGTTGTGCAGCTTAATAAGCAGTTCAAAGTGGCCTGGAAGAAATAATGTGGTTTCATTTATCTCTACGTCGCCGGCGGCTTCAAAAATACATTTTTTTGGAAAGCAACTGGATACCGTCATAGGAAAAAAAATGCATATGGGCGAACTCGGCTTTCCAAGCTCGAACTGTAAAGAAGGTGCCTTAAAACCTTATACATATAGCATAGCTTTAGAGAACTCAGTTCAGGAATGCTATTTTTCTGAAAAATTAATAGACTGCTATTTAACGTGGGCTTTTCCGATATACTACGGATGTCCCAACCTAAGCGAATATTTTCCCAAAGAATCTTACATTTATTTAGATCCAAACGTTCTTGACAACTTAAATGAAGTTCTAGAGCGACCAATTTCCAGACTGCAAAAGTCTGCGCTAGACTATTCTAGGCAGCTTGTCTTGAACAAATATGGTATCTGGCCTACGATTGATAGAATGGTAAATGAGTTATAGTTGCATGAAGAATGAAAACCGCCCAAAGACGATATTTTGTGATATAGACGGCACTCTTGTAGAGCACTCTGATCCTTGTCAGACGGCTTTCCCAAAGCACACACTAAAACTAATTGATGGTACACACAAAAAGCTTTTAGAATGGGACCGAAGGGGCTATAACATAATCCTGACTACCGGGCGCCGTGAAGGATCTAGAAAAGAAACAGAAAAGCAGCTTTCCCAAGCTGGAATAATTTATGATAAGCTGATCATGGGAATAGGTGGCGGCCCTAGGGTACTAATAAATGACTGTAAGCCTGACGGAACAAAAACTGCTCATGCAATTACTGTCAACCGGAATGAAGGTTTATCATCTGTGACAGTGGAAGACCTTAGGATAAAATCAATCGAGTATTTTGAGGCATTTTCCGATAAGCAGCTTAGTAAGCTCTCATCTATGTTTACAGATAAAGTGGAGCTGAAAGACTGGAACAATCATGCAGTTGGGAAAGAAGACGTTTTGTCAGTTAACGAGAGCATATTTAATTCTTGTGATCTTTTAGCCGTGGATGTAGAAAGAATGCACGTTTGTGATATGACGGTCATTGCTGAGATTATAGTAAGTGTAGATAGCGAGAAAATACCCGTGACAGACATTATACGTTTCAATGATTGTGAGCAGATCATTTCAATAACAGCTTACAGAGGTAACTAATGGAAAAAACAACCAGACCGTGGGGAACCTACGAGGTCCTCTTGGATGATGACAACTGCAAAGTCAAAAAAATAACAGTCAAACCCGGGCAAAGTCCAAGCTATCAGTATCACCACAAAAGAGCAGAAGACTGGATAGTAATTAGCGGTACCGGTACGGTTAGGCTAGATGAACATGTGTTACATATTTCCCCTGGCACCAGTGTGCACATTCCGGTCATGTCAAAGCACTCAATACAAAACACGGGTGAGGAAGATCTTGTGTTTATAGAAGTCCAGACAGGTGAGTATTTCGGCGAGGATGATATTGTAAGGCTAGAAGACAAATATGGAAGAGCTTAGGGTATTAATAACTACAAGCGGTATTGGAAGCAGACTGGGTGACTTAACAAAATACACAAACAAGTCTTTGGTTCGAGTTGGTGGCACCGCCGCGATCACAAGAATAATAGATGGCTATCCTCCGTCAACACATTTTGTAATCACTCTTGGGCACTACGGCACTCACGTTAAGCAGTATCTGCAAATGGTACATGAGTCGACTAAGTTTACGTTTGTGGAAGTTGATAATTTTGATGGTCCTGGATCTAGCCTGTTATACTCAATAGGAGAAGCAAGAAAATACCTACAGCAGCCCTTTGTATTTCATGCATGTGACACCTTATCCAAGGGTCATCCAACCACTATAGACAAAAATTGGGTGACAGCATTTAAGGTAAAAGCCGCCGACCAATACAGGACCCTCAAGCTGGACTCAAATTTAAAATTTGCTGGGTTTAATGAGAAGGGAGAGATGTCTTTTGATTATGCCTATCCTGGGGTTTGTGGTATAAACAGTTATAGCGAGTTTTGGGATGCCTTCGATGAGATCGTAAAGTCAGGAGATGATTCTCAGCTATCTGATTGTAGCGTGATCAATAAACTGGCTGCAAATCAAGCGTTTGATATTGTGGAGCTTGAAGAGTGGTGTGACATAGGGAATGCATCTGAACTGGAAAAAACCAGATCAATCTATAAAGAAGAATATGACGTTCTAGATAAACCTAATGAAAACATCTACTTCTATGATGGTAGTGTAGTAAAGTTCTTCCACGATGAAGACCTGGTAGAGAAAAGGGTAAAGAGGTCCCTGATTCTAAAAGGCTTAGTTCCAGCGGTAACATCTTCATCTAGTAATTTCTTTAAGTATAGTTTTACTTCTGGTGATCTTTTTTCAAAGACCGTCAACCCGGAAAAAATGCGTAGGTTTTTGGCGTGGTTATCAACCAACATGTGGAGCATCGATAGCAGTAAAGACATAACTGGACTGTGTTCAAACTTTTATTTTGAAAAGTCTAACTCTCGTATCCAAAGCTTCTTAAATGGTAGCGAAGACTCTTCATGCGTGATAAATGGTCAGCTGGTTCCGCCAATTGAAGAAATGCTTTCGCAAATTGATGATAAGTGGTTGTGTAGCGGTTCGGCTAGTCCCATACACGGAGACCTCATTCTAGATAACGTCATAGAGACAGATGACGGCTTTATGCTTATAGACTGGCGCCAAGATTTTGCGAATGACCTTAAGCACGGTGACATATATTATGACTTAGCAAAACTCAATCATAACTTGATCTTTAATCACGAGTTGGTAAATTCAGGAAATTATTTTGTTTCCGATTCTGAAGGTGGTGTCAAGTGTGATATACTGTGTAGCAAAAACCTTATTGATTGCCGGCAAGTGTTGCATAACTTTATAGTAGAAAATGGTTTTGACCTGGATAAGGTCAACCTTCTTACATCCTTGATATGGATTAATATGTCTCCCCTTCATGAGCACCCACTTGATAAGTTTTTGTTTTGCTTTG
>MDTB01069597.1_pt1 | contig 10702 bp, 22 predicted proteins | sample 811161 | NCBI WGS metagenome assembly MDTB01 (sample SAMN05326650, study PRJNA326480) | marine metagenome | isolation source: seawater | place: Mediterranean Sea | collected 2009 | reverse complement strand
TTCAAGACGATGTAACTAAAAAGATAGCAGGCTAATTATGGAAAAACAAAATATAAGAATTAAATTAAGAGCTTATGATAATAAAATTTTAGATCAATCAACTCAAGAAATAGTTAATACTGTAAAGAGAACTGGTGCAAATATTAAAGGCCCCATTCCTTTACCTACAAAAATTGAAAAATATACTGTTTTAAGATCACCTCATATTGATAAAAAAAGTAGAGAACAATTTGAAACAAGAACACACAAAAGATTAATTGATATAATTGAACCAACACCACAAACTGTAGAAGCTTTAATGAAACTGGATTTAGCTTCAGGTGTAGATGTGGAGATAAAGATCTAAATATGAGTGAAATAGCTTTAATAGGAAAAAAATTAGGAATGACTAGGGAATTTTATAAAACTGGTCAATCAGTTCCTGTAACTGTAGTTAAAATGGAAAAAGCTAGAGTTATTCAGGTTATTGAAGAAGAAAAAAGAGGCTATAAAGCAGTCCAATTAGGTTTTGGTAAAATTAAAAATTCAAAATTAACAAAAGCTATGAAGGGATTTTATACAAAAAAAAATACTGAAGCTAAAAAGAAATTGAAAGAATTTAGAGTAAAAAACACTGAGGAATTTAAAGAAGGAAATGAATTTGGTTTAGAAATCTTTAAAGAAGTTAAATTTGTAGATGTTAAATCAAAAACTATTGGGAAAGGTTTCGCCGGGGTAATGAAAAGACATAATTTTGGTGGCTTAAGGGCTTCTCATGGTGTTTCAGTTTCTCATAGATCACATGGTTCTACTGGGCAAAGGCAAGATCCTGGAAAGGTATTTAAAGGAAAAAAAATGGCAGGACACATGGGTGATAAAACTAGGACAATCCAAAATATTGAAATTATAAAATCTGATTTAGATAACAATTTATTGTATCTAAAAGGATCAATACCTGGATCAAAAAATACAGAATTATTGGTTAAAAAAGCAGTTAAAAATATTCAGAAGTTAACAATTAAAGAAAAAATTGAAGTATTAGAAAAAGCTAAAAAAACACCAGAAAAAAAGAAGAAATAAAATGAAATTAGAAAAAATAAATTTAGATGGAAAAAAAGATACAATTGAAGTTTTGGATAAAATATTTTCTGGTAAAATAAATAAGCGATTGGTTAATAGTGCACTTTATAAAACTAATGCAAATTATAAAGGTAGGCATGCAAAAACAAAACAACAGAATGAAATTAAAGGATCAACATCTAAAATTTATGCTCAAAAAGGAACTGGTAATGCAAGACACGCAAGCAGAAAAGCTCCAATCTTTATTGGTGGTGGTATTGCACATGGTCCCAAGGGTGAATTGGCATACAAAAAGAGAAAGCTAAACAAAAATGAAAAAAGGTTAAGTATAGTGTCCTTAATAACTGAAAAAAATAAATTAAAAAATTTAATTATTTTTAGTGATTTTAAAAATGAAATTAAAAAAACAAAAGAAATGAATTCTATACTTAATAAATTTGAGATTAATAATACACTTATGATTTTAGATAAATCATCTAAAGATAAAATTGAAAAATCTGCGAGAAATATTCCAAATATAAAAATTACAGACATTAATCATTTTAGCGCTTTTGATATTGTTAAATTTAAAAAAGTTGTCTTTACTGAATCTGCGGTTAAAGAACTTGAAAAGAGATATTCATAATATGGAAAAGATTCATTTATACGATAAAATATTGTCACCTTTAGTTACTGAAAAGTCCACTAATCTTTCAGAACAAAATAAGATAACCTTTAAGGTACCAAATAAAGCCAATAAGATTAATTTGAAAAAAAATATAGAAAAAATTTTTAAGGTAAATGTGACAAAAATAAATATCATAAATAAACAGTCTAGAAAAAAAATAACCAGAGGAAAAAAAGTTAGAGTTCAAGGTTATAAAAAAGCAATAGTTACTTTAAAAAAAGGTCAAAGCATCGATTTAACAACTGGAATTTAATATGGCATTAAAAACATTTAAACCTTACACAAAATCTTCCAGAGGAACTATTTTAGTTGATAGAAACAAATTATGGAAAGGAAAACCATTTAAAAGTTTGGTTCAACCTAAAAATTCTATGAAAGGTAGAAATAATAATGGTCATATCACTTCTAGAAACAGAGCGGGTGGTCATAAGAAAATGTACAGACAAATTGATTTTTATAGAAAGAAATTTGATGTTCCGGCAGTTGTTGAGAGAATAGAATACGACCCAAACAGATCATGTTATATAATGTTAGTCAAATTTGAAGATGGCCAAAATTTTTACTATTTAGCGCCACAAAAAATTAAAGTTGGTGACAAGATTGAAAATGGTACAAAAAAAGAGATTAAAATTGGAAATGCTATGCCCTTACATGATATTCCTGTGGGTATAGATATACATAATGTAGAAATTCAACCTGGTGGAGGTGGAAAAATAGCTAGATCTGCAGGTACTTCAGTTGCTATTTCAGGAATAGATGGAAATTACTCTTTAATTAAAATGACTTCAGGAGAAGTAAGAAAGATTGACTCAAGATCAATGGCAACCATTGGTGTTTTGTCAAATCCCGATCAAAAAAATATTAAAATAGGAAAAGCTGGACGATCAAGATGGTTAGGAAGAAGACCACATACAAGGGGAGTAGTAATGAATCCTGTGGATCATCCTCATGGAGGTGGTGAAGGTAAAAGTGCTGGTGGAAGACATCCGGTATCTAGAACTGGTCAGTCAGCAAAAGGACTAAAAACTAGAGATAATAAAAGAACTGATAAATATATAATTAGAAAAAGGAAAAGAAAGAAGGCTTAATTTATGGCACGTGCAATTTGGAAAGGTCCTTTTGTAGAAGAAAGTTTGATTAAAAAAGTAGAACAACAAAAAAATCAATCCCAAAGAAAACCAATTAAAACTTGGTCAAGAAAATCTACTATAATACCTGAATTTGTTGGAATCAGTTTTTTAATTTATAATGGAAAAAAATTTATTCCATTAACAGTCTCTGAAGATATGGTTGGACATAAATTAGGTGAATTTGCACCTACAAGAACATTCTTTGGACATACACCTGCAGATAAAAAAGCTAAAGAAGCAGAACCAGTGAAGAAAGATAGTAAATAAAATGGGTAAAAAGAAAAAAAATAAAGAAAATTCTGATAAATTGGTCAAATCTATTAATAAAAATATTAGATCGAGCACTAGAAAACTTAATCCTATTTTAAAAACTATTGTTGGAAAAAAAGTTGATATAGCAATTAGAAATTTAACTTTTTCAGACAAAAGGGTTTCTCAGGATATTAAAAAAACTATTTCTTCTGCAGTTGCAAATGCTGAGAACAATTTTCAATATGATATAGATAAATTAATTGTAAAAGAGGCTTATTGTGGAAAAAAAATTGTTATGAAGAGGTTTAGAGCAAGAGCAAAAGGTAGAGCTGCTCCAATATTAAAACCTTATTCTAGCGTTACAATAATTTTATCTGAATCTAAACAAACGGAGAGTCATGGGTCAAAAAGTTAATCCTGTAGGTCTTAGATTGGGCATAAATAGAGGTTGGGATTCTGTTTGGTATGCTAAGAAAAAAGATTTTGGCAATTTTTTAATCGAAGATTTTAGAATAAGAAATTATATTAAGAAAAATGTTGTAAATTCTGGTGTTTCAAAGGTAATGATAGAAAGAACATCAAAAAAATGTTTTGTTACTATTTATACTTCTAGACCTGGGTTTGTAATAGGTAAAAAAGGAAGTGATATAGAAAAGATTAAATCTAAATTGTCCAAACTAACAACTAATGAAGTAACATTAAATATTAAAGAAGTAAAAAAACCAGAAACTAATAGTTTTTTAGTGGCTGAAAATATTGCACAACAACTTGTCAAAAGAATTTCATATAGAAGAGCCATGAAAAGAGCTATGCAATCTTGCTTAAGATTAGGAGCAAAAGGGATTAAAGTTTCAATTAGTGGAAGATTAGGTGGAAATGAAATAGCAAGAACAGAATGGTTAAGAGAAGGAAGTATTCCCTCACATACATTAAGAGCTGATATTGATTATGCTGAAGCTGAAGCCCTAACAACTTATGGAATTATTGGAATTAAAGTTTGGATTTATAAGGGTGAAATTTTTTCAAAAGAATTTAGTCAGGAGACAAACACAAAATAATTATGCTACAGCCAACTAGAACAAAATACAGAAAAGCTCACAAAGGAAGAATTCATGGAAAAGCTTCAAGATGTAATTTTATAAATTATGGTGCTTTTGCCTTAAAAGCTATGGAACCAGATAGAGTAATAGGTAAACAAATAGAAGCTGCTAGAGTTGCATTGACAAGACATATGAAGCGACAAGGAAGAGTATGGACTAGAATTTTTCCAAATATACCTGTTTCAAAAAAACCTGTTGAAGTAAGAATGGGTAAAGGAAAAGGAAGTCCTGAATATTGGGCATGTAGAGTGAAACCAGGGAGAATTTTATTTGAAATAGATGGAGTTTCAGAACAAATTGCTAAAGAAGCATTATATAAAGCTTCAGCTAAATTACCAATTAAAACAAAATTTATTAAACGAGTTTTGTAATTATGAAAAAAAATGAATTAAAGAAATTAACAAAAGATCAAGCAATGAAAAACATTGAAAAATTAAAAAAAGATTTATTTAATTTTAGATTCCAAAAAATAAATTCACAAATAACAAATCCATCTAAAATAAGTGAAACCAAAAAAACGATTGCACAATTAAAAACACTTTTAAAAGGAAAATTAAATGCCTAAAAAAATTTTAACTGGTACTGTTATAAGCGATAAACCAAATAAAACTGTGACTGTTTTAGTAGAAAGAAAATATCAACATCCTATTTTAAAAAAAGTAGTAAAGGTTAAAAAAAAATACAATGCACATGATGAGAATAACAAGTATAAAAATGGTGATAAAGTTTCAATAATTGAAAGCAAACCATTTTCAAAAAATAAAAAATTTCAAGTTATGGAGAATATTAAATGATACAAGTACAAACTGAATTATTTGTAGCTGACAACACCGGTGCAAAAAAAATTGAGTGCATTAAAGTTCTTGGTGGATCAAAAAGAAGATATGCAAGCATAGGTGATACTATAGTTATAGCTGTTAAAGAAGCTATACCTAAAGGAAAAGTTAAAAAAGGTACGGTACACAAAGCAGTAGTTGTTAGAGTTAAAAAAGGAATCCATAGAGAAGATGGATCAAAAGTTAAATTTGATAATAATGCTGCTGTATTAGTTGATGATAAAGGAGAACCAGTAGGCACTAGAATTTTTGGCCCAGTTACAAGAGAACTAAGAAGCAGAGGACAAATGAAAATAATTTCGTTAGCACCGGAGGTTATATAAGATGATAAAAAAAGGTTCGAAAGTTAAAATTTTAACTGGAAAAGATAGAAACAAAGAAGGTGAAATTATTGAAATGGATAGATCAAATGAAAGAGCTAAAGTAAAAGGAATTAATTTAGTAAAAAAACATGTTAAAACAACAAAAGAAAAAAAAGGTGGAATAGTATCTAAGGAAAATTTCTTACATATTTCTAATTTATCTTTAATTGATGAAAAAATTAAAAAACAAAAAGAGAAGGTAGCTAAATAATGACACCAAGATTAAAAGAACTTTATTTTAAGGAAATTCAATCATCTTTAAAAGAAAAATTTGGATTTAAAAATACATACATGGGGCCAATACTTCAAAAGGTTGTTATTAATATGGGCTTAGGTATCGATGGAAATGATTCTAAGATAGTTAAGTCATGTGTTGAAGATTTAGCAAATTTAGCAGGACAAAAACCAGTTATTACAAAATTTAAAAAATCTATAGCAAATTTTAAAACTAGAAAAAATACAAATGCAGGTTTAAAAGTTACACTAAGAAAAAATAAAATGTACGAATTCATTGATAGACTTACGAATGTTGCTCTTCCACGAATAAAAGATTTTAGAGGTTTGTCACCTAACAGTTTTGATAAATTTGGAAATTATACATTTGGAGTAAAAGAACATATAATTTTTCCAGAAGTTAATTTTGATAAAGTTGATAAAATAAGAGGTTTAGACATTACTATTGTTATAAAATCTTTAAGTAATGAACATAGTCTTGAACTTTTAAATAAGTTTAATTTTCCATTTAAAAAAAAAGGAGATAATTAGATATGGCAAAGATGAGCTCAATAAATAAAAATAATAGAAGAATAAAGTTATCAAATAAGTTTTTTAAAAAAAGAGAAGCATTAAAAAAGATTATAATGAATAAAAAACTTACATTAGAAGAAAGATTTAAAGCTCAACAAAAATTATCAAAACTTCCAAGAAATTCAGCAAAGATTAGAGTTATGAATAGATGTCAAATTACAGGAAGACCACATGGCGTATACAGAAAATTAAAAATATCCAGAATAGCCTTAAGACAACTTGGGCTACAAGGAAAAATACCTGGAATGGTAAAATCAAGTTGGTAGAAAGGAATATATGAGTTTAAGTGATCCAATAGGAGATATGATAGCAAGAATTAAAAACGCTCAAATGCGTAATCATAAAAAGGTAGAACTACCTTCTTCAAATTTTAAAATTAAAATAGCTGAAGTGCTAAAAAATGAAGGATTTATAATTAATTATAAAATTGACAATGAGTCAAAAAAAACAAAATTATTAATTGATTTAAAATATTTTGGTGGAAATCCAGTTATTAATACTATTGAAAGAATATCTAAACCAGGTAGAAGAATTTTTTCAAGAGCTGAAAGTTTGCCAAAAGTAAATAATGGACTAGGTATAGCTATTATATCAACTCCAAAAGGTGTTATGACCGATATAGATGCAAGAAAGCAAAAAGTTGGTGGAGAGATAATTTGTAAGGTTTTTTAATGTCTAAAATTGGAAAAATAAATATATCTATACCAGAAAAAGTCAAAGTGGCTATTAATGGCAATGTTATGAACGTAGAAGGCCCACAAGGAAAAAAGACATTAAATGTTGATCTAGAAATATTTGATTTAAAAATTAACGATGGCAAAGAAATTTCTATTAAACCAAAAAAAATTAATCAAAATACTAAAAGACTATGGGGAATGAATAGAAGCTTGATAAATAATGCTATAATTGGTTCAAATGTTGGATACGAAAAAAAACTTGAGCTTGTAGGAGTGGGATATAGAGCTTCAATAAAAGGGAAACAGCTTAATTTGCAATTAGGATTTAGTCACGATATTAATTTTGATATTCCTGAAGGAATTAATATTAGTGTCGATAAACAAACTAATATTAAAATCAATGGCATGGATAAACAACTTGTTGGTACTGTTGTATCAAAAATTAAATCATTAAGACCACCAGAGCCTTATAAAGGCAAGGGTATAAGAGAACAAGGTCAATATATATTAAGAAAAGAAGGAAAGAAAAAATAATGAAACTTCAAACCTCAGATAGAAAAAAATTTAGGGTATCCAATAAATTAAAAAGATTTGCTAAACCAGGTAGGTTTCGACTAAGTGTATCTAGGTCTAGTAAAAATATTTCTGCACAAATAATAGATGATAAAAAAAGTGTTACTATTTTGTCAGCATCTTCTATTGAAAAAGACATTAAAACTTTGAATAAAAAAAATAAAACTGAGTTATCTAAGATAGTTGCGGAAAAATTAGCTAAAAAAGCTCAAGAAAAGAAAATTACAAAAATTTATTTTGATAGAGGTATATACAAATATCACGGTAGAGTAAAAATTTTTGCAGATACATTAAGAAAAAATGGAATGGAGTTTTAAATGATTGAAAAAAAGAAAGATGATATTTTAGAAAAACTTGTTCATATTAATAGAATAACAAAAGTAGTTAAAGGTGGAAGAAGATTTGGATTTTCTGCCTTAGTAGTTGTTGGTAACCAAAATGGAAAAATTGGTGTAGCTCATGCTAAAGCTAAACAAGTACCTGATGCTATAAAAAAAGCAAATGAAGTTGCTAGAAGAAATTTAATCCAAGTTCCTTTAAGAGAGGGCAGAACTATACATCACGATGTTTATGGCAAAGATGGAGCTGGCAAAATCAAATTAAGAGCAGCTCCAAAGGGCACAGGTATTATTGCTGGTGGGCCAGTACGAGCAGTATGCGAAGTTTTGGGTGTAAAAGATATTGTTGCTAAGTCCATGGGAACAGCAAACCCTCACAATGTTATTAGAGCTACCATGAAAGCTTTAACAATGCAAAATTCTCCAAAACATATATCAACAATAAGAAATAAAAAAATTTCAGAAATAATTGAAAAAAGAGGATAATGACTACATTAAATACTATCGATAAATCTTTAAAAAAAAAAATCAGAGTAGGTAGAGGTATTGGATCTGGCAAAGGAAAAACCTCTGGAAGAGGAATCAAAGGTCAAAAGTCAAGATCAGGTGTAGCAATCAAAAGTTTTGAAGGTGGTCAAATGCCTTTATATAGAAGATTGCCTAAAAGAGGATTTAATCCAATAAAAAGGATCAAAGTTGCAAAAATTAATTTAGATAAAATTCAAATTTTTTTAGATAAAAAAATTATAGATTCTAAGGAATTAATAAATAAAGATTTATTAAAAAAATTAAAGATTATTAATAAGAATTCTAAGATTTTAAAAGTACTGGGTTCTGGAGAGATTAAAGAAAAAATTAATATTGAAGCTGATTTGATTTCAAGCTCAGCAAGGGAGAAATTAGAAAAAATTGGTGGCTCAATTCAAATAAAAAAAAAATAGAACATAATAAAAAATGAGTGCAACTCCACAATCCAATGATTTAAGAAATCGTGTACTTTTTACAATATTTATATTAGCAGTATATAGACTTGGAACTTTTGTTCCTCTTCCTGGAATAGACCCACAACAATTACAGGTTTTAATGGAGGGAAATCAAAAAGGCCTTCTTGGTATGTTCAATGTATTTGCTGGAGGTGCGGTAAGCAGAATGGCAATTTTTGCTTTAGGAATAATGCCCTATATATCTTCATCTATCATTGTTCAATTATTAACAGGAGTCTCTGATTATTTTAAGAATTTAAAAAACCAAGGAGAAATTGGAAGAAAAAAAATATCTCAAATTACGAGATATGGAACAGTTTTATTAGCTACAGTTCAAGGTTATGGTTTATCTGTCGGACTTGAATCTTCTGCAAATTTAGTAATAAATCCTGGTGCCTTTTTTAAAATAACAACAGTAACAACTATTGTAGCTGGCACTATTTTTTTAATGTGGTTAGGAGAACAAATAACTCAAAGAGGTATTGGTAATGGAATTTCTCTAATTATATTTTCAGGCATTGTAGCAGAAATTCCAAGAGCTTTAGTAACAACTTTTGAACTTGGAAGAACAGGAGCAATATCAACTTTTTTAATAATCTCAATTTTTATTTTATTAATTGTGACTATTATGTTTATAGTTTTTATGGAGAGAGCTTTAAGAAAAATTTTAATTAATTACCCTAAAAGACAAATGGGTAATAAAATGTATGGAGGAGAGTCGTCTCACTTACCATTAAAAATAAATCAAGCAGGAGTTATACCTGCAATATTTGCTTCTGCATTATTGTTATTACCAGTTACATTTTCAAATTTTAATTTTTCTGATAGTGATACTTTTTTAAATATAAGTTCATATTTTTCACAAGGACAACCACTTTATATGTTGCTATATGCTTCTGGAATTATATTTTTTACTTTCTTTTATACTTCAATAACTTTTAATCCAAAAGAAACGGCTGAAAATTTAAGAAAATATGGTGGCTTTATTCCAGGTATTAGACCAGGAGAAAGTACAGCCATGTATATTGATAATATTTTAACAAAGCTAACTACAATAGGAGCCTTATATCTTACTCTTGTATGTTTAATGCCAGAAGTATTAATAGCAAATTATCCAATACCATTCTATTTAGGTGGAACATCTATTTTAATTGTTGTGGTAGTGGCTATAGATACAGTTACCCAAATCCAAACAAGATTAATGAGCTCTCAATACGAACAGTTAATTAAAAAAACTAAATTTGGTAAATAAAAGTGAATATAATTCTATTTGGTCCCCCTGGTGCTGGAAAGGGAACTCAAGCCAAAAATTTAGAAAAAAAATTGAATAATTTTCAAGTATCTACTGGTGATATATTGCGAGATGAAATTAAAAAAGATACTGAGATTGGTAAAAAAATAATAAACAATATGAATGAAGGAAAATTTGTTGACGATGAAATTGTTAATAAGATTATTAAAAAAGTAATATTTGATCCACAAAAGAAAAATAAATTAATATTTGATGGATATCCAAGAACTACAGACCAAGCAAAAAATTTAGATTTATGGTTGTCAGAAACAAAACAAAAAATAAATTTTATTTTTTTTCTAAATGTAAACAAAGATTCATTAATAAAAAGAATTGAGAAAAGAAAGATTTTAGAAAAAAGATCAGATGATGATTTAAATACTATTCTTAAAAGGTATGATACTTATATGGAAACTACTAAACCTGTTTTAGATTATTACTCAACTAAATCCAATTTTAAAGAAATCGATGGAAGCTTAGAAATTGGTGAAATTACTAGTAAAATCTGTAATATTTTAAAGGTTTAAAAGTTGACTTTGGAAGAACTTCTTATATAAAAGGCTAGATTTATTCTCAAAAATATGGCTCGTATAGCAGGTGTAAACATTCCACAAAATAAAATTGTCC
>MDTB01048936.1_pt1 | contig 10703 bp, 6 predicted proteins | sample 811161 | NCBI WGS metagenome assembly MDTB01 (sample SAMN05326650, study PRJNA326480) | marine metagenome | isolation source: seawater | place: Mediterranean Sea | collected 2009 | reverse complement strand
TTTTCAGATATTAAATATGAAGATGAATCTTATAAAATTAGTAATTTAAGATTATTTGATGATATTGATATTAAATATGGAGATAATCTTAATATTGAAGTATTAACAGATGATATTCATGATGATATTTTAAAATCTTACCTTGATCTTCAATATAATTCTTCAGGTTCAGTAAATATTGATTTAACACCTAATCGAGGTGTTAGAGAAACAATATCTGGACGATTTGCTTTAGTTGCTAGTGACTCTAAAGGTTTAGAAATTCAAAGTGACTGGTTTAACTATATAGTAAATCCTAAATCTAATGTCACATATTTAAAAACAGGTGATGAAGGATTACCCCTTGAAAGTTTAAAGCTTGCTAATAATGCTAAAAAGAATTCATCTATAAATTTATCTGAGACTCTTTCTCTAAATAATCTAGAATTATATGATATTGATGGAGATGAATTATTTATAAACTTCAAGTCAATATCAAAAGAAATAACAATAAACTCTAATATTGATATTGATATTGATAATTCTCTACATGTTCAAGATGATGATGAATCTAGAATCATATCTATTAATCTAAATAAGTTAGCAGAACTAACGAATTCTGAAATAGGTGATATTTCATCACTAAATCTTGATTTTCCTAAAAATCTTTTTTATGAAATTCCAAGTGATATAGAAGTATCAGACAGTAAACTAGGTATACCATTAGAGGTTTGGACAACAACTAGAGTCTATGATGATGAATCAAACAAATATGGTAGATCTGAATCAGAACATGCTACTACATGGATTCCTATAACTAACCATCCTCCCATTTTTATTACTCCTCAAACAAAATTAATAAATGAAGCAACTTTCTCTACAAATTATGAATTGTTTAATTTATCTGAAGCCTTTATAGATGAAGACAATTTTGATACACAGGATTTTGTATTGGTACTACCAAAGCAATTGGATGATTTACTTGAATTAGATGATTTTGGTAGTATTAAATTTTCAGAAAAAGTTGAGAAACTAGTTAATTTACCTCTAGGCCATCATAGAATCATTGTAAAATGTAAGGATAGTTCTTTTCGTTTTGAAAATAGTACAAATAATTTCTCCGAAGGTGTAATTAGATTATATATATCAAGTAATGAACAATCTGAACAAGTTTTAAAAGGAATTGATCTATTAAATAGCTCTACAGAAGAGAATATAAAAAATATTTTTAATAAAGATTTGTCTTCTGACACTTTTGATAGTTCAGAATTAGAAATCATAGATATTTTTAATACTTTAAACATTACGGATGAAAGAAGAGATAATGTTATTAAAAATATAGCCAGTGGTTCTTTATCTATATTGACTAGAAATGATCCTATTAAACCAATTGTAATGATTGATTCATCAGGAGGTACTGAAAGCATTTTACTTGATGCTAAACAGGAAGATTTATCTGAGGAATTATTAAATACTACTAATAATTTATTTGACAAGGAAACTCCAATCGAGTCTCCTCTTGGTCAATTAGAATTTACTTTAGAAAATAATACTGTAAGTGGTTCAATTGTTGATATTCATCTAGAGAATGGAGGAGTAGATTTGGATACATTAATTAAAACAAATTCTGATGGTATTCCATATATTTTCAATTCAAATATAATTTCCCTGGCAGATGTTGATGCTAACTCTTATGATGAATATTTGGATAATTTACCTTATCAGATCTATAATTATCAAACATCAGATGAATTATTTCCTTATGATCCATTATTAAAAGTTAAAATAGATGATTATTTTGATATTTACCAGTTTTCAGATCAAGATATATCTAATATTGATGGCTCAGCTTATCTAATAGATACTGACGGTGATTCAAGAATTGATCGTATAAGAATGTTTATAGTTGATCAAGGATTCTTTGATACAGATAAAAGATTAGAGATCATTGGAGACCCATTGATACCTATAAAAGTTGATACTAAAAATGATATCAATACATTAGAAGATAATAAGATCATAGAAACATCATCAGATTTCAATAATAGTAATAATAAGTCTTTCTTTTCTAGCAATACAAATAGATTAATAAGCAACGATTCAGAACCTTTCATAATCAGCAAAGATTTTGCGCTTGACTTATCTAATTCTAAACAAACTAAATCTACAAAAAATAATCAATTTTCATCCGAGGAATATTTTCCTACTGATACAAGTCTGGATAAATCAGTTACTAAGGTATTTAATAATGATTCCGATTTTGCCGATGATTTAGGCGATAGAGTTTTTTCCTCACTACAATCATCTTTAAATCAACTCTCTGATGGATTTCAAGACTTATACAAACAATATTTTGATAAGAAAAGTTTCTCTCTTGAGACAATACTTGGTATTTTAATTATTCCGTTTTCTGCTGAAAGAATTTTAACCTCTACTTCAAAAGCAATAAATAGGGATTTAAAAATAGATATTACACGAAGAGATATCACTATTACTGGGAAATGGCTTATGCCTGACAGATTCGGATATACAAGATATATAGACTTGAATGATAAAGATCTAAATATTTGTTTTGACACAGATTATGAATCATATGAGCATACTTTGCCAGGTTTTAATTTTGATGGTTCATCCTTGCTTTCTTCACTGATAAATGATTGTAATGATCCAGGTAGAGTTATCAGAAAAATCACATCTTATAAAAACTATTTTAATAAAAGGTCAGAATATGATATGAATTGGATATCTTGGATCGATAATACTTTTAAAATTGATAAAAATATTGAAAAGAAAAATCAAGCTCATTTAAAACGAAAAGAACTAATAGAAATAGTTTCTTCTTATCATAAAAGTAATCCTATAATGACTGATGTTATTATGTTTTCTCAAATATCTGATTGTTTAATGGAACTAGGGATTTCAAACAATTATCAATGAATAATATATTTCATATATTGCCAAAACTAATTAACTATATTTACAATGTTAATCATGTAAAAATTTAAGCATGTCTAGCAATTATGATAAATTAGTTAATGAGCTTTTAATGCATAATCTTATTGAAGGTTTATGCAGATCTAGAGCTGAGGAAGAATTTGTCTCAAATTTTGAATTAAGAAATAATGACTATTCTGCCTCAAATAATGATGCCATATCTGTTTTGAAAGATGATTTCCAACTCAATTCTGAGGAGGAAATTAGCAATTGGAAAATATCTCGTAATTTAACCAGTGAAATAAAATTTATTGATTTTGCTCATTACCGAAATAAACGTAGATTAATCATTGAACAACTCATGAAAGGTCAAGGAGAATCTTTGTTTTTACGTTTTAAAGACCGACTAGATAGAGTTTTATATAGCATTCTTAGAGTTGAAAATAATGATAAAGCATTTGATCTTTATTATGCAATCGAAGCCAATGAGCTAGACTTTGGTGAAGCAGCTTCTATTCATAGCCTAGGCCCCGAGAATAAAACACAAGGAATCATTGGACCTGTCGACTTAACAACTCCTCACCCAGATATTGCATCACGTTTGAGAACTGCTAAGCCAAGACAATTATTCCCCCCTTTTGAACTTAACAATCAATATGCAATATTAAGACTGGACTACAGGTTTGATAGTGAGTACAATGAAAAAGCTAAGAAATTCTTAGGAACTTTAATTTTCAATAGTCAGTACAAGTCATTGATTTCGAAAAAATATAAAGAATTTTTAGATAAAAATGAAAAATGAGAATAACAAACACTTTATTTAAACTTATTGAAAATTCTTTAGAATCAAATTGTGATTTAATTAAAAATGACTCCGGTGCTCTGATTTACTCAGATCAAGATTTTACAGATAAATTAATTTTAATCAAAGAAGGTACTATTAGATCTATCGATGAAACAAATGTATTTGCAAGTCTTACATTAGAAAAAATAAAGTCACCTTGTATTTTCGGAGTCTCTAAAGAATTTGGAAGAATTTTCAATGAAATCATTAGGGCTTCCAGTTCTTGTTCTTATTATTTGGTTGATTCTAACTCTCTTGATTTGTCTGTTAAATTCGAGATAGAAAGATTTCAAAGAACAAATATAGATACATTCGAAGTTACTTATTTATTCAGCTTATTCAAGAGTAAACAAATAATTAAAAAAAATAATAAATATGATTTTGAAAGTTTTAAGGATAAATTAGCTATTTATAGTGACAGGACTTTTGAAATATTTTCTGATATATATATTTATGCAGATAAAGAAAAGAAAGGATTCGTATATGGACAACAAGTGACAATTGAGACATTAAAAAAGTATTTTTATAATACTGATATCCCTAGAATCATTACTTATAATTATAAAAATATTTTTTCAGGCTCAACTCCTCAATACTCGAATAATAATAGATCTATTTCAGTCGAACCTGATTTGAATTTTGATGAGGTAGATAATAAAGAAGCTAACAAAAATATTGTTATTAAAGATAAAACATCTATTAATAATAATAAGAGAATTAATAATAAGATTAATAATGAATTTCAATATCTCAATGGCTTTAAACCAATCAGAGCTAATGGTCAAGCTGGCTCTTTTGAAGCAATATTGTGTATGATTATTGATTTTTATAAATTACCAACTAGAAGAGATACTCTTAAAAAAGCATCTCTTATAATTGAGAAGGAAAAAGAGCAAAAGGAAAGTCAACTTTTAATAATATTGGACAATTTTGGTATTAATTCTAGGGTGATAAGATTTGACCCTGATAAACCATTTAATATTACTTGCCCTAGTTTATGGATTGATGAGCAAGGTTTCTGTAAATTATTTATTACAAATAAAAATGGTAAATTGAATATCTTTGATCCTGCTAGTGGCTTGTCAAGACTTGATCCTAAGGGTTTAACGCAATTAATCGGTAAACAGAATAGGATAATTAGTTTTAATTTAGGTCTTCATGCTCCTAAAAAGAGATTTACAATTTCCTGGATACTACCATATTTATCATCTTATAAAAATCAATTGATAGAGGTATTCTCTGCTAGTTTTTTAAATCAGGTTTTTGCTCTGGCTACCCCTTTATTATTTCAACAAATTATTGATAGAGTTATTAGTAAGGGTGCAGGCGATGCTTTAACTCCTTTAATAATTTTAATGTTTATATTCGTGATTATGGAAATTTCTTTTTCTAGTCTTCGCACATTTCAATTTGTTGAAGTAACTAATAGGATAGATATAAATCTAGGTTCCACAATATTATCCAGATTACTGAGGCTAAATGCTAAATTCTTTGACTCTAAAGCTGTAGGAGAACTTTCAAGTAGACTAAATGAATTAGAAAATATACGTAAATTTCTAACGGGAACAGCTCTTACAGTACTTTTAGACGCTATTTTCTCAGTATTATATATTATTGTACTTTTATTCTATAGCCCATTATTAACAGGTGTATTGTTACTATCAATTCCCCTGTTATTAATAACAACAATAGGAGTTACACCTATTACTCAATCTCTTATAAGAAGAAGGGCTGAGGCACAAGCAAAAACGCAGTCATATTTAGTTGAAATGCTTAATGGTATTCAAACATTAAAATTACAAAACTCTGAATTAACGGCAAGAAAGGAATGGGAGGATAGGCATTTAAATACTATAAATGCAAGTTTTAAAGCTATTGTTGCTAACACTGCAAGCTCAAATGCAAGTCAGTTGATTAATAAAATTACTAATATTGCATTAATCGGTGTTGGTACTGGTTTAGTACTTCAAAATAAACTTACATTAGGTGAACTGATAGCTTTTAGAATTATTAGTGGCAATATTACCCAACCTTTGCTTCGTTTAGCCTCTTCGTGGCAGAGCTTTCAGGAGTTAACCTTATCACTACAAAGAGTTGGAGAAATTGTTAATCAGCCATTAGAAGTTTTAGAAAATGAAGAAAATAATATAGAAATTGAGGCGATAAAAGGTGATATTGTTTTTGAAGATATTACTTATTCTTATTCAAGTTATATAAAACCTGTTTTAAACTCAGTTTCATTAAAACTAGATAAAGGTTCATTTATAGCATTAATTGGTCAAAGTGGTTGTGGTAAAAGTACTTTATTAAAAATGATACCCAGACTTTATCTGCCTACAAGTGGAAGGATATTAATAGATGGACTAGATATATCAAAGGTTGAATTATATTCGTTGAGGTCTCAGATAGGATTTGTACCTCAAGATTGTATGTTATTCGAAGGCACTGTTTTTACAAATATAGCAATAGGTAATCCAAAAGTTGACGCAAATTCGGTTATAAAAGTTGCTCGAGCTGCATGTGCTCACGATTTTATAATGAAGTTACCTTTCGGTTATGGAACACCAATAGGTGAAAAAGGTTCTGGGTTATCAGGAGGACAACGTCAAAGAATTGCTTTAGCTAGAATGCTTTTAGAAAACCCCAATATGATTATTTTAGATGAAGCAACATCTGCATTAGATGTTGATACAGAAAAACAAGTATTATCAAATTTGACAAATGTTTTTAAAGATAAGACAAAATTAGTAATAACTCATAGACTTTCTTCTGTAGTTGATGCTGATAAAATAATTGTTATGGATTCTGGTAGAGTTGATTCAATAGGTAGTCATAATGAGTTAATGAACTTAAAAGGTAGATATTATGCAATGTATAAATCTCAATATAACGAATAATTTAAATGATTCAGTTTCTCAATATATTAAAAAAATTTAATAAAAAAAAATTATTTTTGTAAGAGAAGAAAAATAATGAAAAGAATATTTACCTCAAGATTAAATCATTCAATAAAAAAATGTAGAATTTTATTAAGAAGAATTTTTGTTATTTTAATCAGAGAAATAAAACCCTTAATTAAAAAAAAATATATTATTTACAATAAATTGTATATTAGAATAAAATATATTTTATTTAAAAATATAAAATTAATACAACGAAGAAGAAAATTTAAAGTTTTATCAAGAACTATTTTTAGCATTTTTTATAAAGGTCTATATCCATTGTGTAAAAAAATAATTAATATTTTTTATACCTATATAAGAAGATTCATTGAATATTTGAATAGAAAGATAAGTTTATATAAAGGATTTAAAATCAGTAATCTTTGGGATTCTGGAATAGAAAATGATTTAGAAACAATCGATTTAGGCCTTTTACCACCACCTCCAATATGGTCTAGGATGTTTATTTGGATTTTATCATTAGGTTCTATTAGTCTAATAACTTGGTCTTGTTTTGCAAAAGTTGAGGAAACAGTAAGAGTTCAAGGTGAAATTACAACACTTAAGCCAAAAGTTATTGTTACAGCAAAAGACCCAGGGGTGGTAGGTGAAATATTTGTTGTTCCAAATCAAAGGGTAGATAAAGGTGATATTTTAATTTCATATGATGATGATGAAACACAACTAAGAATTTCTAGTCTTGTAAACAGAATTGAAATACTAAATAAAGAATTAGATGTTACAAATAAATCATATTTGTTGCGTTTTAATAAACTTAAAAGTCAGTATGAACATGACTCTAATATGCTTCAAAGATTTAGAGATCTTAACAGCAATGGTGTAATTCCTGCTATTGATTTTTTACGTATGGAAAGTAATGTAGAACAGCAGAAAATTAATCTTAATATTGTGCTAGCTGATAAGGAGAAAGATATAATTAATATTATAAAGAATATTCAAGAACTAGAGTCATTATTGCTTGAATTAAAAGTAAAGAAAAAAAGATTTATGCTTAAAGCACCAATAACAGGTTATATATTAGATTTAAAATATCAATCACCAGGTCAAAGAATCACTACTAATGAGGAAGTAATATCTATTATTCCAGACAAAAATCTTATTGCAAGAGTTAACGTTCCCTCTAGGCTTAGGGCCCCAATCTTTATAAATATGGAGGCTCTAGTTGAAGTAGAAGCTTTTCCATCCTCTGATTTTGGTGCAATAGAATCAAAAATATCTTCACTTTCACCTACATCAAAAGTTAACGATAATAAGCAGAAATCATATATGGCTGATCTTAAACTCTTGTCTCCTCAATCACCTCAATTGCTTAATTTAAATGATCTAAGGTCAGGAATGTCAATTACTGCAAAAATGAAACTAAGATCAAAACCTGTAATAACTAATATCTTTACTATTTTCTCCAAAATAATTGAACCTATTTCAGAACAACAATAGTGTGTTCTCAGGATATTGGGTTCACATCCTTTAGCTTGCTATTAAGTTGAGAAGCCATCGTTTGTCTTCCAATAGTAATAACTTTTAGAGTATCCTCATGGAAACGAAGTTGAGCGTCAGCGACTTGCATCCCTTTTACTAACTCTTTGATTTCGTCAGATAAGCTTTCAATGTGATACTTTTTGCCGTCAAAGGTAAGAATAGGCTTTGCGTTTGAATCAGTCAATGTTTTAAATAATTTTCAATTATTATATCAAGTATTTTCAAGCAATAAATCAATTGTTTCTAATTGATTATATTCTCTTTTCTTTCGAATTACTTATTCGATAGTATTTTTTAGATTAATTCAGGCATTTATTATTTAATTGGCTTTAAGTATTTTAAAGTTGATAGTATTCATTTGTCTTTTCCTTGTGCAAGAAGAAGATTTTTCTGTCTAGATAAAATTGCATATATAACTTTATTCTTTAAAGTTATATATGCAATAACTATTTTAATTCAAGTTTTATTGGTCCTAACTATAATAACTATATTCCTATTTACACTTGTAGAGCAGCTAGAAAGACTCTTTAATTATTTAGAAAATTCGATCAATAATACTTCTCTTTTGATTAACGATGCCAATCAGGTTATTGATAGTACAAGTCAATTAATCAATAAAACAGCTGAAAATACTACTAAGGTTATTACTTCTACTGCAAAAGATACTGCTGAAATTCTTAACAGCACTGCTGATACTCTTAAACAAAGAAGTTATATGAATGATTTGAAAAATATTTTTCATGGGATCAAAGAGTTTTTTCATAGTCTTAGAGAATTCAAAGAATCAGCAATTAACCTTGGAAAAGAAATTCTTCAGTTATGGAAAGAAGCCTGATGAGCAGCTTACTATTATCCAAGTGAAGGCCTGACAATGAATACAGACCTGGATTGATGCTCGATTGAACAAGATCAGCTAGAAAGAGACCAGGACGATTCGTAAGTAATGCCTAAGCAAGTTTGGGAATCAGATGATGGCAATCAGTTTTATAGTGAGGAAGAGTGTATTTTGTATGAAAAGTTTTTAGGAGAATTGAGAGATAGAGATTTCGAAGAGGAATATGAATATGATGAATATGGAATAACAAATGGATTAACCAATGAATCATTGGCAAAAAATTTTTATGATTATTTAAATTCAGTACTTAAATCATTAGCTTTACTGGAGTCTGTAGAAAAAGCTGCTGCCCCAGAGAAACAGATGCTTAGGAAACAGCAAAAAAAAGAACAAGAAATTGAGGATGAAATAAACAGAAGATGTCAATTATTTAAGGATGAATTTAATTCTAAATATCAGATAATGCAAATAAATATAGAAAAAAAATATAGAGATTTAGATCTTGAATATGAAAAACAACAAATGGAATTTCAACAAAAGATAAGAGAAAGAAATCTTGAGTTCGAAAGAAAGGAAAAGAAATTTAAAATAGATTATGAGTTAAATAAAAGGTTGGCAATTTGGGAAGAGATAAAAGAAATAGATAATTATTCATCAAATAAGATAAAGGCAGGTTATTTCATTGAATATTGGGAAAATGTATATAAATTGAAAAATTATTTAGGAGATATTAACTATGCCAAAATCGCAAAATTATTTTTTCAATTTTATTCTGGAGATATAAGTATTAAGAAATTGAATGAGGAAATAACAAAAGCACCTATAGATGAACTTTTAACAATTTTTAGAGATATTAAATTTACACATACTGAATCTGCAATTTTAAATTCAGATCTCATACGAAAAAAAGTGAACAAAGAAAAAGTTGAAAGAATAGATGAGACTATAAAAGACTGGCAAAAGACCGATAACCCAGAATGGGTAAGTGGAATTGTGGATAAAGAAACTAATCAAAATAATTCTCTACTAATGAAATCAATAAAATGGCTGTTTACCTCTGATTCAAAAAGATAATTTTTTACAACTAGACACCAGCGACTACTCATTTGTTAAAACTGTTACACCACTTGTTCCTCAATATCCAAGTCACTTCAAAGCTTTATAAGAATTAGTCAATCATTAACATGTAACAAACTTTTTGAGACGTTGCCTAGCCATACTTTGCGCATCGAATCCACCCACGGGTTTATCGCCAGGAAGGACCCAAAAGATTCAGTCTCATTCTTTAAATTCATTCATTAATAATTGCCAGCCAAGTGTGGAGGCGTTGGGGCTAAAACTTGCTCGTTGCTCACACATAAATCCATGATCAGCATCTTCAATTTCTACATAACTCAATCTGATCTCAGAGGGATCTTCTTCTTTTAAAGCCTGTTGGATCGATGTTCGATCAGCCTCATGTATTAATGGATCACCAGTTCCACAAATACAAGTTAATTTCCCTGAGGTGTTACTCAATAATTCCAAGCTTGGAGGGCCTCCTCCTGGTCTAGTTGTTGCGACACCAGCCCCATAAAAATCAAAAGTTATATCGACGTCTGGAAGTGTTGATGTAATTAGTGCGGCATGACCACCAAAGCAAAATCCAACAACGGTTATCTTTGATTGG
>MDTB01048036.1_pt1 | contig 10703 bp, 9 predicted proteins | sample 811161 | NCBI WGS metagenome assembly MDTB01 (sample SAMN05326650, study PRJNA326480) | marine metagenome | isolation source: seawater | place: Mediterranean Sea | collected 2009 | reverse complement strand
TCTCATCTTTAATTTTAGCTATGTGAACTTGAGCTATAGAGGCAGCAGCAATAGGTTCGCTTAGTTCTAAAATATTAGAATATTGTACTTCTCCAATTTCTCTCTTTATTATTTTTTTAGCATGATATGTATCAAATGCCGGTAGCTTATCTTGTAACTTTTCTAAATTTTTAGCTGTTTCTTCTCCTATAATATCTGGTCTAGTAGCAAGGAATTGACCTAGTTTGATAAAGGTAGTCCCCATTCCTTCAAGAGCGACACAAAGTTTTTCCCCAGGTTTTTTATTATTAATAGACATTTTTTTTTCAGATCCAATTGAAATTATGCTGAAAAAAATATTTATTAAAAAGGGTAAATTGTGTATTTGATTGATTGTTTCTATCGCACCAGAAGCAGAAAATTTTCTTGCAATTTTTAATAATCGAAAAACTCTATTTATCATTTAAATTTTCCATCCAGAGTGTATAGCGGAAATACCATTAGAAAGGTCCCTAAATTCAATATTAGAGAATCCATTTTTTTTCATTAAATTAGCAAGTTCTTTTTGTGAATAGAATTGATTAATACTTTTTACTAAATATTTATAAGGTTCTGAAGATCCTACAATATATTTTCCTATTAAGGGTATAGTTTTAGAGTAATTTTGATAAAGAAAATTTATTATTTCATTATCTACTTTAGAAAATTCCAAACACATGAAACGACCTCCTGGTTTTAAAACTCTTAATGCTTCTTTTAAAGTCAAATTTATATCTGACACATTTCTTATTCCATAGCTAATTGTGTAAAAATTAAAAGTATTATTTTTAAAAGGTAGCTTTTCAGCTTTCGCCTTATACCAACTTATATTTTTAAAATTTTTTAAGTTATCTTTACCAACTAAATACATTTCATTATTAGGTTCAACACAAGAAATTTTATTTGAGTTGCTTGTTTTACTAGAAAAAAGTTTTGCAATGTCGCCAGTCCCAGAAGCAACGTCAATAAGATCATCATTTAATTGAGGATTCATCCAGCTAATTAATTTTTTTTTCCAAATACGATGAATGCCAAATGACATGATGTCATTCATTAGGTCATATTTCTTATACACCTCAGAAAATACTGAATTGACTAATTTCGATTTATCTAGAATAGTGTTTTTCATAATAGATTTATATGCCAGAATTGCCAGAAGTTGAAGTTGTTAAAAGGTCTTTAACTAACAAAGCCCAAAATTTAATTATAAAATCCATTAAAATCAATGATGCCAGATTAAGATATAAGTTAGATAAAAATCAAATAAAAAAAATTGTTGGCTTAAAACTTCAGAAAATTTCAAGAAGATCAAAATTTCTGTTATTTTTCTTTGGCAAAAATACCGTCATGTTAGTTCATTTGGGAATGACTGGAAAATTTTTTTTTGTAGATCAAAAAGACACTAAATACAAAACTAGTTTTTATTATGATATTAACAAACATAAGGACAAGAAACATGACAGAGTTATATTTAATTTATCAAGAAATCAAAAATTAATTTACAATGATGTGAGAAAGTTTGGATTTATAAAGTTTTTAAACAAAAAAAATTTAGATAAAAACTTACACCTTAAAACATTGGGTCCTGAACCATTGAAAAAAAAATTTAATTTTATCTACTTTAAAAAATATATACTTGGACGAAATAGAATGATTAAAGACATTTTAATGGACCAGAAATTTGTTTCTGGACTTGGTAATATATATGTAAATGAAATACTTTTTTTTAGTAGTATAAAGCCTACAAAAAAAATTAAAGATCTACTAGATAGCGAAATAAAAAAGATAATAAAATTTACTAAAATTATCTTGTTACGCGCTATTGCCTTAGGAGGGTCTTCGATAAAAGACTTTTCTAGTAGCAATGGAAAAAAAGGTTTATTTCAGCAACGATTTAGTGTCTATGGAAAAAAAGGTGAAAAATGCTCTAAAAAAAACTGTAATAGTAATATAATTAAAATTCTAATTGCTAATCGTGCATCTTTTTATTGTGATAAATGTCAAAAATAATAAAGTTGACCGTATTACTTAGCCCATATATACAATCCTAAAAAATGCCTAATACTAAATCAGCGATCAGAAGAGTCAGAAGGGTTAAAAAGCAAACCCAGGTTAACAGGATAAGAAAAAGTAAATACAAGAACGCGGTGAAACAAATGGAAATATTTATTAAATTAAAAGATAAGGAAAAAAGTAAAAAATATTTTTCAAAATTTCAGTCAATTCTAATGCAGGTTGCTAAATCAGGGGTTATAAGTAAAAAAACTGCATCTAGAAAAATCTCAAGAATTTCAAAAAAAATTTAATTTCCTAATAAACAATTTGCGGTTGTTATAAATTTTTTATTTTAACTATATTTAGTTTCGTAAAGCCAAATATAGTAATTTAATATCTTAAAAAAAATAAATTTGATTTTCTATTATCACGCTAAGTGTACAACCCAAGTAAATTTTTTTTTTCATTTACAACCTCTAAATAGTTGCAAAAGATTCATAAAAAGAGTTTAAAAGAATCTCTTTTACAAATTAATTACATGGACCCTAAAAACACAAAGAAACAAAACGTTTACATTTCTGAAGAGGAGCAAACGCTAAGTTGGTCGGAAGTTCAAGACTCTTTTAAGAAAACTTTTGGAAATGAAATCTATACAAGTTGGTTGCAAAAACTATCACTTATTAAAGAATACAATGATTATTTAATACTTGGGGTGCCTACAAGATTTTTTAGAGATTGGATAGTTTCTAGATATTTAGATAAAATTCTTGAACAAGTAAAAGGATTTAAGTTAAGTTTAAATAGGATAGAATTTAAAATAATAGAGGAAAATAAAGCTAATTCGGATCTTGCGAAAATTGATGAAATAAGCAAAGTAACAGAAATCAAAGACTCAATTCTTAACTATAACAGGTTAAATCCCAATCTAAACTTCGATAACTTTATTCAAGGTAAAAGTAACGACATCGCACTTTCATATTCAAAGAAAGTATGTGAGCATTTATCAAGATACAACCCTCTTTATATTTGTGGTGGTGTTGGATTAGGAAAAACACATTTACTAAATGCTATTGGATTAGAACTTCAATCAGAAAATAATGTTATGTTTATATCTGCTGAGAGGTTCATGTATCACTTTATAAAATCTATTAAAAAAAACGATATGGTAAATTTTAAAGATTTTTTTAGAAAATCCTCAGTTTTTATTATTGATGATATTCAGTTCATTAGAGGAAAAGAAAGCTTACAGGAGGAGTTTTTTCATACTTTCAATAGTTTGATGGATAAAGGGTCTCAAATTATAATATCCGCAGACAGAACACCCACAAAACTTGATAGAGTACAAGAGAGGATAAAATCAAGATTAGCAGGAGGGTTAATTGTAGATATAGATACGCCTGACTTAGATTTAAAAGTTAAAATAATAAATAAAAAAATTGAGGAAATTCAAAATCAATTTAAAGAAAATATTAATTTGAGTGAAGAAGTGATTCATTTCATAGCGAATGAAACAAAAACAAATATAAGAGAACTAATTGGGGTTTTAAATAGAGTAATAGCGTTTAGCAGAGTGCATAATAAAAATCTAACGGTATCAGATTGTAAAAATATATTAAAAGATGTATTTAATCAAATAAGAGTAATTACAGTTGATAAAATTCAGAATGTTGTGTCTAATTATTTTAATATTTCATTAAATGAAATGCTTTCTCAAAGACGATCCAGGCCTTTGGCCAGACCAAGGCAAGTTGCAATGTATCTTGCAAAAAAATTGACTACAAGATCACTTCCAGAGATAGGAAGAAGGTTTGCAAATAGAGATCATACAACGGTTATACATGCAGTAAAAACTGTAACTAGACTTTCAGAGCAGGACGAAGAAATGAAAAAAAATATTAATCAAATCAAAAGTCTTTTAATAGAACAATAAATGAAATGCATTTTAGTGTAAAAAGAGACATTTTACTCAATTCATTGAATTATGTTCAAGGAATTGTTGAAAAAAAAAATACACTTCCAATTCTCTCAAACGTTTTACTACAACTTAAAGATAAAAAATTATCTATTGTGGCCACAGATTTAGACATAGTTTTCTATGATGAAATTGAAGAAGTTAATATTATTAATGAAGGGAGCACAACTACTTCAGCGGCAATCCTATACGATATATTGCGAAAAATTTCCTCAAATTCAGAGCTGACTTTTGACTTAAAAACAGAAAATAAACTTAGTTTGAAAAGTCAGAACTCGGACTTTAATCTTTTATGTTTACCTACAGATAATTTTCCTACATTTTCAGATGATTTTAGTGATCCAGAAATTTCAATAAATAGAGGTAAATTTTTGAAACTTTTGAATAAGACAAAAATTGCAATTTCAAACGATGATACAAGACACTACTTGAATGGGATATTTTTACATTTATCAGAATCCCATGGTAGAAAATTTCTAACTGGAGTAGCAACAGATAGTCACAGATTATCTTCTAGTAGTTTAGAAATAGAAAATTCTGAAAACTTTTCATCATTGATTTTACCTAGAAAATCTGTTTTTCAACTCTGTACTTTATTAACAGACAGTAATCATGAGTTAACTATGCAAACTAGTGAAAATAAAATTAAATTTACTCTCGGTAAGATAAGATTAATCTCTAAAGTAATAGATGGAAAATTTCCTGATTACAAAAAAGTTGTACCAACAGGCAATGATAAATCTTTAATAGTATCATCAAAAGACTTTATAAATTCAATAGAGAGGGTTACTAGCGTGTCACTTGATGGAAAAGAGGGAGTAAAACTTGCAATAAATAAAGAAAATATTCAACTTTCAGTTAACAGCGCAAATTCAGGTGAAGGAAATGAGGTAATTAATGCAAATTTCAATTCTGAAAAGCTAAATATAAGTTTTAACTCAAAATATTTAGTTGATATAGCAGCTGAGATCGAAGATAAAAATTTAAAAATGAACTTGAAAGACTCTGTTTCACCTGTTTTAATTGAAGATGCATCAGATAAAAACAGTTATTACGTCATAATGCCTATGAAAATCTAATTTAGATAAATTTAAGAAAGTTTTTTTTATTTTAAGCTAAAAACGTTGATATTAGATAATTTTAAGCAATAAGAGCTTCTGATCGTTTTATATTGACACAAAAAAATGATATAAGGTTTCATCTTTTTATATGCCAAAAAATTCTTCTACTAACACCAATTCATCATATGGAGCTGACTCCATAAAAGTACTCAAAGGTCTTGACGCTGTCAGAAAAAGACCTGGAATGTATATAGGTGATACCGACGATGGTACAGGCCTTCACCACATGGTTTTCGAAGTTGTAGATAATTCAATTGATGAAGCATTAGCGGGTCATTGCAAGAATATTATAATTCAAATGAACAAAGATAATAGTATCACAGTCGAAGATGATGGAAGAGGAATACCAGTAGATGTTCATAAGACAGAAAAAATACCAGCAGCAGAGGTAATAATGACACAGCTACATGCAGGTGGAAAATTTGATCATGACTCATATAAAGTTTCCGGCGGATTGCACGGTGTGGGAGTTTCTGTAGTAAATGCTTTATCGGAAAAATTAGAACTTAGTATATTTAGAGATAACAAAGAATATGAAATAATTTTTAATGATGGAAATACAACTAAAAAATTAAAACAAATAGGAAAAACAAAAAAAAGAGGTTCTAAGATAACTTTTCTACCCTCAAAAAATATATTTTCTTCAATCGAATTTAACTCTTCTATAATAGAAAAAAGGATAAGAGAGTTAGCTTTTTTAAATAAAGGAATAAGTATTACACTATTAGACAAAAAATCTAAAAAAGAGACAGAATATGTACATAAATATGATGGTGGTATTACTGAATTCGTAAAATATATTAATAAAAAAAAACCGATTTTGGTAAATAAAAATGAAAATTTAGTTTTTAAAAAACCAATTTATGTGACAGCCATCAAAAATAACGTAACTGTAGAATGTTCGCTAGAATGGAACGCTGGGTATGGAGAGGAGGTGCTACCTTTTACTAACAATATACCTCAAAAAGATGGTGGAACACACTTGCTAGGCTTCAGAAGTGCTCTTACCAGAGTTATAAATAGATATTCTAATGATAAAAATAGTAAAAAAAACAAACTCTCAATTTCTGGAGAAGATATCAAAGAAGGTTTAACAGCAGTTTTATCAATAAAAATGCCTGATCCAAAATTTTCATCTCAAACTAAAGATAAACTTGTATCTTCTGAAATTAGATTAATTGTTGAAAGCATTATTAATGATAAAGTTTCAACATGGTTAGACCAAAATCCATCTGTAGCAAGAACTGTTTTAGAAAAGATTACGCAAGCAGCATTAGCTAGAGACGTAGCAAGAAAAGCAAGAGATAATGTTAGAAGAAAAGGAACATTCGAGTTAACTGGTTTACCAGGAAAATTAGCTGATTGTCAAATTCAAAAAAAAGAAGGTACTGAATTATTTATTGTGGAAGGTGACTCTGCAGGAGGCTCTGCAAAACAAGGAAGAGTTAGGGAATATCAAGCAGTTTTACCTTTACGTGGAAAGATTTTAAATACATATGTAAATGGATCTGCAAATGGCTCAAATGAAAATACTAAAGCTTTATCCAAGATGATGTCTTCTAGTGAAATTGTAACTTTAATAAATGCACTTGGAACTGGCTCAAAAGATTTTGATATTGACAATTTAAGATATGAAAAAATAATTATAATGACTGATGCTGACGTGGATGGTTCGCATATAAGAACTTTACTTCTTACCTTTTTTAATAATTATCCGTTTAATCAATTAATTGAAAACGGTCATATTTATTTAGCTCAACCACCTTTGTTTAAAGTAACAAAATCAAATAAAAGTATTTATATTAAAAATGAAAAAGAATTAGATAACTTTATAATAAAAAATTTAGAAATAAATACTAAAAAAACAAAAAAAGGTTCACCAGAATATTTAAAATTAATTCAAGATCAAAGAGATAAATTATCAATACAAAGATTTAAAGGATTAGGAGAAATGAACCCCGAAGAGTTGTGGCAAACAACATTAAATCCTGATAATAGAACTATGTTGAAAGTTCAATATACAAAAGGGACAAAAGATAAATCTAAAGAGGATCAAAAGATGATTAAAATTTTAATGGGTGATGAAGTTGCTCCTAGAAAAGATTTTATAACAAGCAATGCTTTAGATGTAATTAATTTAGATATTTAGATTTAACAATGAATTTTTCTACTCTTTTCAGATTAGGGGAAAACCTTAATTTAGATAGAAAAACCCTTATTACTTTAAGATGGATAGCTATATTGGGTCAATTAACAGCTTTAATTATAGTTTACTTTTTTCTTAAATTAGAATTTCCCATTTTAATTGCTTTATCGATTATTGTATTAGGTGTTTTTTCAAATTTATATTTACAATTTAGGATTAAATCAATTTTAATAAAAGATTTTTATGCAGCTATTTTTTTAGTTTATGACTTAATTCAACTTAGTCTTCTACTATACTTAACCGGTGGTATTTTTAATCCTTTTTCAATATTAATAATTATTCCAACTATAGTCTCTTCGACTTTTTTAAGTATGGGAACAACTATTATTTTAGGTCTTTTAACTATAGTTTTTTTATTCTTATTAACTATTTTTCATTTCCCATTACCAGGAATACATGAAAGTTTATCAGTTTTTCCTCCACTATATTTGACAGGATATGTTCTTGCAATAATTGTTGGTTTATTATTTTTAGCCTATTTTGGCATTAAATTCTCTGGTGAGAGCAAAAGAAGATCTGAAGCAATTTCTAAATTACAACAAGTCATAGCTAAAGAATATGAGCTAGAGTCACTTGGTGGACAGGCAGCAGCTGCTGCACACTCACTAGGCACTCCTTTAGCTACCATTAGTGTAGTTGCATCTGAATTAAAAAAGGAAATTGGAAGAGATAGTGAATACACCAAAGATATAGATTTACTAATTAGTCAAACAAAAAGATGTGGTGATATATTAAAAAAAATTTCAAAAAAGCAAATTAAAGAAGATGAATTTTTCTCTAAAAATTCAATCGAAGATCTGCTTAATGAGATCATTGAAACTTTTAAAGAAACTTCTTCAAAAAAATTATTATTAAATTTTGATGAAAACAATAACAAATTTTTTTTTCACAGATCTCCAGAATTAATTTATGGTCTTAGAAACTTTATTGGAAACGCTGTAAAATTTTCTAAAAGTACTGTAGAAATAAAGGTAAAAAGTAATTCTTTAAATCTAGAAGTATTAGTTAATGATGATGGCCCAGGATTTCCTGATGATATAAAAGAAATTCTTGGAGAACCATATATTAAATCTAAATCAGACGAAGTTTCTTCTAATACAGGAACAGGATTAGGAACTTTTTTAGGTAAAACTCTTTTAGAAAGAAAGTCAGCTCGTTTATCTTTTTCAAAAGATAAGAATTTAGGTGGTGCCTCAGTAAAAATTATATGGAACATTTTAGATTTAAAGGCTAACGCTTGAATTCAAATACATAAGACAAAATTTTGTAAGCTAATTTTGCGACTAGAAAATTGTATGAATTAAAGTTTTTTATTGGGGCAAGCTCATTTATATCAACACCAACTATATTAGAAATTTGGCATATACTACTTATTATTGGTAGTACTTCCTCCCATAACAATCCACCAGGTTCTGGTGTGCCTGTTGCAGGCATAATACTTGCATCAAAAGCATCAACATCAAAAGTTATATAAACATTTTTTTCTTCAAAAATAGTTTTTATACGACTTAAATCCCAATTTTTTTTGTCTTTTCCCCAAAATATTTCAATTCTATTTTTATTGTTTTTATAAAAATTCATCTCGGATTGAGATAAATTTCTTATCCCAAAAGAAACAACTTTAACATTTTTAAAATCTAAACATCTTTTAATTGCTGAGGCATGTGAATATCTTTGTCCATTATAACTCTCTCTTAAATCTGCATGAGCATCAAAATGAAGTAAAACTATTTCATCATATTTTTTTACAAAAGGTTTGATCGATCCTGCAGTTAAAGAATGTTCACCTCCAAAGACTAAAGGAAATTTATTATTTAATAAAATTTTTTCATTAATCTTTGCTAATTGATTCAGAGCAGACTTAATTTCTTTTTTTATCAAAAATGGTTTTAGCGTTTTTATTCCAAATTCTTTGTATGGTTCTTTATTTAATTCTTCATCAAATAACTCAACTTGATGAGAAGCTTTGATTATTTCTTTTGGTCCATTTTTTGTCCCACCACCATAACTAACAGTTTTTTCTAATCCGAATGGAACAACTATAACTTTATGATCTGTTTTCTTTTTTGCATCATATCCAAGAAAACCTTTTTTTTGACTTAAATAGTTCATTGAGACTTAAATAACTGAGAGAAATTTCTTTTTTTTCTATTCTTCCAATTCTCACGGTGGTAGGCATCACTTGCAATTAAAGGTAAAACACTCGTAGCTTCAGCAAAAACCATTTGTTCTTTGGCCACGTCTACTTTTCCCCATGAGCTAGCCTCTTTTAAAGTAGAGCTACTACAAGCACCATCCCTGGTGTCAGCTACAGTTATTTGAATTGCATATTTATGCATATCAACTTGTTTACCTATAAGATCAGCACAAACAACTGTATCTTGAACAAAATTTTTTGGTACACCTCCCCCAATCATTAATAAACCTGATTGTTTAGATTTTATTTTAATCTCAGTTAATTCTCTCATCTCTCTAATGGAGTCAATTGTTATGTGTTTTTCTGGATTTTGTTCTTGATGCATAACCAATCCAAAACCAGCTGAACTGTCGGTAAAAGCTGGGCAAAAAATAGGGACATTATTATCAAAAGCTGTTTCTATAAGTGAACCTCTCTTTTTAGCTTTCTTTTTTAAGAATTTACCTAGCTCTAGAATAAATTCTCTTGAGGTATAAGCTTTAGGCGGCAAAGTATTAGCTACATCACAAATAGCTTGATCACAGGCTTGAAGCTCTTCTTCATCGATATAAGTGTCATAAATTCTATCAATATAATTTTTTCTAAGCTCAGTATCATCTTGAAATTGAGATCCTTGGTAGTGTTTAAATCCTAAGGCTTCAAAGAAGTCCATATCAATTATAGAGGCTCCAGTAGCTACTACGGCATCAATCATATTGTATTTAATTAAATCTGAATAAAGTTTCATACAGCCTCCTGCGGAAGTTGAACCTGCAATTGTAAGAAAAATAGAGCAGTTTTCATCAGATATCATCTCATTGTAAATTTTAGCTGCATTAGCTGTATCTCTAGAGGTAAATGACATTTTACCCATTCCTTCAATTATTTTTCGAGCGTCAAAGGAAGTAATATCAATGTGTTCTACAGGATTATTTAGAAATGATTGTTTATTATGTCCTATATTAGGACCATTTTTTTTTGTCATTAAGCAACCAAGTAATCAACTTTACTTGAATCCTCGTATAAAGACATGATTGGTTTATCATTCAATTCAAAGATTTCATTTGAATAAAAACCATTAAATTTTGTTCTAAAAGTTAAACCGTACGCACCTAGCTGACCTAATTCAATATAATCCCCTTCTTTTATATTATTTGGTAATAAAAAAGGTCCTTTCATATAATCTAAACTATCACAAGTAGGCCCAAAAAAGCT
>MDTB01232976.1_pt1 | contig 10704 bp, 9 predicted proteins | sample 811161 | NCBI WGS metagenome assembly MDTB01 (sample SAMN05326650, study PRJNA326480) | marine metagenome | isolation source: seawater | place: Mediterranean Sea | collected 2009 | reverse complement strand
TTGACCACCATGTCCAAGAATTTGTATTTGGCAGTGAATATTTGAATTCTTTCCTATAGTCAATTTGGTATTATCTTTTGATGGATTCATAATCTTGTTCGGATATTCTACAGAACTATTTTTCCCTAGTGAATAATACTTTATTCCCAATATATTTTTTAATATAGTTTTTAGTTTATTTATTATCATTGAGGATCTTTTCATGCTGAAGAATTGATAATGGGGTATTTTCTAATATAGCTTGAAGAGGTAAATAATCTTTTTCTAATTCTTCTAGAGTTAATTTGGTCCATTTGAGAAAATTATTTCTTACTGGCGTGAATTCTGTTTTATACAAATTACATGATTGCGTTATATAATTACTTACACAAGCTCTGTCATTCATTTCTTTAGTAATTTTGAGTTCGTTTTTTGATGCTTTTTGGAGATACGTATAATATTCCTTTTTATCACATGCATCATAAACTATACCAAAATTTGAATAGTACGTGTTTGATACTATAATTGCCGGTTTACCAAGCATAACTGATTCTACTATACTTGTACTTGAAAACCCAAGAACACATAAAGTATTTTCAATTAAATCATATGTATTAATATCATCTTTTGCTTCAATAAATATTATCCTTTTGTTATTTCCAAATCTACAATCTATTTTTTCTTTATATGAATCTGTATTATCTACCTGCTTTACTCTCTCTGCAGGATGCTGTCGAATAATAATTTTTTTATCTGTATTTTTTAGAACCCATTCTATAGAATCAAAAATCCAATCAATCATACTACCATAGACTGAATGAAGCCCTAGAGCAGCAGTATCCCAAACTGAGTTTAGAAGCATAAGGTAGTAGTCATTACCAAACTCTAGACTATTACTTGGTTTTAAAAAATGACTCTGAGTATCATCTTTTCCATCTCTTCTTTTTTTGAGCTGTTCCCAGCCTTTCTGTATAGCAAAATTTTTTTCTTGCATATTTTTAAGCAACCTATCGAATGAATAGGGAATATCCTTAAGTTGTGCAGCTACACCAAAATTACTCATCCATAACTCATTCTCATCACTATCGTAAGAAAAAAACTGAACATTATATTTTTTTGAAAACAATGTATAGATACCACTTGTCCCCCAAATACCACCTGGAACGAGTATTTGACTGAAAGTTTTTTCTTTATACAATTCAGCAATTTTAAAATATGCAGTTGTTAATTGCTCTTCTACTATGGATTCATATTTTTGTCTTAACTCCTGATTAGTCTCTCCATGTGTATAATGAAGAGAGTTTAATTTTAAAAGATGATCAATTTCACTGCTGGTGCCAACTCCAATAGAGTAGCTTGATAGTTTGATAAATTTTAGCGGAAGTGTTATCAAAATTTTCAAAATAAGTTTTGATTGTACTTTATTAAATAGTGCATCATCCCCGAATGATGTATCATCGAAAAGAATAAATACATTTCTACCATTTTTATATAACATTAATGCTATTACAATGGCATACCAAGGCACAGCTGATCCCAACCATGGAATTATTGTGACACAAATTACTTGACTATCATTCTGTTCAATTTGATTAATATTATTTTGACTTTTCAGAAATTTCTTAAATTTAAAATAATCTAAGGAAAATTTTATAATATTAAAGATGCGCCTAAAAAGTAACGCAATAAAACTTAGCCAATTATCTTTATTTATCATGTCATATTTTCAGTACTTTCAGGCTACTATAATCACTATAGACTAACCAATTTTAGTCATCATAAAAGTTTCAGCTATTTTAAAATCAGCCTCATCATCCACATCTATAGAGCTTTGCTTATCCATCTTATAAGCGTATATATTTTCTTTTAGAAAGAAACTCTTTTGGGCCAATAGTTTATTTGTTTCACAAATATAAATGCCACCATTCAATCTATAATACTTTTTTAAATCTTGACTTCGCTTATTTAAAACTTCATCTTTCAAGAAATTCTTCATACTCAAACTATCATCTAAAGTATTAGACCACAAAGGATTATGATCAGTTTCAGACACACTTATAACTGCATCTGCATTTTTATCTTGTAGTAGTTTTATTGCCATATCTATATGGTTTTCATCTCTAAGTGGGCTTGTAGGCTGAAGCAACACAATATAATCAAACCCTTCTATATTGTCTAATATGTGTTTTATGACATCAAATGTAGTTGAAGTATCAGTTGCAAGATTATTTGGTCTTCTTAAAACATCCGCTTCAAATTTTTTTGCAATATCTAAAATTTCGCCATCATCGCTGGATACTACTACTTTGTCAATATATTTACTTTTTTGCCCTGCTTCAATGCTCCAAGCAATAAGAGGCTTTCCGCATAGTTCTAGGATATTTTTTCGTGGCAACCTTTTACTTCCGCCTCTTGCAGGAATAATTGCTAAAAATTTCTCTTTATTCGACATCTATTAGTATTTTTCTAATCTCACTCATACTCTTCAAGCTTTCGTAAGTTGGTAAATTCAAACCAACTCTTGATAATTTATGTGCAACAGGCGTTTCACTTTTCGAATATGACTTATAGATATCCATGTCACTAAGCGGATAAAAAAATGGTCTTGCATCTATACCATTTTTCTCTAGCTTTTCTAGATAATCATCTCTTTTTATATTCTGATCAAGGAGCACACATACAAGCCATGTAATTCGTCTACGGTTTTCAAGATCTTTTTGAAATATAAATTTATCTTTTGGTAATGAATTTTTATAATTATTTTCATATTCTCTTCTATTTGCGTGTATGTTTTCGATTCTTTCAAGTTGAGCCAATCCGATAGCAGCTTGAAGATTTGTCATACGATAATTATACCCTATTACCTCATGCCAATATTTTTTTGATTTGCTCATACCATGATCACGTAAGATTCTCATTTGATTATCAAGCTCTTGATTTTTTGTAACGCACATTCCCCCTTCACCAGTTGTGATAACTTTATTGCCAAAAAATGAAAAACAGCCTATATCTCCAAAACTACCAACTTTCTTCCCGTTAAACATAGCGCCATGCGCCTCAGCACAATCTTCAATAACTTTGAGATTATATTTTTTAGCTATTCTCATGATAGTTTCCATATCACATGCCTGTCCGTAAACATGTACCGGAATAATGGCTTTTGTTTTTGAAGTGATTGCTTTTTCTATCTCTTTTGGATTAATACACCAGCTATCCTCTTCGACATCCACAATTACTGGTGTTGCATTAGTATGAAGAACTGTATTAATAGTAGCTGCATATGTAAGATCGGGCACAATTACTTCATCTCCTTTACCAATACCTAGGGTAACAAGAGCTAAATGAAGGGCTACAGTGCCATTCGATACAGCTGCTCCAAATTGGCAGTCAGAATATTTAGCAAATTCATTTTCAAACTTCTCTATATACTCACCACTACTTGATATCCATGTACTCATAAAAGCATCCATAAGATACTTAAATTCATTCCCATTGAGGTTTGGTATAGCTACAGGAAAATAGTGATTTTGTTTGTATTCAAAAAAATCAATAACTTCAAGTTTATTATTTACTAAAGGGATAATATTAACCTCATCTGATATCTTTGCGATTAAGCTATCATAATGCTCATCAATATTTCCATAACAAAAATCTTTTGATAAGATGTTTTCTACTTTTTCATCAAGATGGATACTATCTAATAAGGCTCGTCTTATGTCGCCATCAGTTACGACTCCTTTAAGTGATTTAGATTCATCAATAACAAAACAAACGCCCTTGCCGTTTTTATTAATGATGCGCATAACTTCTATCAGAGAATTACTGGAATCGCATAAAAGATCCTTATTCATAAAACTGCTTTGGATAAGACATTGAAGCTATTATTAATAGCTTCCATCCCATCATATATTTCTAGAGTAAAATCTTTATTTTTGGTATCCATTTCTTTTAACATGGACATTAGATTGGATTGCTCAGTTAGTTGATTATTCAAGTCATGGAAACCATCATTATCACTCACATGAATATAATTACTTACACTCATCATATTTTTAAATTCTTCTTCCCAATTAAGACCCAAAGTTTTGACACTCACCTTCAAGTGAGCAACATCTAATAATAAATCAAAATCTATTTTAGTTTTTAAAGATTTATAATCATTAAAGCTGGTCATCATAAATGGTTTTTCACCATCAAAGGTTTTAGCATTAGTTTTAGAAAATACATTGTTTTCAATAAATAATTTTAAGTTTTTTTTACCTTTATTTATGATATTAAAGGCATTGCAAAAACGTTCTACAGATTCTTTCTCATCAAATAAGTTGTCTCTACTTAATTTTTTTCCAATCTCATCAAGCTTAATGTCAATAAAAAAACCAGCGTGAAAGCCAAATTTTTCTGCCCCTAACCTGTTTGATAGTAAAATAACTTTTTGTAAATGTTTAAAACTCATCTCAAATGTTTCATTATTTAACGAAGCTAAATTTAATACGAATGGTTTTTCTGGTGGTGGAAAATAATTATGACAAAGATAAGTTAAATTATATTTTTCTTTAAGTTCTAGTAAATCAGTCTCAAAGTTTTCATAATATTCGGTACCACCAGATAATTCGATATTTTTAAATCCATTGTCTGCTAACTCTTGCACAGAATCTCTAATTTTCTTATGTTTTACACATGCTGAAGAGATATATATCATTTTATTTTCTTTACTGGGTTGCCCGCATAAATTCCAGGTTCATTTATATCACATATAACTACCGATCCCGCGCCAACTACAACATTATCACAAATAGATAATTTATCTGATATTATTGCACCTGCGCAAATGAAACACATACTCCCAATACTACTTCTCCCACATACTTTTGCTCCAACAGAAATATGATTGTGACTACCTAGTTTCACCTCATGCTCAATAATAGCCCCAGTATTGATAATATTATTGTCTCCAATTATCACTTGTGAATTTATATAACTGTTTGAAAAAACTTGATTTGCAATTCCGAATGTTACACCCCTTTCCTGAAAGGATGCTCTATGAGATGAAGTATCTTTTATCAATTGATTTTTAAACTTTAAGAAATATTTCTTTCTCAATTCATTGTCTCCAATAGAAAGAAATATTTGCTGGCTTGGATGAATATCAGAAATCTTACCAGCGAGTAGTATTGAGTTTATTTTTTCTTGACGCCCCTCTTCATAAGAGTCATCGTATATTTGAACGTCTTCTTTATCAAAATTATCAAGTAATAAATTTATTGATGATCTAGTGTGGCTTCCAGAACCTATAATCGCAATCTTAGTCAATTGTAATTACCTCATCCCTTTTATAATCCTTGTTTGATTTCCTGCCAATAACATTCTCATAATCAATTGGTGAGATGCCAACGCCTCCTGTTCTTTTAGCAATAATATTTTCTTCGGAGAGTCTCTCGCCTTTAACTATTTTCTGATTAGCTACTATACATTTTTGTAGAGATTTTCTCGTTGTTTTCTCAGATAAGCTTGGCTCTTTCACTTTATTACCCATATAAGATTCGACTCTTCTAATCGTTTTTACAAAATCTTTCAATTCATTAGGCGAGAGTGATGCAGCATGATCCGGGCCTTCACTAGATTTATTGAGTGTAAAATGTTTCTCAATTACTTTTGCGCCCATAGGTATCACATATGGAGCTGCACCAATACCCAGACTGTGATCCGAATAACCAACTAACACATCAAAGTTCTCTTTGTATGTATTTATTACTGACAAGTTGGCTTCATCGTCTTGGATAGGATAGTTGGAGGTACATTGCAACAATATTAAGTCCTTGTTGTAATTATGAATAGTTTTGAGAGCAAGCTTAATTTCAGAAAGATAACTCATACCAGTCGATAAGATGATTGGTTTACCTTTCTTTGCTATTTTTTTTAAAAATGGCAAATTCGTAGTATCTGTAGATGATACCTTGTAAGCAGGTAAATCAAGTTGATCTGTTTCATCTAAACTTTCCTCATCAAACGGTGTAGTCAAAAATATGATATTATTATCATCACAATAATTATTTAATTCCATGTTTTGCTCTTTTGTAACTTCAAGTTTTTTAAGCATATCTGACTGTGATTCTAAAGGGCCAGTTGTTTCTTTTTGATAAGGAGCTTTTTGTATGTCAGTCAATATTAAATTCTCTGTTTTGAATGTCTGGAATTTAACAGCGTCAACTTTAGCCTCAACTGCTAAATCAATAAGTTTTTTCGCAACCTCTATATCTCCTCCATGATTTACTCCAGCTTCGGCAATTAGGAAAGTAGGTGAATCAGAGGAAATCTCTTTATCTCTTATTTTTAAATTTTTATTAAAATGTATCATTCGATTTTTGTAATCTTTTTACATAATGTCCCAGTAATCTTAGCAAGTTTTAATTTATATTTCTCACTTATCATGATGAATTTTTTGAAATTTTAATGAATTCTAACTCGTGTTGTTGATTTTTTTTATTTAAATGAAATAAACCTATCTTATAGTTCTATAAGTACTGCTTGATTAAGCGAGTGTCGACATCTTTTTAAAATATTCATTTGTTTTTATCAATTCTTGGTAAGTTCCTTGGTCAATAACATTACCTCTATCAATAAAATATATCTGGTCACATTTTTGTACCGTTTTAAGACGGTGCGCAATCATAATAATAGTCTTTTGTCCGCTAAAGTCATGTATAGCATTCATGACCATTTTTTCAGTTATACCATCTAGCGAGCTTGTAGCTTCATCAAACACAAGAACTTCAGCATTATGATATAAAGCTCGTGCTATACCAATTCGTTGACGTTGTCCCCCTGAAAGTTGAACACCACGTTCACCAACTTTAGTTTGAACTCCATTTTCTAGACCTTGAACAAGTTCCGTAAGATGTGAAAGTTCAAGAGCTTGTTTAACCCTATCAAAATTGATTTTACTTCTTGGTATGCCAAATGCAACATTCTCAGCGATAGTACCTTCTGACAGGAATATACTTTGTGCGACAAAACCAATAGTATTCTGCCATGAACGTATGTTTTGATTATTTATGATAGTATTATCGATTTTTAGTTGCCCTTGTTGTGGCACAATTAAACCAAGTAAAATGTCAATAAGTGTTGATTTACCTGAACCAGATGGACCTACAATTCCGATCACACTGTGGGCAGGAATTGATATATTTAGTTGAGTTAATGTTGGTTCTGCTCTTCCAGGATAGGTAAATGTTATATTCTCAAGGACGATATCTTTTTTTAAATTAAGGGTGGTTTTTTCGTTTTCTTCTATTTTTTGTGTATTTTTTACTTTTAGTTCTGTTTGTAAAGAACTAGACAGATCATGCTGAATAGATTCGAATGCTGAGATGTTTCCTTTGATATTGGCTATACAAGCAAAAATTTGTTGGAATGCTGGAAGCAATCTAAAGCCAGCAAGAGTATAAACAGTGAGTACCGGTAATATAAGCCCTATATTGCCCTTGTGGGTTGCGATTAAGTAAAGTACAAGTGCAATCATGAAGCCAAAAGCAACTAGCTCAACCATATAACGAGGTACTTGAGCTAGTGATTGATTAGTACCTTGACTGTAAGCGAATGTATCTCCAGCTTGATTAAACCGTTTAATAAAATCATAATTCCTCCCAAATAATAGAACATCTTTTATGCCACCAAATCCCTCGTTCATTAACCGAAATCGCTGTTCATCAACTTTAGAAATCGCATCTCCGTTTCTCTTTAATCTAGTTCTAACAGTTCTGAAAATAATAAAATATCCTATCGCAAAAGCAGAAAGTCCAGTAATAGCAACTTGGGGATCATAAACTGAAATACTTATACCCATCAATAAAACTAGCACAATTTTTGCATTCATTTGCATAAGCGGCATTAGAACTAAACTTGTAACCCTTGAGGTTTCAGTTGATATTTTCTTTGTCAGTTGGGCACTACTTCCATTTGCATGAAACAACCAATCTTGTTTTAGGTAATGACTGTATAATCTATTCGCAATATCTGTACCAGTCTTATTAGCAAACATGAATAATCTCCACAAGGTAAACATGGATACCACTGATGATATAAGAAACACAATTAAGACGCCTAACCCTAATAGGAATATGAATTTTGATTCTGAAGTTATACCAGTATACAAATAAACTTCAGCGATTGTAGTGTTTTGTTGCAATAAACTCATATCTCCAACCAAAGTCATGAATGGAATAATTGATGCGATACTAACTATTTCCATAATAGCTGAAATAACAACTAATATTTGAAGTGTATAAAAGTTTTGACGTTGCTTTTTTGTAAGTAATGAAAAAAGTTGTTGTATATTTTTGAACATAATATTATTTAAACAGTTCTATGTTCATATCTCTAATTACAGTTAAGTTTTTATTCAGCAACATTTTTCATATACCAATCATATGTCTTTTCGAGTCCTTCTCTAAGATTAACTTTGGACTGCCAACCCATATTAGATAACCGAGAAATGTCAGTAAGTTTTCTAGGAACGCCGTCAGGTCTTGATGTTTCAAAAGTTAGCTTACCTTTAAAGCCAATCACATCCCTCATAATTTCTGCCATATCTTTAATTGTAGTATCTTTGCCTGTGCCAACATTTATGTGCGATAACATTGTTTTGGTATTTGCTTGATATGTTTTTTTATCTAAATTTAAAACAAACAATGATGCTTGGGCCATATCGTCAACATACAAAAACTCACGCATTGCTTTTCCAGTGCCCCATACTACTACTTCAGAATCGTTATTTGTTTTTGCCTGATGAAAACGGCTCATTAATGCAGGAATGACATGAGAATTTTCTGAATGAAATTTATCATTAATACCATATATATTTGTTGGCATTACTGAACGAAAATCTGTGCCATACTGTCGGTTGTAAGATTCACAAAGTTTGATGCCAGCAATCTTTGCAATTGCATAAGGTTCGTTAGTTGGCTCAAGCACGTTAGATAGTAATGAGTCTTCTTTTATAGGTTGCTTGGCTCCTTTGGGGTAGATGCAAGTACTACCTAAAAATAATAAACGCTTTATATTACTTTTATAGGCTGAGTGTATAACATTGGCCTCTATCATCATATTTTGATAGATAAAATCAGCAGGATAAGTATTATTTGCATGAATGCCACCAACTATTGCTGCTGCTAGAATAACGTAATCTGGCTTTTCATCTTGGAAAAAATTATTTACTTCCCTCTGATTCGTAAGGTCTAGTTCTTTGTGTGATCGTAATAAAAGATTAGAATAACCTTTTATCTCTAACTCTCTAACAATAGCAGAACCTACTAAACCAAGATGACCCGCGATATAAATTTTTTCATTTAAGTCCATTCTATAATTGATTACTCACTGATGTCTGGTACTTTGAAGCCATGTTCTTTTACTAAACAATCACGCTTGGCAATATCGAGATCATTTTCCATCATTTCGTGAACCATTTCCTCTAATGTAATTTTTGGCTCCCAACCTAATTTCTCTTTAGCTTTAGATGGATCACCTAAGAGAGTTTCTACCTCTGTTGGACGGAAGTAACGAGAATCAACAGCTACGATTAAATTACCACTTTCAGAATCATACCCTTTTTCATTTAAGCCTTTACCATCCCAATGAATCTTCTTATTCAAATGACCCCAAGCAAATTCAACAAAGTCACGTACAGAATACTGCTTGCCTGTCGCTATACAATAATCCTCAGGCTCATCTTGTTGTAGCATTAGCCATTGCATCTTAACGTAGTCTTGTGCATGTCCCCAGTCACGCATTGCGTTTAAATTACCTAAGTAGAGTGTCTCTTGAAGTCCTAATGAGATACGAGCTAGTGATCTAGTAATTTTACGAGTAACAAATGTCTCTCCTCTTACCGGCGATTCATGATTAAAGAGAATGCCGTTACATGCATAAATACCATAAGCTTCACGATAATTTATAGTTATCCAATAAGCATAAAGTTTAGCTGCTGCATATGGTGATCTTGGGTAAAATGGTGTAGTTTCTTTTTGAGGTGTTTCTTGTACCTGCCCATATAATTCAGAAGTTGATGCTTGATAAAATCGGGTTTTCTTTTCTAAACCTAAAATCCGAATTGCATCCAAGATTCTCAAGGCGCCAAGACCTACAGTATCTGCTGTGTATTCTGGTGTTTCAAAAGAAACGGCCACATGTGATTGTGCCCCAAGATTATATATCTCATCCGGTTGAACCTCTTTAATGATGCGTACTAAGTTCATTGAATCTGCCAAATCTCCATAATGAAGAATAAATTTCCTATTTGGCACATGTGGACCTTGATAGAGATGGTCAATGCGATCAGTATTCAATGATGACGAGCGTCTTTTAATGCCATGTACCTCATACCCTTTTTTCAACAAAAAATCCGCTAGATACGCCCCGTCTTGTCCAGTGATTCCTGTAATTAATGCAACTTTGTTTTTTGACATAATCAACTCCTAAAATCATAAAAACGCAGAAATTTTACTCATATGCATTGTATATCAGATTATGATGAAATTAGATTTAAATTAGGGTTTTGGAGTGTAATATTCAGTTCTTTCAATATCATCTTCTTCACATGCATCACCATATTGTATCTCCATGATATGGCATGGCTCTTTATAAGGGTTAGTAATTTGGTGCCATTGATTTACTGGGGCCAAGAAATGATCAAAAGTGTCCAATTTGATGCTCTGCCTGTTATCTGGCTTA
>MDTB01218501.1_pt1 | contig 10704 bp, 11 predicted proteins | sample 811161 | NCBI WGS metagenome assembly MDTB01 (sample SAMN05326650, study PRJNA326480) | marine metagenome | isolation source: seawater | place: Mediterranean Sea | collected 2009 | reverse complement strand
TTTCTTTTTGAATAGCATTAACATAAGACCTAGATCCATTTTGAACGATTTGCCACTGTGGTCTTTGGACCAAGTTTAAGAGTTTATGATTGTTCCAAAAGCGTAAAAAAGAGAGAAGGGGAAATTGACAGGTATCTTCAATAGATAAGGACCAAATAGCCGCGCCCATAGGTAAGATATAGGTTTCGCGAAAATAAGGACTAAAGTGATAATAATCCAAAAAGTTTTCCAGTGTACTCAGTTTGGGATCTGGTTGGTGCAGAGTTTTTTGCGCTAAGTGCTTAAACCGTAAGAGTTCCCATAAAAAACGCCAATGAGGAAAGGAGAATAACCGTCTTTTGTCTGCGAAAAGACCTTTGGGAAAATCGCTACAGTAATAGTGATCATTAATAGCGTCATGGTAAGCAAAGGCCATATCAGATGCTTGGAAAGGGACCTTGAGACTCTCGAGTAAGGACAGGAAATGAGGATAATTAGGTTTATTGAAGACAATGAAACCGGTATCGATCCCGTGTTTTCCATCTGCATCTTCAACCATAATGGTGTTGGCATGTCCACCGAGTCTCTCCTCTTTTTCAAAAAGGTGGACTTCGAAGTTGTTTTTTAAATAGTAAGCGCTTGCAAGACCAGCTGCCCCCGAACCAATAATAGCCACTGTTTGTTTCATCATGTTTTAGTTAATCCCCATATATTCCGCCCTGTTCCTTATTATATCCTGTTATAGAGAAAAGCTGAAGTGGGGAGAGATTAGCTGTTTTAACTTAGAAAGAGCCGCTCTTTCGATTTGCCGTATTCTTTCGGAACTAACATTATAAAATTTTGCAATGGCTCTTTGTGACCTTTGATAATCATCATGTAATCCAAATCGTAACTCTAGAACAAGTTTTTCACGTGGAGATAGGGTTGTTAAGAGCTGCGCTATAAATTCTCGTTTAGATTTAGATAAAGCTTGAGAATCTATAGAAGGAGTTTTGGTGTCTTGTATAGTATTTAATAGGCTGTCGTCAGACTCTTCTCCAAAAGATTGGTCTAAAGAAATGGTTTTACTTTGGTATTGGTGATAATAATAAAGGTCCGTTTTAGTGAAGCCTGAGTCTAGTAAAAGAGATTGCTGTTCTTTATTATTGACACCTGAACTTTCAATTTCCCTTTTTTCTTTATGGAGCCGACCTAGCTTGAGACAAATATTATCAGGAAGTTTTACAAGATGATTATTTAAAGACAAATGTTTTAGTATTTTTTGTCGTATCCAAAAAACAGCATATGTAGAAAATTTGTTTCCTTTACTGACATCAAATAATTCGACCGCTCTTATTAGGCCAAAAGTGCCTTCTTGAATAAGGTCCATAAACAATGTGCTATCATTTGTGAACTTTTTTGCTACTGATACAACCAATCTTAAATTTGAAAGTATCAATTTATCTTTAGATTTTTTACATCCATTGTTAAACTTATTGAATAATAGTTTTTGTTCATCAAAACTGAAAAGTGGATGGTTTTCAATTTCTTTAAAGTATTGATCAATAAAATCTGAATGTTCTTTTTTGTTTTCCATAACCCAAATATAACAATGCTATCTGAAAAAAATCCTTCAAGTTTATAAAGGTGAATAGATAAAGGGTTTTGAAGTTATAACTTAATAGATAATCTGAGTATACTTATCGATAATATTAATGAGTTAATAAGGGAGGTCCAATGGTAAAGAATAAATCATATATTGTGTTAGGTGCAGCTGGAGGGATTGGGTCCGAAGTGGTTAAGCGATTACATGATGACGGTGCTAATCTATATATAGGCTCAAGGTCTATCGAACAAAGTGAACTAGTAACCCTTAAAAATTGTCATGCTAAAAATTTAGATGCAAGATCTTTTTTAGAAGTAGAAAAATTTTTTATGTGGGCTCATGAACAAGCCGGTGAAATACATGGGATTGTGAATGCAATAGGATCGATTTATTTAAAACCTGCAGATAGAACCCCAGAGGATAACTTTATAAATGTGATCGAAACCAATTTAAAAACAGCATTTGCAACCATAAGATCGGGTGTATCTGTATTATCAGAAAATAGTAGTATTGTTCTTTTTTCTACCGCGGCATCGTTGACGGGTATACCAAATCATGAAGCAATCGCCTGTGCTAAGGGCGGGATCAATAGTTTGGTTATGTCTGCATCGGCAACATATGCGACAAAAAAGATTAGAGTAAATGCAATTGCTCCTGGATTAGTAGATACACCAGCGACCCATAGCATTATTAGTAATGAGTTATCTAGAAATGCATCCTTAAAAATGCACCCAATAGGTAGGTTAGGCGAAGTATCAGATATTATTCCTTCGGTAATGTATTTGCTTAGTAATGAGTCTTCATGGATGACGGGGCAAGTAATTGCTATTGATGGAGGTCTCTCTAACTTGAGGTCTAAATCTAAGTAAAGAGCTGTTTTAGGGCTTTTATTTACGTTTGAATTAATTAGTTTGTGAGTCGTATTTTTTTCTATAGTGTGCAGGAGATAGACCTGTCTCGTCTTTAAAATGTTGATAAAAGGAAGAATATGAATTAAACCCAACTTTAAATGCGATGGATAATACGGTGTGTATGTGGTCTTCTTTTAAGATTTTTTTAGCATCTTTAATGCGATACTCGTTAATGAGTTGACTAAAGTTTTTGTTAAGGTTTTGATTGATCAGTTCAGAAAGTTGGTGAGGATTGATGTCGAGTTGGATCGCTAGTTTATTGAGTGATAACTCGGGGTCTTTATAGACTTTTTCAATATCTAAGAGTTCGATTAAATCGTCTAGTAGATCAGGAATATCCATATTATTAAGATGGGTTTTTTCATAATGTTTGATTTGAATATCTTCTGTCCATTTTTCGAAAATCTTGGGGTGCCTTAAATAAAAAATGAAAGAGACTATAAATGGGATGAAAAAAATAATTGTTCCTAGTTTTAAGATGGTGAGAGACCCAAACAAAAGGCTTAACATTAGTAAGATAACGATGAAAATAGATAGGGAAATTGAAAAAAGAGTAAATAATGTTTTATGTGTTGAGGAGGTTTTTTCTTTGAAGTAATTTGGCTGAATACGAACGATAGTGATTATATAAATAGAAAAAATAAAGATAGCACTTAGCGAAATAATAGAATAAATAGATGTTGATGGTGATATATAAAGCGTTTTGATTAAAAGATTTTTTTCGACTTTATTCATAAAAATGATGTAAGGGGAGGAGAGGATTGATACTAAAAACGGAATGAAGTAGGGGGCTTCTTTTTTGAAGTAAAAGGGGGTTGTCTCTTGTAAATCGTGAAAAAATAATCTTAAAAAGGGTCCAAGTAAGAGTAGTGCTGGGATATAGAATAAAAAGTGTATGGGCATGTTAATTAAGTCTTTAGTGATCAATAACTTAAGATGGTAGTTTAAATAAGCTATCAACAGAAAGATAATACCTAATAAAAGCCGTCTTTTACTAAGTACGCCTATGAGTTGTGAAATGCCAAGAAGGACATTTAAAATAATGCTTGTTGTTATAGCTAAGCTTGAAAAATAATCTAACATAATGACTAGTTTAGTACAAAGCGTAGGATAGTTACAGTCCTTCTTCAAGTCTAAGCGATATAAAATAACTGGCGCTTTAAATAATATGCTTAATTATCAAATATAAATGATCGATACTAAATAAGAGACGTGATAAACCCTTAAAAGGAGGTGAGTCCCATTAGTGAACAGTTACTAGTCACCTTTGTCGTGATTATTGCCTTTTTAATGTTGCTTGCCTTCTATTTGACTTGGGAAGAGTTTAAGAAAATGGCAAAAAACCCAGAAAAGTATCAAGAAAAAGGACATGAAGAGCAACTAAAGCGTGCCCGTCCAAAAAAGAAAAGGAAAACGAATGTTAAATAGATTTGATGTATTAGTATTATTGGCGTCTATTTTATCGCTATTTTATTCATTATATTTGTGGTTTGAAGGTAGTGTGCAAGAGGCTCTTTTTGTGGGGCTATGGGTACCCTCAGTCTTAGGATTTGGTATTTATATCAAACTCATACGACTCAGACATTTCTTGCCTGCAAAAATCATGGGAACAGATAAAACCTAAGACGGCGGCGGTTAAATGGATTAAAAAAAGGAGATCTAAGTAGACGGGATCTATTTAGAGAGTTTGCGTTTAACTTTAGAAAAACCTAGTTTAGAGATGCTGCGAATGGTGCTAGTGGCGACACGAATACGAACCCACTTTTGCTCTTCTTCATCCCAAAAACGCTTCCATTGTAAATTAGCTTCTTGAACACGCTTGGTACGACGCTTAGAGTGACTCACGTTGTTAGCTACTTTTTTCTTTTTCTTTGTAATTTCACATCTCTTAGCCATGTGTTTTCCTTATTATGCAATAAAACGTAGACAAATAATACAAATTTTTACTGAGATTAGCAAGTGTTTTTTAAAAATGGCTAAGGTGTCTTCCAGCTTTGACATTCCGGTGCCTCTAAGCGTCATCCTCCCGTTGGTTGGTGCTTTTTGGGTTCATCCCTACGTTTCGCTAATGCCACATTCGTGGCGAAACTCACTCCAGTCCTCCACCTTTGGCGTAAAAAAAATGAAATTTCTGTCATCCTTATTACGATACCTATATGAGAAAGTAATTATCCCTAACAAGTAATAGGGGGGTCATAAAGGAGATTATTATGGATAGGTTTGGTTTGAATGGTGCAGGTGAAAGCCCTGCTACTGAGAGCGTTTTAAGCCATATTTCAGATCATGAAATTGGTAGATTGGCAACTCAATTGAGCCAGCTTATAGGAAGAATACCGGTAGATGGAGCGTACCTATCTTCAGATCAAACTAAATTTCTTTCCCCCCGTGAGTTTGTGCATGCGCATCAAGCCCTTTTGTCACCTGGAGGATTGGATCAAGCTGCTGCTGCATCTGCTGAGGGGGGATCTGCTCGAGTTGCAATGACTCCTAGTGGGCCTTCTAATGCTTCCGAAAGCGCCGGTGTTTTTGGGGATGATGAATTGGCAGAAGCCATAGCGATGTCTTTGAATGCGAGTGATGGTCAAGAGCGCGTTCTAGTAGCAGCTAATCAACTCAAGGAAGACGCAGAACTTGCACGACTATTGGCTGCGGGATCCGAAAGCGTGGATGACGAGGATGGTTTTGGGGATGAGCCTGCTGCTGCTGCCGGTTACGGTGAATCTACTGCTGCTGCGAGTGCAGGGTCTAGTTTAGATGCATCGTGGGCGAGATGGCATAGGATAGCGGCTGCTACCGGTGTAAGCCCTGATGAAATGCTGCTGCGCAATTTAGATAGTCATCTTGAACAAGAGGGTTTTCTTACGGCGACAATCGGGAGTAATAACCAAGCCCTTATTGAGACGGCACTTAGAAAAGGTATTCCAGATCGTTATATAAAGTATTTAATGTTTAAATCGATTACACTTGGGTGTATAAAGGAAAAAGAAGAGGGTGGAACCAAACCAATTAAAGCGTTAGTGACAAAAATGAGCGATAGATTTAAAGAGGAATTGGGGCTTGTCGTTATCACAGCTGAAGTGAATGCTGATTTGTACACTCAACCGAGAGAGGTTGTGAGGCTTGGTAATGGGCCTGTCATTTATATCGGATCGGAAGTTGCTGCAGCAAATTTTACAAATGACATGGATCCTAGTGATTCTAGTTCCCCAAACCCTGTATTTAATGTGCCGGGTAGATTCCTTCCTGAACATGCTAGTCACCTAAACTCTGAGGCTTTGAATGATCTTGCATTTTGGCACGATGAGGTTTTGCCAATGACTTTAGCTAAACCTATAATAGATGAAAGAGGTGGAATATGTCCTTCTCAGGATAGTTATCAGGAAATGGCAGACACGATAAATTATCTTGTTGAACAAAATCCAGATAAGAAGATTCTTGTCCATTGTAGAATGGGGACGTCTCGATCTGCGACAGCCATTATTGCGTATTTAATCAAGTATCAAGAGTCTTCATTAGATGATGCGCTAGCCCTCTTACGTGGCGTTGATGGGCAGCCCAAAACAACAGGCATTGGCGGTGGATTAGCGGAATTTGAACGGGCGGTGAATGCTCAAAGAGAGGTGGGTGCTGCTGCGAGTGCAAGCCCTGATGATGCGGCAAGACCTGCTGACGGCGGTGGACTGTTCTGTGAACTTGCTGACGGTTACGGTGGACCTGCTGACGGTGGAAGACGACGACGTGTATTAACAGCGACGCCTACTGCTGCTGCTGCTGCTGCTGCTGCAAGACCTGCGATGGCAGCTCATTTAGCTGAGAGTGCTAAGTAAAACGCAGAGGCCAAAAAACTAGCCCTTCAGTTAAAGACGCAAGAAGGACAGTTGGGTATATATCTTCGTTGTCTTGAAGGTGATAATACACCTGATAATCTTCCCGGTGCAGGTGGTCGTAATTTTCACGCAGAGACTAAGGTTGGTGATGTTTATACGATGGTGTTTAACCACAGTGAAACTGTTAAATTTAAATTTCAGGTTGAATCTAGTCCCTGTGAATCAAGTGGATATGGGCCTTCTGTTAAGTGGACGGTCACTCGGTCTTGGATAGAGAAATAGTCAAAAAAAGGTACCAGGAACGCCCGGCACAAAGGTACCAGGTAAGGATTATCTAGGTTCCTTGGAACGACCAAAATAAAATCAAAATCCCTATCTGCTCTAGTCGGCGCTAGTGGATCTCTAATTAATATGGGTCAACATGGTACCTTTGTGCCGGGCGTTCCTGGTACCTTTATACCTGTAGAAGGTTTAAATTTATAATCTTGACGATATGGGGTCTTTTCTAAATTAGGGAGATAACCGATAATAATAGTATGGATAATTTAGAGTTAAACACCGTTAAAGATCGATTACGTCTAGAAGAAAAAATTGTTGGCTACAGAAGGGTCGACTTTGGAGATCGTGCATTCTATTCGAAAGATGGTATGTGGTGGAGTGGTGATCCCATCTTATTTGATACAATAGATAAAACGACTAGTTTATTAGATAAGAATCAAAGAACTATTTACGAAAAGGACAACATCTTGATTATAGATAAAAAAAATGATGTTTATTTTTATGCACAGGTTTTTTTTGATTCAGAAAAGTTATTGTTAAGAGATTTGGAGAGTGGGCTGATTTATGACTTGGTTGTTGATTATGAAACACGGTATTCGTCAAAGATGATGGAGATTGTTAATTATCGCTTTGAGGACCTTGATTTTTCGTCCCAATTTCCGTATCTTTCTAGTGGAGATGGGTTGCGTTGTGATTAGGAGGTAATGATGAAGATTTTATTAGTGTGTTTGGTGATGATTGGAGGCATTTTTTGGATGGGTTTAGACGCTTCGGAGGGTGTGCCGACTGAAACAAGCTCTATTTATGATTTTGATGTTGAAACCATAGATGGTGACCGTATCTCCATGAAAAAATTTCAAGGAAAAGTTCTTTTGATTGTAAACGTGGCAAGTCAATGTGGGTTTACGTCTCAGTATGAAGGGCTAGAAGAATTATACGATAAGTATAAAGAAAAGGGCTTGGTTGTTTTGGGATTTCCTGCCAACAATTTCGGGAACCAAGAACCGGGCAGTAACGAAGAGATTAAGTCATTTTGTACCACCCGGTTTGGTGTTAACTTTCCTATGATGGCCAAAGTATCTGTTAAGGGAGAAGAAAGTCACCCCTTATTCGCTTATTTAACATCCAAAAAAATGGGCCATCCATTTGGCGGATCGATCTCTTGGAACTTTACAAAATTTTTAATTTCACGTGAGGGAGAGGTTATCTACAGGTATGCGTCAATGACAAGCCCGAAAGCCAAGCGAGTGCATCAGAAAATTGAGGAAGCCTTAGCAAAAGAATGATACAATATCTGCAGTTGGGGAAGATGGAAAGGGTTGTTTAAATGAGTTTCAAACAATATGATGCTTTAGTAATAGGCGCTGGGGTTGCAGGGCTAAGAGTAGCTGATTTGCTACAATCTCGGGGAAAATCAGTGCTTGTTATCGAAAAAAGTAAGGGGCCATCGGGTCGTCTGTCTTCTAAACGATCGCCCGTCGGTTCCATAGACATGGGAGCTCAATATTTCCATGCAAACACATCCTCATTTCAATCTTTTTTATCGACTTACATTGAGGACGGTTTAGTAGGGACTTGGGAGTATGAGCACGCGAGTAAAGACTCTCTTCCAAACTATTGTTCTATCCCCAGAATGACGAGTATGACACGGGCCTTATCTCAAAACCTGACCCTCTTAACGGAGCATCGTGCGGAATCCTTGGAAAAACATGACGGTGGAAACTGGCTAGTCACTTGCGACAATGGCGCTAAGGTAAGCGCGAGAACCGTTATTGTTGCGACGCCATCGCCTCAGGCTGTGCCCTTATTAGCGGCCATGCCACACTTTCAAAAAAAAGTTTCCGCACTTCAATTTATCCCAAATTGGACCGTGCTATTGGGGTTTGAGACTTCCTTAAAGGCGTCTATCATTGCGGAGGCACCTGACCATAAAGCGCTGGCTTGGATTGCAAATAACAGCGCAAAACCCAATCGAGAGCAGGGAACAGAGGCCTGGGTGATTCAGGCGACGGATGCTTGGTCAGAAGCACATGTTGATGCCGATAAAGAGACTGTTATTAAGGCGCTGACTCAGTCCTTTTTTTCGTATGTAAAGGACAAGGGCGTACAAGAGAAAACACCGATTTACGTCCATGGTCATCGGTGGTTGTATTCCCGTGTTAAAGACCCCTTGGGAGACGCCTTTTTGTGGTGTAAAGAAAATGCCATAGGCGTTTGTGGAGACTGGTGTTTGGGGAAAACGGTTGAGTCGGCATTTTTGAGTGCGAATCAGTTGGGGCAAGCGATATTGGTAGAAGAAAGTTGAGATAAATGACTCATGCGTTAATGTGGCTGCGTCGAGACTTAAGGTTAGATGATAATACTGCGTTGTTATCTGCCTTGGACGCACATAAGAATGTGAGCTGTGTTTTCAACTTTGATCCATATTTTTTAACGCCATTACCTAAAAAGGATAGGCGCTTGACGGTTATTATAGAAGCCTTGGCTGACCTAAATGCCCGTTTAAAAGAAAAAGGGAGTGCTTTGATTCTTACGATCGGAGACCCAAAAGAGCAGTTGCCCCGATTAATAAGACATCTTTCAGTGACAGATTTATATTTTAATAGGGATTATACGCCTTATGCCCTCAAAAGAGACGCTCTTCTCGAAGAGGCGTGTAAGGATATGGGAGTGTTGACGCATTCCTATAAAGATCATGTTTTATGTGAGCCCCATGAAATCGAAAAACCTAGTGGCGGTTTTTATACCGTATTTACACCCTATAAAAAACGATGGTTATATCACTTTGACGAAGTTAAGGACAGCCTTTTTCATCAACCTAAGCCTTTATGGGCCCACTTGATGAGCAAAGAACGGTTGGAGGAAAAACGGTCTAAACAAAGCGATGTCCCTTTATTTGAAGAGGTGGATTGTTATGATACCTTGGGGTTTGATAAACAAAACTTAGTCATTACGCCAACTCGAAAAGCGGGGCTTAAACGCTTAACTGAGTTTGGAGAATCCGGACTTGGGTCTTATCAAGAGCGTCGAGATTTTCCTGCAATAGAGGGGACCTCTGGCCTATCTGTGCACATTCGATACGGATTAATTTCTATCCGAGACTGTTATCGTATGCTTTGTTCAAACGCGCAGCTAGGAACTGAAAAAAGTTCAGCTACTGTTTGGCTGAGTGAGTTGGTATGGAGAGAGTTTTATCAGATGATACTAGCTTGTTTTCCTCAAGTGCAAACCCGGGCCTTTCGTGAACAGTATGATCAGATTCACTGGTTGGGAAATCCAGAGCATTTTGAACGCTGGCGTGATGGAGAAACAGGGTTTCCTATCATAGATGCGGCAATGAGAGCGTTTAAGCAGACGGGCTTAATGCATAATCGGCTTCGGATGGTTGTCGCCTCATTTTTATGCAAGACCTTATTATTGGATTGGCGATTAGGCGAGTCTTATTTTGCTCAAGAGCTACTTGATTTTGAGTTAGCATCCAATAATGGGGGATGGCAATGGGCCGCATCCTCAGGTTGTGATGCGCAACCTTACTTTCGTATTTTTAATCCCCATATGCAAGCGAAAAAATTTGATCCAGATGCCGTATTTATTCATCAGTTTTGTCCTGAACTTGCAGGGTTTTCAGCTAAAGCCTGTTGGGATACTCAATTTGCAAGTCTTGCAGAGCAAAAAGAAAGCGGGACTATACTTGGCAAAGACTATCCTAAGCCTATCGTTTCTTACAAGGACAATCGTGCGCTCGCTTTAGAGATGTACAAGCGATGCCAAAGCTAGTTTTTTAGCTGCGCCACGACGTGACATTAGCGAGCGAGTAGTTCTATTTTGTAGCCATCCGGGTCTTCAACAAAGGCTAAAACGGTATCGCTATGTTTCATGGGGCCTGGGGCACGGGTGATGAGTCCACCTTTTTTCTCTATCTCTTCACAGGCTTTGTAGACGTCGGGAACCCCAATGGCGAGGTGGCCATAGGCTGTACCCAGTTCATAGTCATCGGTATCCCAATTATGAGTGAGCTCTAAGGCGGTTTCTTTAGACTCATCGTCATAGCCTAGAAAAGCTAAAGTGAATCGTCCGTTTGGGTAGTCTTTTCGTCGAAACACTTTCATGCCAAATAACTCGG
>MDTB01038518.1_pt1 | contig 10705 bp, 13 predicted proteins | sample 811161 | NCBI WGS metagenome assembly MDTB01 (sample SAMN05326650, study PRJNA326480) | marine metagenome | isolation source: seawater | place: Mediterranean Sea | collected 2009 | reverse complement strand
TACTGAATTATTTTTTGTAATGTGAATTTATTAATCATATAATAACTTATGCTTAACTATACATATATTTGCATTAATGCCAAAAAAGAAAAAAGATACTATAATTGATAAACTCTCTGAGAGGTTTCATATACTCTTAGTGAATGAAAAAACACTTGAAAAGAGGAAACTAATCTCATCATCAACATTTAATCTTGCTGTTACCTCTTTTATTGCATTTCTAGTACTTCTATCAGCTTCTTTTCTTTTGATATATTTCACACCATTAAAAGAATATTTTAGAGGATATACAAGTGTAGAATTAAGACAGAATTCAGTTGAAAATTCTATTAAGTTAGACTCTTTAGAGAACTTATACATTATGCAGAGTAATTATATTAATTCATTAAAAGATTTACTTTCTGGAAACATTTCTTATGAAGAATTAGATGAAAACCTAAATAGAAGTGACAATAATATTATTGAGTTGGAGATTGTTGAAACTAATCAGGAAGACTCTTTGTTGAGAGCACTTGTTGAGGAGGAGGATAAGTATAATGCATTCGATATTCAGGGAGATAGATTTACAACTGTGCTTTTTCCGCCTGTTAAAGGTGGGCTTTCATCAGCTTTTGATGTAAATAGCAAACACTATGGTGTTGATATAGTTATGCCTGAGAATTCTCCTGTGCACTCAATTAGTGAAGGGATTGTTGTTTTCTCTGAATGGACCTCAGCAACTGGCTTTGTAATTATAATTGAACATTTAAATGGATTAACATCTATTTATAAACATAACTCTTCAATTGTCAAGAATCAAGGAGACAGAGTAGGTACCGGAGAAATAATTGCATTTACTGGGAATACTGGAGAATTAACCACAGGTCCACATCTTCATTTTGAGCTTTGGTACCAAGGAGAACCAGTAGATCCTCAAAGCTATATTGAGTTTTAGATGAAAACCTTAATTACAATACTTTTTGCTAGACTAGTAAAAAAAAGAAATAATAAATGGATTTCTAACCCCCTAGAAACACAAGCTAAAACTTTTAATAAACTTTTATTAAAAGGCACCAACACTGAGTTTGGTAGAGACCATAATTTTTCTACTATTAAAAATTATGAGGATTTTAAAAATCAAGTTCCGATAAGAGATTATGAAGGTCTTAAGCCATACGTTGATAAAGTCGTTAAAGGAGAAAAAAATATACTTTGGCCTGGGCAACCTCTTTATTTTGCAAAAACCAGCGGAACAACTTCTGGTACAAAATATATACCTATTACAAAAGAATCAATTAAAACACATATTAATTCAGCTCGTGATGCCTTGCTAAACTATTTTTTAAATACAAAAAACTATAAACCAATAAATGGAAAACATATGTTTTTACAAGGTAGCCCAAAACTTGAAAAAAAGAATGGTGTTTATATAGGAAGGCTTTCAGGTATTAGTGCACATTATATTCCAAAACTTTTTTTAAATAACAGAAAGCCTTCATGGAATACAAACTGTATAGAGGATTGGGAGGAAAAAGTTGACACTATAATCAAAGAAACACTTGGTGAAAAAATGACAATTATAGCTGGAATACCGTCATGGGTTCAAATGTATTTCGAAAAGATTGTCTTTAATGAAAATAAATCAATAAAGGAAGTCTTTCCAGAATTATCACTTTATGTATATGGTGGAGTGAGCTACGACCCTTATAAGTCAACTTTTGACAAACTATTTGGAAAAAAGGTTGATACATTAGCAACATTTCCAGCATCAGAGGGTTTTTTTGGATATCAAGATACCTTTACTGATGAAAATACTGATTTATTATTGTTATTGAATAACGATATATTTTATGAATTCATTAAAGCTGAAGATTTTTTAAAAGGAGAATACGAAAGAATTACTCTTAAAGATGTTCAGGTTAATGTTAACTACCTTTTAATTATATCTACTTCAGCTGGCCTTTGGGGTTATAACATTGGTGATACTGTAAAATTTACTTCAACTAGTCCATACAGAATAATTGTGTCAGGACGAATCAAGCACTTTTTATCAGCTTTTGGAGAGCATGTTATTGCTGAAGAAGTTGAAAATTCAATGAAGATTGCCACAAAGGATCATGGTGTAACAATAAGGGAGTTTACTGTTGCACCAAATATAAATCCAAAAGAGGGTCTACCATGTCATGAATGGTATATCGAATTTGAAACCCAACCAAAAGATATTATTGCTTTTTCAAAAACTTTAGAAACAGAAATGTTAAATCAAAACATTTATTATAGAGACTTAATTCATGGTTCAATAATAAAGCCCTTAGAGGTAATCTCAGTAAAAAAAGGCGGATTTAATGACTATATGAGATCAGTTGGTAGATTAGGGGGGCAAAATAAAGTTCAAAGACTCTCAAATGACAGAAAAATTGCAGATAAATTAAATGTTTTTTCATCTTGAAAAAGAATGCAACCATAGTTTATACCATTAAAAGAAGTTTTGTAAAATCAGATATTTCAATTTTAGATGCACTAGAGTATAATGTTTTTCAAATACAATCTAGGCCAAAAAAAACATTTATGTCTTTTATAATAAACAGGATAAAAGAAATAATAAAATCAATTTTTTTTCTATCCAGATCGAAAATAGTAATTATTTGGTTTAATGATTATCATGCCTTTATACCAATTATTTTTTCAAAGCTTTTTTTAAAAAAATCTGTCATTATTGTTGGAGGATATGACGCTATAGTAGATATGGAGAACAGGCATGGACTATTCTTTAAAAAAGGTATTAGATCAACTTTAGCAAAAATAAATTATAGCTTAGCTAATGAATTATGGGTAGTCCATAAATCTTTGGAAATAGGATGTAATTATGCAAGAGAGAAGTTTAATATTATATCAGGAATTAGGAGTTTTCTGGACAACAAAAAGATTGTAATCAAGGAAATTAGCACAGGATATGATATTAGATTTTGGGATTATGACAATAATAATCAAAAAATAGGCGTATTGACAGCTGCCTATTTTTCAGATGAACGAGTCATAAACATTAAGGGCTTAAATATTTTCAACGAATTAGCATCTTTATTACCAGATGTACCTTTCACAATTGTTGGAGAGTCAAAAATTCAAATAGATAATTTTATAAACTTAAATCCTAATGTAAATGTAATAGGAGTTCAAACAAGAACTCAAATGAAACAGCTTTATCAAAATACTAAGTTTTATTTTCAAGGCTCAAGACTTGAAGGTCTTCCTAACTCGGTTTGTGAAGCAATGTTATGCGGATGTATTCCAATCGGTTCACGAGTTTTTGGTATTCCAGATATAATTGGTAATACAGGATTACTGTTTGACACAGAAAAAGACTTAGTTCAGATTAAAGATTTTATACTTTCAGGTTCAGGAGAAAAAGAGTCAAAACAAGCAAGGAAAAGAATAATATCAAAGTTTAACATATCCAAAAGGATAGAAAAAATAAAAGAAAATATAGATTAATGGAAATAGGGGTACTGGGTTTTAGTGGATCTAAAAATATTGGAGATTATATTCAGACAAAGGCTGTAATTGATATTTTAAATACACAAAACATTAAAATTCTTGATAGAGAAAAACTAAATAATTATAAAGGAAATAGAATAAAAACAATAGTTAATGGTTGGTTTATGGAGAGCCCTGAAAATTGGCCACCTAGTAATAAAATATATCCATTATTCATATCTTTTCATATTAATCCATCTGTGAAAGATACATTTACAAATCAAGATTCAATCAATTATTTTAAAAAGTATGAGCCTATAGGTTGTCGAGATTATTACACAAGAGACCTTTTGCTTGAACATGGAATAAATGCATATTTTTCATCATGTGTAACATTAGGGATTGAGAGAAAAAAATATCTTATGAAACAACCAGATGGAGTAATTGTAATTGGAGCATTTGACAGGCTTAAACCATTCTTAGATTATAAATCATCTCTAAAATTTCTTTTGTCTTTCTTTAAATATCCATTAAGATTTTTTAATTATAAGATTAAGGTTTATCGATTTAATAAGCATTTAAAAAAACAAAATTTTAAAATCAAAAAATTTGATCAAATCACAAAAAAACCAATTGATTCTCATTCTACAGGCATACAGCTTGCTGAAAATATGCTGCAGAAAATTGCTGAAAGTAAGATAATAATTACCTCACGAATTCATTCTGCCTTACCAGCATTAGCTATGGGATTAAAGGTTATTTTTATCAAAGAGGGGCTAGAGCACAACAATCATAAAATGAGATTATCTGGCCTAGAAAATTATTTCAAAACTGTATGTTTTAACGATTTTTTTATGATTAATTTAGACACAATTCAGAGCATGCAAAACCATATGGGTTACATAGAAAAGACAAACCAAACAATTAATAATTTTAAAGTTAAATGAATATTCTAGTTATTGGTTCAGGTGGGCGCGAACATGCAATAATAAACAGCATATCAAAAAGTAACAAATGCTCAAAAATTTTTGCTTTACCTGGAAATGGGGGAACAGAATTATTAGCAGAAAATCTTTCAGGTGACGTAAATGATTTCAAGCTAATCAAGAAAATTAGTTTAAAAAATAAAATATCATTGGTTTTTGTAGGGCCAGAAGATCCAATAGTTAACGGTATTTATGACTTTTTTAAATCTGACCCTCAACTAAAAGATATAAACATTATTGCACCAAGTAAACAGGCAGGTCTTCTTGAAGGGAGCAAAGATTTTGCTAAAGATTTTATGCAAAAGTATAATATACCAACAGCAAAACATAAAACTTTTTCGATCGAAAACATTGACGAGGCAGATAAATTTTTAGAGAGCATGAGCCCACCATATGTTCTTAAAGCAAACGGTTTAGCTGCAGGTAAAGGTGTTTTAATTATTCAAGACTTGAATGAAGCAAAAGTTGAATTAAGAAGCATGATAATAGAAAAAAAATTTGGAAGCTCATCTACAAAAGTTGTTATTGAGGAATTTCTCGATGGTATTGAGCTTTCATGTTTTGTTTTAACAGATGGTATAAATTATAAAGTTCTACCGTTTGCAAAAGACTATAAAAAAATTGGAGAAGGAGATTCAGGTTTAAACACTGGAGGGATGGGCGCCATTTCTCCTGTTCCTTTTCTTGATGATAACTTTTTATCTAAAATTAAAAGTAAAATAATTATACCAACTGTTAATGGTATAATTAAAGAGAAAATGCAATACAATGGATTTATTTTTATTGGTTTAATAAAAGTAAAAGACGAGCCATATATTATAGAATATAATGTAAGAATGGGAGATCCAGAGACAGAGGTTGTGTTTCCAAGACTAAACAACGATATGCTTGAACTTTTAGATTCAATGGGAACACCAAAATTTAATGATATTAAATTAAGTATTACTGAAAATCATGCTGCTACAGTCATATTAGTATCAGGTGGTTATCCTGAGTCATATGAAAAGGGGAAAACTATAACTGGTTTGAATGATATATCAAACGAGTTAACTTTTCATGCAGGTACTATTAAAAAGGATAACACTTTTATTACAAATGGTGGTAGAGTTTTAGCAGTAACATCTATAGCAAAAGATTTTAAGAAAGCTCTAAAGACCTCTTACTCAAAGATTGATAAAATAAATTTTGATAGAATGAATTATCGAAATGATATAGGTTTTGATTTACTTTAGAAAAGAATGAGAAGTAATGTCTTTATTTTCTTCATCATTGTCATCAAACTCTTTTAATTTTTTTAACCAATAAGCTGCTCCAACTATCCCAATTAATATAAATGTCCAAGTGACAATGTTCGCGATATACCAATTGTCAAGCTGAATAGTTCTGAGAAGATCAAAAGGGAAGAAAAGTACTTCTTGAAAAAGCCAACCAAGAGAATAAAAAAAATCTTTAACCATAACTTAAATTATAATGTAAAATTAATACATTGATATATGATTGCAAAAGCATTTCAAAAATTTAATTATACCTCACTAATTGTTTCATCTATTTTATTAATGGGAGTATCATATTATTATACTACTGTTGATATAATCTGGTCTTTTTTTGAATCAAAAATTTTAAATGGTATTATAGTTTTTGGAGCATTCATGCTGACAATCTATTCAATTGATACTGTTACAAGGCAACTAACAATTGAAAGAGCAAACAGAAATGCCTACCACTTATTGCTGTATCCATTAGTTATATTTTCTTTTCCATTAGAATCACTTGATATGAGATTTATTCTTGGTTCAGCAGCTATTTGGTCTGCCTGGAGAAATACAAGATTGTTTGTTGAAACAGTAAATAATCAAGAAAAAATAAAAAGACTTTTAGATGCTGTCCTCCTTGTCACAATTTCTTCTGTACTAATTTTAGAAAACATCTTTTTTCTAATAGTTCCTATTCTGATTTTATTTGCAGGAAACATTAATATAGATATTAAATACTTTATAATAATTATTGGAACCCCAATTATAATGATACCGACAATTAATGTAATTCTAACATTTTTGAACTTAGATAGTTTATTATTTAGCTCGTATTTATTTAATACTTCAGATAGATTAGAAATATCTATGTTTTCTAATTTCGTAGTTCCATTTTCATTTTGGCCTCTAGTTCTTGTTATTTTCTACTTTTTAATAGCTGTCATTTTAAAGTTAAGAAAGACAGTAAGTTTCCAGAGACGATTACTTGATATTACAGGTGTTGTTTTCTTTATCTTGTTTATAACATTTTTTATAACGAATCAAAATATCAGCGGTTCAGAGTTTCACTATTTATCATTAATATTAGTTTACTTCATTTCTCAGATTTTTACAATAAAAATTAACAGTATTTATGTAAATCTTATCTTTATATCTATAATTGCATCGACATTTATTTTTAAATTCATAATATGACAGAAATAAAAATCAGCAAGAAAGCGATCAAAATATTTGAAAAATCAGTAAATGACTACCATGTGTATGATGATATAACACGCAATCCAAATAACCCTTTTGAGAATAAAAGCTTTGAACATCTTTTGTATGAGAAAAATTGGATAGACACGGTTCAATGGCACTATGAAGATATTATACGCGATCCCGACATTGATCCAAGTGAGGGAATGAAACTCAAAAGATTGATTGACAGCTCAAATCAAGATAGAACAGAGATGGTTGAGTATATTGATTCATATTTTCTAAACTTATATTCAAGTGTAACCACCAGAGAGAATGCTAAAGTAAATACCGAGAGTCCCGCATGGGCAATTGACAGATTATCTATATTAATTTTAAAAATATATCACATGGAAGAGGAGTCAAACAGAAAAGACGTCTCAGAAGATCATAGAAATAATTGTCAAAAAAAATTAAATGTTCTAATTGAACAAAGAGAAGATCTTTCAGATTCAATAGATCAACTATTAATTGACTTGTCCACAGGCATCAAGAAGATGAGAGTTTATAAACAGATGAAAATGTATAATGATGAATCATTAAATCCTGTCTTGTACAAAAAAGATGACTCAGCAAAAGGATAAACCTCTCTTAGTATACAGATTTTCAGCCCTTGGTGATATTGCTATGACAATACCCGTATTAAGATCTTTTTTTAAAACATACCCTGATCAAAAAATTATATTTGTTTCAAGAAATTATGCAAAACCACTTTTTGATGAATTTGATAATTTAGAATTCATTGGGGTTGAATTTAAAAATCAGTATAAAGGTATTCCGGGGCTTATAAAGCTATTTAAGTTTTTAAGAAAAAAAAACATAAAATCAGTTGCAGACCTTCATAATGTTTTAAGAACCAAGATCTTGAACTTTTTATTCAGAATAACACTAAAAAAAGTTCAATTTATTAAAAAGGGAAGAAGTGATCGTAAAAAACTCATAAGAAGAAAAAACAAAATTTTTAAACCATTAACTCCAGCTCAGTATAGGTACTGCGATGTTTTCAGGAGATTAGGATTTCCAGTGGACCTAGTAAATCATGAGTATCCTGTAAAACCCTTTCTGGATAATGATACTGTGGAACAAAAACTACTTTCTTCATGTATAAACAAAAAGATCATAGGTATTGCACCTTTTGCATCATTCCAAGGTAAAAGTTATCCACTTGATCTTATGCAAAATGTAATTGCTTATCTTCAAAAGTCTCATAGTATATATCTTTTTGGTGGCGGAGAAAATGAATTAAAGCAAATAAAAATTTGGGATAGAGCATATGAAAACGTTTTTGATGTTTCTAAAAACTTCAACTTAGGGCAACAATTAAACATAATTAATTACATTGACCTTATGATTTCTATGGACTCTGCAAATGGACATCTTGCAGCAAATTATGGAGTTCCTGTTTTGACTATATGGGGAATGACTCATCCTTTTTGTGGTTTCACTCCTTTTGATCAAGCTACAGAAAATTCAATAGTGATTGACAGGAATTTGTACCCAGCAATCCCCACTTCAATTTTTGGGAATAAAGTTCCAAAAGGTTATAGTAGTGCTTTAAGGACCATAGAACCTAAAGAAATAATTGAAAAAGCATTAAAAATTTTAGAGAATACTAAACCTCGTCATAGCTAATTTCAACCTCATCAGAAGTTATTCTTGCCTGACAAGTTAGTATATAACCATCTTCAACTTCGTCATCTGTAAGGATTTGATTATTATCCATTTCAACAGACCCTTTATTAATTTTTGCTAAACAAGTGCTACATATACCACCTTGACATGAATAAGGTGCATCAATATCATTGTCAAGCGCAATATCTAATATAGTCCTATCATCTTCCGTTTCAAGATTATATTCTATATTATCACAAATTATTTTAATCTTTTTTGACATCTACTTATTGATTTTCAGCTCAATATTACTAATAAATTAATTATTTTTTAAAAATAAAATTGTAGATTTATTCCCCAATTTTAAGAATATGAAGAATTACGATTTATCAGCAAGTTGCAATACAATTGAAAAAAACAGCAGTTTCGTGGGTAATTTTAACTCAGAATCTGACTTTAGAATTGACGGCTCATTTGAGGGAAACATAGAAACAAAAGGAAAGGTTGTAATTGGTAAGAATGGAAAAATAGACGGTACTATTGTTTGTACTTCTGCTGATATTGAGGGAAAATTTAAAGGCACTATCCATGTTGATGACTTATTATCGATAAGATCTTCAGGTGAAGTTCATGGAGACATTGTCATGTCAAAGTTAATAGTTGAGTCAGGTGCAATTTTCAATGCAAAGTCATCAATGAAAAATGATGCATCTAGTTCAGCACCACTAAAAAAGATTACAAATTTTAACGACCCACGTGAAAAAACAGCCTAAACCATGGCTTATTTTTTCAGGTTTATTTTTTCAGATTGCCATAGTTATGTTCGTGTTAACAAGAATTGGAAATTATGCTGATTCTTATTTTCAAACAGAATCAAATCAATTTACTCTAGCATTATCTTTGCTTGGTATAATTCTAATTATTTACCTTATAATTTCTCAGACAAAAAATTTAAAATAACTTTTTAAATTTTGACCTCAAATGATTTTATAAATATGTATTTATATCTTACATTTGTCGCGCAAAATTTAATCTACTTAGTTTGAGCATTATATATACAAAAAGCAGATATTTTTTCCTTTCTTTAATGATGTTGTCTGCCTCACTTGCTGAAGCAAAAGAAGAAGAAAAAGAGCAGACTCTTCAAGAAGAAATTACGGAATATATATATCATCATGTACAAGATTCCCATGACTTTTCATTTTTTTCAACTAAGGATAAAGAAACTGGAAATAAAAAGTATTTCGGCTTTCCATTACCAGTTATATTAGTTGATGAAGGTATTAAGATATTCATGTCTTCAAAGTTAGATCACGGAAAAAAGGTAGTTAATGCCTCAGGTAAATATTATAAGTTATACCACGGTAAAATATATAAAACAGATTCAGAAGGTTATATTTCATATGATGATGAAGGAAATGTTACTAATGCTAAGCCTCTTGATCTCTCGATTACAAAAAGTGTTTTTTCAATTTTACTAATATCATTTTTGATGTTTTGGTTATTCACTTCATTAGCTAAATCATATAGAGATAATAATCAAATAGCATCTGGAATTGGCAGGTTTTTTGAACCTATCGTACTGCTTATAAGAGATGAGATTGCTATACCAAGTATTGGAGAACATCATTATAAAAAATACATGAGCTTCTTGCTAACATTGTTCTTCTTTATTTGGTTTTTAAATTTATTAGGTTTAAGCCCGCTCGGAGTAAATGTTACTGGAAATATAGCAGTTACATTTGGGCTTGCTTTAATAACTTTCTTGATTACAAACTTGACAGCTAATAAAACATATTGGAAGCATATTTTTTGGATGCCAGGTGTTCCAATATGGTTGAAACCCCTTCTGGCACCAATTGAACTTTTGGGAGTATTTATAAAACCATTCTCTTTAATGATTAGGTTATATGCAAATATTCTTGCAGGTCATATAGTACTTTATAGCTTGATAGGATTAATTTTTATTTTTAAAAATTTAGTTGGATCTAGCTTATCACTCGTTCTCGTGTTTTTTATTTCAATAATTGAAGTTCTAGTTGCTTTATTACAAGCTTATATCTTTACGCTTTTATCAGCTCTTTACTTTGGTTTTGCAGTTCAGGAGGATGATCATTAACTTAAAAACAATAATTGTATAACTTAAATAAATAAAAATGGAAATAC
>MDTB01177316.1_pt1 | contig 10706 bp, 6 predicted proteins | sample 811161 | NCBI WGS metagenome assembly MDTB01 (sample SAMN05326650, study PRJNA326480) | marine metagenome | isolation source: seawater | place: Mediterranean Sea | collected 2009 | reverse complement strand
GTAGGACCATGATATCTTTCTACCAGTAAGGGCCATATTGCTTGGCCCAAGTTGGTTTTAGAAATATACAAAAGCAGCCAATCAATACTAAATTAAAATATTTAGGACCTAGCTTGAATATACTATTGACAAGATTAACCATTTTAATTTCTCTTACCTTTTCTTATGCGCTGACATCGTCTGAAGACAACAAAGGTAATAATGGAGCAAAAATGATCTGGAAGGTAAAGTAGTTTGAAAAGTGAGATAAAGATGGAAGCGGATCTCTTTCTGAGGAAAACATGTTCTAAATGATCACTCTACGAAAAGATAATTGCGGACTCCAGAGGGACAAACTAAGTTTAGGATAAAGATGAGTGATGTGGATGGAGACGGAGCACTATCTTTACAGGAATTTAAGGCTAACATGGCTCGTTGAGCCATTTTAGCCTCCTGTTCAAAACTGATTAAGGAAAGCTATTTTCCATAGGTAGTCAACATACTTCATTGATCAGCAACTGAGATGTTAATCTGGAGTGACCTATATCGATTTACACTTTGGTTTGACTATCTATTTGTATAATATTTGATTTTTCTTCTAGCATGGCCATGTTGTGATGGGTTAGTTGCACGTCTCAAGTGGTCAATTGGTGACGATTAATGTCAATCATTACGCGGCTAAATAAAAATAAACTTTTTTGCTACAAGATTTAGAGGGCAATCAATTATTTAGTCTGCTTTTTGAAACGGTAATTTGAATATTGAGGGATTATGAAAAATCAGCTATTGAAAATTACTGTATCAGGTATGTATTGCCTTTTTGTGTCTGCATGCGGAGGGGGGGCAGGCGGCGGCAGTGAGAGCGAGCTATACAGCCCACCTCAGGTTGTTTTAGAGCCTACTAACTCTTCCCCTGGCCTTGACTTGCCCGCTACAGTTACCGTCGAAGAGAATCAAAATGATGTGCTAACAGCGGTGGTTACTGACGCTGATTCTGATGACACCTTGACGCTGAGCATATCCGGTGGGCGAGATGCATCCCTTTTTTCGATTGATAATGATTCTGGAGCGATCACCTTCAATACCGCTCCTGACTATGAGGCCCCATCAGATGCTGATGCAACGAACGACTACGAGATTCAGGTAAGTGTTAGTGATGGAACAGAGTCCGTGACAAGGAGTGTTGTTGTTTCGGTATCAGATGTGAATGACGTCCCTCCCTCTTTTATCTCACCATCGGCGTTCAACGTGCAGGAAAATCAGACATTGGTCGGAACAGTAAACGTAAGTGACTCTGATAGTAGCTCTGTCACGTTTTCTTTAGACAGGTCAGACATGACAATTAGTAACGAAGGGATTTTGTCATTTTTGCAGGCACCCAATTACGAGGCTAACAAAGCATATTCTGTCACCGTTGCTGCGTCGGATGGAACGAATTCAACAAACCAGATAATCACAATAATTATAGACGATGTGGATGAATCTGCTTTAGGTTCATCGGTGGCGGTATGGAATCCATTTGATGGTGCGACGAAAAATGGAGATATATTCACTTGGCCGATTGGATCTGAGGACTGGGCTGGATTTGAAAATACAAATGGATCACTGATTCCAATAAGCTTCGCTCAAGGAGGACGTATTGACTTTATGGCAATGGTTCCTACAGGTAATGCTGAAGTCAAAATAAAATTCACCTTTGAGACGTCGGTTTGGCCGGACGTCGATCCTCAGTTTGATAGTGAGATAATTTCAGTAAGTGGCAACAGTGAAAGAAACTATTCAATCTTGATACCCGCGCGACCCGCAGACCAGACTTACGGGTCGATTTTGATGAAGATAACAGAACGAGATAAGGCCGTAAGTATAAGGGATGTGAGCATAGTATCTGGTGGAAATGCCGATGAAAATATTGGTGAGACAGGAGAAGGCTCATCAGTCGTCACCTGGTCCCGCGTTGAGAGTAAAGTAAAACGTAATGTTGAGAATCGGATAGGTAATATAGTGGCTCAAATGACCCTAGAGGAGAAAGTGGGTCAGATGGTGCAGGCGGAGATTGGCGCGGTCACTCCGGAGGAAATTCGACTTTATGATATCGGCTCAGTACTAAACGGTGGGGGTAGCCACCCAAATGGAAAAACATCGGCAGTCTCGGATTGGGTGGCACTTGCTGATCGTTATTTTGATGCGAGTACAGACGTGCGAGATGGTGGTGTTGGTATACCAATTATTTGGGGCACTGATGCGGTCCACGGACACAACAATGTGATGGGCGCCACCATTTTTCCGCATAACATCGGCCTCGGCGCGATGAATAATGCGGAGCTTGTTGAGGAAATTGGTAAGGCAACTGCTCTGGAGGTCGCTGCTACTGGCGTAGATTGGGCGTTTGCACCTGTTGTTGCGGTCATACGAGACGACCGATGGGGTCGAAGTTATGAGGGATATGCCGAGGATCCCGAATTAGTTAGAGAATATGCCCATGCAATGATCGAAGGTTTGCAAGGCGAGGGCGGCACCGGCGACCTATTTAACTCTGGCCGGATTGTGGCAACCGCTAAGCATTTTATTGGTGATGGTGGGACAATGAATGGTATTGACCAAGGCAATACAGATATTTCTGAAGAAGATCTCAGAGATATCCATGGTGCGGGTTATTTCTCTTCCATTGAGGCCGGTGTGCAAACGGTTATGGCAACTTTTAATAGTTGGCAGGGAGATAAGGTGCACGGTAGTAAATATCTATTGACGACTGTACTGAAAGAACAGATGAATTTTGACGGTTTTGTAATTGGAGACTGGAATGGACATGCACAAGTGCCTGGTTGTAGTGATGAGCAGTGCGCGGCGGCCATCAATGCTGGTGTTGATATGGTTATGGCTCCTTATTCATGGAAAGCCTTCATTCAGAATACAATCGATCAAGTTACCTCTGGAGAAATTCCAATTACCAGGGTAGACGATGCCGTTACCCGAATCCTGAGGGTAAAAACTCGAGCTGGATTACTGGATGCTCCAACACCTAGCGAGCGCACTCATGCAAATGCCACTGACCTTGTCGGGAATGAAAATCATCGGAAACTTGCCAGACAGGCAGTCCGCGAGTCCCTCATCCTTTTAAAAAATAGAAACGGGTTGTTACCCTTAAATCCCAATTCTCGTGTGCTGGTGACTGGTGGGGGAGCTGATAATATCGCTCAGCAGAGTGGGGGATGGACATTATCGTGGCAGGGCACAGGAAATAGTAATGATGATTTCCCCAATGGAACTTCTATTTATGATGGTATTAAACAAGCTGTAGAATCTGCTGGCGGTTCGGTTGAACTAAGTATTGATGGAAGTTTTCTCGGAGATGTGCCAGAGGTCGCTATCGCTGTCTTTGGAGAGACGCCTTATGCTGAGGGGGCCGGAGACCTATCGACCTTGGAGTATCAGCCAGGATACAAGGGTGACCTTGCCATGCTACAGAATTTAAGCCAACAAGGGATATCGGTGGTAACTATCTTCTTATCGGGACGCCCGATGTTGGTGAACGCCGAGCTCAATGCCTCTGATGCATTTGTGGCGGCTTGGTTGCCAGGCACAGAGGGTGGTGGGATTGCAGATGTAATTTTTAAGGCAACTGATTTAACAACAAAGCATGATTTTAGTGGAAAACTTTCGTTCTCATGGCCCAAACGATCGGATCAGGTAACCCTGAACCGTTATGATGTCGACTATGATCCCCTATTTTCGTTTGGGTTCGGGCTAAACTATAGCGACATAGATGCGCTCGGTGAGTTAGACACCTCTGGTGTGCTAGATTTGCAAACCGCTTCTTCTTTTTCTGTGCCAGGTATTATTGAAGCGGAGCACTACTCGAATATGTCTGGTGTTCAAATAGAGAGCACCTCTGATGTCTCTGGGGGATCCAACGTTGGGTATTTGGATCCCGGTGATTGGGTGGAATACAGAATCGACGTTGTTGAGGAAGGAAATTATATTATTGAGTACCGGCTATCGAGCTTTGGTGGCAGCGACGGTTTTGTGGTACGTTTTGACAATGAAAATATAGACTCGCAAACTGTAAGGGATACCGGTGGCTGGCAGGATTGGGTAACTCAAACCAGTCAGATAAGGCTGGCCGCTGGCCAAAATATTCTGAGATTAAATGCAGTTGGTGGTGGTTGGAATATTAACTGGATCCGGATTCTCGATGACTGACTTTGACTTTTGGAGTAATTAATCTGCCAACGATTATCAATCGAGTTGTAATCCACGTGTGTTTTTTGAAAAATGTTTTTACCTAACGAGAGCGAATATATTATTTGCCGTTAGCTTGTTGCAAGTGCTTTGTTATTTCTTTGATCCATCGTGCCCGTATCGATATACTAAATTGGAAGGTTAATGAGGTGCTTTCCGCCAAATTAGCATTCCTTGTTTTCCTGTAAGCGAAATTTCGTTACTCTATCGCTGATGGGGTAACTAAAATGTGTGAGGGTTGAAGATGGGAAGGATAGGAATGAATACTAAATCGATGCCGGAGGAACAAAAAAGAATCAGTGATATCAGGACTGTAGTCATGAGTCACAAAGCATCACTTTACCAGTCGCGTGCCATGATTGAAGAAAATCGCATGATGATCTTGAGTAACTACGCAGCGGCTTTTATGGGGAATCGGCAGTTAGCAAACCACAATACTGACGAAATTTTTGCAAATCGAAAGGCTATCTTAGAGTCTTTTGAAACTAAAAATGATGTGGAAGCTGAGAGTATTCGGGCGAAATTAGTTAATGCAGAACTTAAGTTTTTAGAAAATCGTAGTGCACTAAATACCGCAGTCTTGAGCATCAGCGAAGAAATGGCAAAGATAAATGCGCACCTAATAAATATTAATAATAAAATAATGGAGGCGAACGAAAAAATTGTTGCATTCAACGCGAGTCATATTGATATTAACAGACAGCTATTGGAAGCAACATCAGTAGGGTTGGAACATTCTGTGGAGGAAAGTGCCCGATTAAAGTCTGAAAATGAGGCTTTGATAGAATGCGTTGCGTCGGAATCGCAAGAGCAATCTGAGCGTATTATGGAGATCATGGAGGCCTCAATTGAGAATGCTGAAGCTCTTTCAGAAAATAAAAATACTATCTCTGTAAGGCGCGATGAGATTATGAAAAACAGAGCAGCGTACCTGAAAAATAGAAATATTATTAATGCTTAACTCGTTAAAGGACAATTGCGTGGGGTTGAAAGCGTACTTTTATGAATAATCATCGGAAACCATCTTCGCCTGTACATATTGCCTTTGAGAGTAACCTTAAAAGTGATGCGGATGAGCTTACCGCCCTTGTCATCGCTAAGAGCAAGTTGAGTGAGCAAATTAATTTTGAAAAATCTGTCAGCCAACGTATGTCCTTCCATAACGGTAATACCTATCAGGGGGAGATGGTAAAGGGTATTTATCATGGTAAAGGGACGTTTACATGGTCTATGGGAGCAGTTTATAAAGGTAATTGGGTGAATGGCAAGCGTAATGGAGAGGGCACTTATGAGCACCCCAGTGGGGTAGCTTATAATGGTAGTTGGTGTGATGATAAGCGCCATGGCCGTGGTCATTATAAATATCCGGACGGCTCTGTATACGAGGGAGATTGGTTAGCCGGAAAACGTACCGGAAAAGGTAAATCCTCTTACGTTAACGGTACTACTTACGAGGGGGAGTTTGTTGACGGTAAACGCCATGGTGAAGGACAGTCGTCGTTTTCCAATGGTGATTCTTATCAGGGTGGATGGCGTGAAAACAAGATGAGTGGTTTTGGCAAGTATATGTGCAAAAATGGGGAGTTCTATGAAGGTCACTTCGCCTTGGGGAGGAGGCATGGTGAAGGCAGATATGTATTTCAGAATCAGTCATCGATTGAGGGTAAGTGGTTTGAAGGTATCCACCAAAAGTCTGAGGGACAAGATTTATAATCAAACAGTATCCATCCGCTTTATGCCTGATTGGACTGAGCCAAAACGGTTTTTATTGATCTTCATAGGACGCAGTTTCAACTGACTAAGTGGTCTCTGTCTTGAACACTACAGCTTGATCTAGCCTAAATCGTACGGGTAACTCGTCTCCGATAGAATGGTCAACATCATTTGGAGCGAGGCATGACACTGTCTGTCCATCTGCCGTGGCAAGATGGTAAAGATAATTGGCCCCCTGAAAGAGCTTTTCGACTATATGTAGCGGGTGTCCTTTAGTTTTATCGAAGACCACAAGATCTGGTCGAATCAGTAATTTAATGCGACCCTCAATTTTTTCCGGCCATTGCTGACTTGATAATTTACCCCAACCATTCAGCAAGATGCCAGCTGCATCGATTTCAAGATTAATGAGGTTACCCGCTCCAATAAAATCTGCTGCAAAGAGTGATTCGGGGTATCGATACAAATCTCGCGGTGAACCAATCTGTGCAACGCGTCCCTGATCGAGTAATACAATCCGATCAGACATTGCAAAGGCCTCGTCCTGGTCGTGGGTTACCATTAATGCGGTGATTTTTCGTCTTTTTAATAGGGCGCGAACCTTTGCCGCTAGCTGACTTCGACGAACACTATCAAGATTTGAGAACGGTTCATCGAGTAAAAGGATCTCTGGGTCGGGTGCAAGGGCTCTTGCTAAGGCAACACGCTGTTGTTGACCTCCAGAGAGTTCATGAGGATATCGTTGCGCCAGTGGATGTAGTGAAATCAGCTCGAGCATCTCTCTAACCCGTATGGCTTTTTGCTCTTTATTCGTTTGTATTAGACCAAAACCAATATTTTGTTGAACAGTCAGATGTGGAAACAAGGCAAAGTCCTGGAAGACCATTCCAACGGATCGGTGCTCAGGCGGCTTCCTAAATGTTGGTGTGCTTATAATGCTTTCTCTCAACTTTATCTCACCATCGCGGATTGGTTCGAAACCGGCAATAGCACGAAGTAAACTTGTTTTTCCAGAACCTGACGGACCCAGCAAACATCCGATTTCCCCTCTGGGTAGGGCAAAAGATACATCAGTAACTGCATTAGTATCAGGATATTCGATGCTTACTCCATTGAGAACTAGTTGTTCATTCATACTAGTTTTTGTCCTGAATGATAATGCGAGTAATTAATAATACAGGTACAAGACCAATAGCGACAATCGATAATGCAGGAAGTGCTGCATCCATTAATTGCTCCTCTGAGGCAAGTTCATATGTGCGTATCGCTAGTGTATTGAAATTAAATGGCCGCAAAATTAATGTTATTGGAAGTTCTTTTAAAACTTCAACAAAGACTAAAAGTAGTGCTGTAAATAAACTAGGCCGCAATAAAGGTAAGTGTATACGGGTTATGAGATGCGATGGGGAGGCTCCTAATGAGAGAGCAGATTCATCAAGCTTTGGTTTTATGGTGGACATTCCAGATTCTATAGCTTGCAAAGATATTGAGAGGAAGCGAGCAAGATATGCAAATAAAAGAATTCCCAGCGTGCCACTAAAAAGTAGTCCTAAACTGTCATCAATCCATAGCACACTGAGTTCATTGACTTTCTGGTCCAACCAGCCCGCTGGCAACATGACACCTACAGCAACCACTGTGCCGGGAACAGCATATCCGAGTTTAACTATTTCTGTTTGTACAAGCTCTCGCTGTCCCCCAAAACGCCGTTTTATGTATGACAGAAATAGTGCAAAGATAAGACAAAGGACGGACGCTACGCCAGCAAGTATTATACTGTTCATGAGAAGATCAAAGAATTCTGCTTTTTGAGTGTTTCGCCAATAATTTATGGCCCACACGGCAAGTTGCGTTGCAGGTAGGATAAATCCCATAATTATCGGAAAACTAAGTAAGGTTACTGCGCCAACCGCATGCCATTTTTTTAACCGGATTGATTTATTTTTATGTGCAAAGTTCTGATAATACCGTAGCTTATTTCTTGACTCCCTCTCAACAAGCATCAAAGCGAAAACAAAGAGGAGCAGAAATGCACATAATTGGGCGGCAGTGAGTAGCTCTCCCAAGCCGTGCCAAGTTCTAAAGATTCCAGTGGTGAATGTGTTTACTCCAAAGTAAGAAACTGTTCCATAGTCTGCCAGAGTCTCCATCATTGCAAGGCTAAGTCCGGCAACAATCGCTGGTCGAGCTAAGGGCAGAGACACGAATAAAAAGGAATTCCATGGACCGCGACCTAAATTCCGACTAGACTCAAGAGTTGTGAGTGATTGACCCGCAAATGCAACTCGTGCTAAAAGGTAAACATACGGATAAAGAACCAGAGATAGCATGCAAATAGCGCCCCCGAGTGAGCGAATTTGGGGAAAATAATAATCGCCATAGTCCCAACCAAAGAAAGATCGAATCGTGATCTGCAAGATCCCAAAGGAATCGAGAATACCGGAATAAGTGTAAGCAATTATGTAAGCCGGCATAGCCATCGGGAGCAGAAGAGCCCAACTCAACAACCGACGTCCAGGAAACTCACATAATGCGCTGAGCCAAGCGGAGCTTACTCCTAGCCCCAAGGACCCGATTCCTACCCCAAAAACTAGGAGAGTTGTGTTAAAAACATACTCTGTTAATAAAGTGTCATTTAAGTGTTGCCATGTGGTGCTGAAAGGTTGTAATAGACTTGCCATTATGAGCAACACTGGCATTGCTAATACCGCCGTAAAGCAAGTGGCCATATTGCGCGAGGTCAGCCAGTTGGAGGTATAGGCCCGAGAGACGGTGGAAGGTGTTATTTCCAACCAGCTCGATCCATCGCCATGATAGCGTCTGCATTTAGGCGTCCAAGTTCTGACACGTTGACTTGATTCGCGTTGAAAGCGCCCCACGATTTCAGAACATCATTCAACTCTACGTCGTCACGAATGGGAAATTCATTATTGACTTGGGCATACCACTTCTGACTTGCGTCGCTCGTTAAAAAGACGATTAGGTCAGTTGCGAGGTCCGGGTTAGAGGAGGATTTGGTAATCCCCACTCCTGAGATGTTAATGTGCGTGCCTAGCCCATTCTGATCCGGCCAAAACAGAGCTACTTTTGATGCCGCTGACACCTCCACTGGATTTGCGGAGCTTAGCATACCCGCGAGGTAGTAACTGTTAGCAAGGGCGATATCACACTCTCCCGCTGCAATAGCTTTAATTTGATCTCTGTCACCACCTGATGGATTTCGGGCAAAGTTTTTTACTAACCCTTCAAGCCAATCTAAGGTATATTCGATTCCTCGTGATGCTAACATCCCCGCTACCAATGACTGGTTGTAGATATTGTTCGAAGAACGGACGCAGATTTTTCCATACCATTTTGGGTGCGCCAACGCTTTGTATGTTGTTAATTGATCTGGAGAGACTCGTTGTCGAGAGTAAACGATTACGCGTGCTCGTATGCTGAGTCCGAACCATTGATCGTCTGCACTTCGTAGATGTGGCGGAATATTGTTGTTTAAAGTTTTTGAAATCATTGGCTGAAGAAGTCCGGCGCGCTGAGCTCTGTAGAGGCGTCCTGCATCTACGGTTAACAAAAGATCAGCAGGCGAGTAGATTCCTTCGCTTTTGAGTCGAGCTATAAGAGAATCGCCCTTACCGGTGATAAGATTTATCTTGGTTCCAGTATTTTCGCTAAACTGATCCAACAGCGGCTTTATGAGGGCCTCTTTTCTGGCTGAATAAACATTAAGTTCATTATTGTAGCTATCGGTACTAGAGCCCATACCACATACTGAGTTTACAGCAAATAAAAACGAGAGAAAAAGACAATTATTCTTCATGGTGAGCCATACTAAATGTTTGAGAACGGTAATTATTCTCATTTACGCAAAGAATGCAAGTGGAGGTGGTTTTTCCAACTAATTGTCGGATTATCGTGTCAAAAAAGTAGCTTATTGTGGACATCTTCAATATAAAAATTACTGATAATTTATTAGGTGGATAATGTATGTTGAATTGCATTTGTGTTCAGCGCGCGAGGTTAATCAGAGTATAGATTCAGGTTATCAGTTGATAGTGAAAAACTGTTAGACCCATGTGTTAAAATCGCGCTTAATAGTGTCGGTAAGATCAGGATGGATTCATTAAATAACGAAGGTAGTGTTTGAACAGTGAACAGTAACTATTTAAATCCTAGAGATATTGATTTTTATCTTTATGAGTTTCTTGATACTGAGGCCTTGCTAGGAAGGCCACGATACTCAGACCATTCTAGGGAGATTTTCGACGCCACGTTAAATGGAGCTCAGAATATAGCGGAGAAATATTATGCCAATCATTACTCTAAAGGTGATGATAATGAGCCCACTTTTGATGGTTCAAATGTAACAATGATACCCGAGACTCAAGTTGCTTGGGATGTGGCTGCTGAGTTTGGTTTGATGGCAGCACACCACGACGCCAGTGAGGGAGGGTTGCAGCTACCGGAGATTATTTGTAAAGCGGCAAGTGCTTACATTCAAGCAGCAAATTGTGCAAGTTCCGGTTATTACATTGTCACCGCATCCGCGGGAAACCTAGTGCGAAATTTCGGGAGTAAAATACAAAAAGAACAATTCTTACATCCCATGATGGATGGAAGATTTGCTGGCACCATGGCTTTGTCAGAGCCAGCTCAAGGCTCTGCACTAGCAGATATTAAGACCTCGGCAACCCGCCAGAGTGATGGCAGTTATCGTATTCGAGGACAGAAGATTTATATCACTAATGGCGATCATAATTTGACTGAAAACATCATTC
>MDTB01123586.1_pt1 | contig 10706 bp, 7 predicted proteins | sample 811161 | NCBI WGS metagenome assembly MDTB01 (sample SAMN05326650, study PRJNA326480) | marine metagenome | isolation source: seawater | place: Mediterranean Sea | collected 2009 | reverse complement strand
GAATTGATTGAAAAAGCATTGCTTAACTATCCGAATACTGATTTGTCTCTATTGAATTCTATTCGGGAAATGATGGTTTCACTAAAAGATTTAGAGGTATTAATGTGGGGAGATAAGGCAAGGTCCTCAAGAGATTTTGAGACAGTTCCAAGCATTTCTGGTCGTCTCGGAATGGTAGGTTATCAGATTTATCAGAACACTGCTGGTGTTACCAAAACACATCGATCAAACAAGCAAATTGCAGAGAATCAATACAATGCTTTACGGACTGAATTGAATGCGATTATAGATGAACTGAATGTGATAGAATCGAAGCTTGAAGGGATTATACCTTATACTAAAAACAAAGGTGCTGACTGGAAAAAGGATTAAGATTCAGCTGCTTCGAGCTTCTTGATCTCCTCAAGAATATCATTGGCCTCAGCGGTCAGACGATCGCTTTCAGAGCGATTGCTGGTTGACATTTTGTAGGCCTGTTCTAGTTTTTTCTTGTATTGCTCGTTGAGCTTGTCTTTTTTGCTTTTGCGTGTGAAGAATCCCATGATGATTTTTCTTAATTAAACGTGGTACGGAAAGTATTGTTCATAAAAAAAGGGACCCCATTGAAGTGATCCCCTTTGTACGGTAGGTTATTGGTAATATTTTATTCGTCTCCGAAGCGTTCGATGACAGGTTGGGTAACTCCTGTATTTGAAAACCCTCCATCATGGAAAAGATTCTGCATCGTCACATATCTCGTTAAATCAGAGAACATACTTAAGCAATAATCTGCACATGCCAATGCACTTGCATTTCCGAGCGGTGACATTTGCTCTGAGAAGTTGATGAATTCTTGAAATCCTTTTATTCCCTGTCCTGCAGTTGTAACGGTCGGCGATTGAGAAATCGTATTTACGCGAACTTTATTTTTGATTCCGTAATGGTAACCGAATGAACGTGCGATTGATTCCAACAATGACTTGGCATCTGCCATATCGTTATAGTCTGGGAAAATTCTTTGTGCCGCAATGTAGGATAAAGCCAAAACAGAACCCCATTCATTCATTGCTTCATGTTTGTATAATGTGGCTAATGTTTTATGTAATGAGGTAGCTGAAACATCCATAGTCTGACTATAAAAACGGTAATCATTTTCAGTATAATGTTTCTTTTTACGAACGTTTGGCGACATTCCTATGGAGTGTAAAACAAAATCAATTTTACCTCCTAGTATTTCCATTGATTGAGTTACCAGATTGTCAAGGTCCTCAACGCTTGTTGCATCTGCAGGAATGATTTTACTTCCTGTAGCTTCTGCTAAGTTATTGATTTCACCCATTCGCATCGCGATTGGGGCATTGGTTAGAACGAAAGTAGCACCTTCTTCGTGCGCACGTTCTGCAACTTTCCATGCAATAGATTGGCTATTTAAAGCGCCAAATATAATTCCTCGTTTTCCTTTTAACAAATCGTTTGCCATTACTCTTAAATTTTAAACAAATTTAGTAATTCTTAATAGGGTAGACTTTAAAATTTAGTTTTAGATGAACAATGTTTTGTGGATAGACAACAAATTCTAGTTTAGGCTTTAGCCTGAAATGCTTGATTTCAAGTATTTATTATCAATATAAAATGTACCGAAGGGAATCAATGATGCAATGAAAAATAAAATCCCTCTAAACCAGCTCCATTCTTTTTTCAATGTTAGAACCAATAACCACAGACAGTAGAGTAAAAAAACCAAACCATGAAGCATTCCAACAAAATAATTGGGTGCTGCAATCTCATAGACATATTTCAAAGGCATCGTAACTGCAAAGGTCAAATAGGATATACCTTCAATAAGAGCAAGGATTCTAAACTCCTGTATTCTAATTTTATCAAGCATAGGATTTTTTTAGTTTTTGAAGGGCGCGCATTCGATCTCGGAAACCTGCGGCTTCAATGAATTCTAAATCTTTTGCTGCTCTTTCCATGGCTTTTTTAACTGTTTTTATTTCAAGATCTAGGGTGGCCTCATCTTTAAAGTCAGTCTTTTTAAAACCTCCGTTTGTTACTTCTTGAATAACATTTGTCGGTGTTTTCTCTTTTTTATCACCATCAGCTACCTTTGTGGATTCTAAGATCAGCTCTTTTGATTTTTGAAGTGCTGTGGGTGTAATTCCATGTTTTTCATTGTACGCGCGCTGTACTGCTCTTCTATCCTCTGTTTTATCGATTGTTGCTTGCATCGATTTTGTCATTCGGTCCGCAAACATCAATACATATCCATTGACGTTTCTTGCAGCTCTTCCGATTGTCTGAACAAGAGAACGCTCATTTCTCAGGAATCCTTCTTTATCGGCATCTAGAATTGCCACAAAAGAAACTTCTGGAAGATCTAATCCTTCTCGAAGTAGGTTGACTCCAATCAGAACGTCAAATTCACCAAGTCTTAATTGTCTGAGTATTTCGACTCTTTCAATGGTGTCAATTTCACTATGAATATAGCGACAAAGTATGCCCATTTTCGTGAGATATTTTTGAAGCTCTTCAGCCATCCTTTTTGTTAGGGTAGTAACAAGTGTCCGTTCTTTTTTCTCAATTCGAATTTGGATTTCCGTAATAAGCGTATCAATTTGGTTTTTGCTTGGTTTGACCTCAATGACTGGATCAAGAAGTCCAGTAGGACGAATAAGCTGTTCTACGATGACGCCCTGAGATCGTGTTACTTCATAATCCGCAGGTGTTGCCGAAACATAAATGCACTGTGCATACATCGTTTCGAACTCTTCAAATTTTAAAGGTCGGTTATCAATGGCCGCCTGTAATCTGAATCCGTAATCAACAAGATTCGTTTTTCTTGCTCGGTCCCCGCCATACATTCCTTTGACTTGAGGTAGGGTCACGTGGCTTTCATCTACAACCATTAAGTAGTCCTCAGGAAAATAATCCAAAAGACAGAAAGGTCTTTGCCCTGGTTGACGTCGGTCAAAATACCGAGAGTAATTTTCTATGCCCGAGCAATACCCGAGCTCTCGAATCATTTCTAAATCATATTCAACACGGTCCTTAAGTCTTTGTCCTTCCTCTATTTTGCCTGCCTCACGAAAAGCCTCAACTTGCTGCATCATGTCATCTTGAATCTCATGAATAGCAGTTTGTGTATTTTCAGGACTTGATACAAATAAGTTGGCTGGATAGATGAGTAGGTCTTCTAAGGTTTCGATTTCTGAACCGCTCTCTGGATCAATGGAGCTGATGTTTTCTATTTCATCTCCCCAAAATTCAAAGCGTATGGCATAATCCGTGTAGGCCAAAAATAGATCTACTGTGTCTCCACGAACCCTGAAGGTTCCACGCTCAAAAAACTCATCCGACCTTGAATAGAGATTTGTTACAAATTTCATTAGCAACTTATTTCTAGGAATCAAGTCGCCTTTTTTGATTTCAATAATGCTGTTTTTGAATTCGCTTGGGTTACCGATTCCATAAATACACGAAACAGAGGCAACTACAATGACATCTCGTCTTCCCGATAATAATGCCGAAGTTGCTGAGAGTCTAAGTTTTTCAATTTCGTCATTGATTTGAAGATCTTTTTCTATATAAGTATTGGTGACGGGCAAATAGGCTTCAGGCTGATAGTAATCATAATAAGAAACAAAGTATTCTACCTTATTTTCTGGAAAGAATTGTTTGAACTCACCATAAAGTTGTGCTGCTAATGTTTTGTTGTGTGAAAGAATTAAAGTTGGCTTTTTAACCTCTTGTATGACATTGGCGATGGTAAATGTTTTTCCACTTCCCGTAACTCCCAAAAGTGTCTGAAATGGAATGTTCTCCTCAACACCCGAAATGAGCTCTTGAATTGCTCTCGGTTGGTCTCCGGTAGGTTTAAATTCGGATTGAAGGCTGAAGTCCATGGATTACAAAAATAGTCATTCAAATTGGACATAAAAAAACGCCCGGAGGCGTTTTATTTAATTCTTGCAAACCAGTATTTTTTTCCTCTTTAGTTTTTTTACTTCAAAGGCCTTGCTGTAATTTAAAATGAATTGTACAGACGAAGGATGTGGTAAAGATTGTGTTTTATACGGCTTACTTTCTGCAGGGTATTTATGCATCATAGGCAACGTTTTTTTTAAATAACGAACAAATGTCAAATTTATTTTATTCGTTGTTTTTTTTAAAATCTGTACTTTTGCAAAACCAAATAATAAGACAATGAGTCATACAATAAAAAAAGGAGTAGCGACTGGAGATGAAGTCCAAAAAATATTTGCTTATGCTAAAGAAAAAGCATTTGCACTACCTGCAGTAAATGTTTCTAGTACGAGCACTGTGAATGCAGTAATGGAAACCGCAACACGTTTAAATGCTCCCGTGATTATTCAGTTTTCACATGGTGGATCTCAGTTCTTTGCTGGAAAGGGATTGAGTAATAAAAATGAGCAATCGGCAATCTTAGGAGCAATTTCTGGAGCACGGCACGTCCATCGTTTGGCCGAAGCTTATGGAGCTACTGTGATTTTACATACCGACCATTGTCACAAATCAAAATTACCCTGGATCGATGGATTATTGGATGCAGGTGAGAAGCATTTTAAAGTCCACGGAGTTCCTTTATATAGTTCTCACATGATTGATCTTTCTGAGGAGCCAATTGAAGAGAATATTGCGCTCTGTAAGACATATTTGAAGAGAATGAGTGCAATTGGGATGACGCTAGAAATTGAGCTTGGTATTACAGGTGGCGAGGAAGATGGTGTTGACAATACAGATGTTGATAGCTCAAAATTGTATACGCAGCCCGATGAGGTCGCTTATGCCTATGAAGAGCTTATGAAAATTTCACCTAGGTTTACAATTGCTGCAGCTTTTGGAAATGTGCATGGAGTTTACAAACCAGGAAATGTTAAGTTGACGCCTAAAATTTTAAAAAACTCACAAGCTTTTGTCCAAGAAAAATTTAATACCATATCAAATCCAGTAGATTTTGTTTTTCATGGTGGATCCGGTTCGAGCCTAGATGAAATTCGAGAAGGAATCTCATACGGGGTAATTAAAATGAATATCGATACAGATCTTCAATTTGCTTTTACAGAAGGATCGAGAGATTATATTCTAAAAAACCAAGAATATCTAAAAACCCAAATCGGTAACCCAGATGGTGCTGATATCCCAAATAAAAAATATTATGATCCCCGAAAATGGATGCGCGATGGAGAAATAACATTCCATACGAGACTCGAGCAATGTTTTTCTGATCTAAATAACATGTACACTTTATAAATCTTTGCTAATTTTAAACAAAGAAATCATATGAGCTGGTTCAAAAGAGATAAAGAAGGAATAACGACGACGACAAGTGAAAAGAAGGAAGTTCCTGAAGGTTTATGGTCAAGATGTTCAAAGTGTAAAACGATATTTACAAAAGGAGATCTAGAAAAGTTAAATTATGTCTGTGACAGATGTGGTCACCATGAACGCATTGGCTCCAAAGAATATTTCTCCATTATTTTTGATGATGGGAAATTTAAAGAGCTGAATTCCAAAGTGGCTTCTGGAGATCCATTAAAATTCGAGGACACTAAAAAATATTCCGATCGTGTGAAAACGACGCAAGGTAAAACAGGATTAACAGATGCGATAAGGACCGCTAAAGGAAAGCTACACAGGCATGATTTAGTTGTTGCGGCAATGGATTTTGGTTTTATTGGAGGATCTATGGGTTCTGTTATGGGAGAAAAAGTAGCCCGGGCAATTGATGAGGCAATAAAGCTGAAGTGCCCCATTATGATTATCTCGAAATCTGGTGGTGCGCGAATGATGGAAGCAGGTTTCTCATTGATGCAGATGGCTAAGATCTCTGGAAAACTTGGACAACTTGCGGATGCAGGTTTACCGTATATTTCCTATCTAACTGACCCAACGACGGGAGGAGTGACTGCTTCCTTTGCAATGCTCGGAGACATCAATGTAGCTGAGCCCGGTGCCCTTATTGCTTTTGCTGGCCCAAGAGTTGTCAAAGAAACGATTGGTCGTGATCTTCCTGAAGGGTTCCAAACGTCTGAATTCCTTTTAGATCATGGGTTTTTAGATTTTATCATCGATAGAACCAAGATTCGAGAGCGTTTGTCCTTGTCTTTAGAGTTGTTTGCAAAATAAATAATTCATTTTCTTAAAACGGAGAGAATTATAAATTCTCATTTCTTAGATTTTTAATCAGGTGCTTTTTCATTATTTTTGATGAAAATCTAAACTATGCATCTCAACCGATTTATTAGCGTATTTCTGTCTGTACTTTTCTTTTGCAGCTTTAACTCTTTTTCTCAAGATACAACTTGGGTTCAAACCTTCACCTTTGATTCAATTTCTACGAGAAGAGCGGACTTTACTTTTCCGTCAGAATTAAATGACAAAAGGTTTGAAAAGGTTTTAATGTATTACAAGCTAAAATGCAGTCCGCTTACAACTTGGGATCAGTTTAATTGTGGAGAGTGGGATTATCTTACTTATACGCGTGTTTTTGATCACACCGGAAACTATGATTCAGTGCGTGTAGACAGTGTGAGGTACTTGCACAACTATTCGTCCTTTAGCCCATTTGATTATGAGCCTTGGGGGTATAGCTATAAAAATTCAGTGGAAGTCCTTCAGCATGAGCGTATCGCCGAAACGGTTACAGAACATTCCTTAAATCAAACCTCTACAACGACTGCTTCATATCCATTTGATTTGAACCAACGAGGAGGCAAATACCAAATGCTTGTCTCTGCCTCAGAATTAATATTATCAGGGATTTCAGTTGGAGATATTCAATCGCTTTCCTTGTATGTTTCAAACCTGACAGGTGGTGGGCAATTGCTGAACCCAATCATCCGAATTAAAGGAACTTCTGAAGCATCACTGACAAATCTGCATTTAGATGGTTTTACAACCGTATATGATTTGAATCGTGACGTTTCGTCTAACAACGAATTGCAATTGGGGGAAAATGAGTTTTTCTTTTTCCAACCTTTTTCCTGGAATGGCACGGATAACATCATTGTTGAATTTTCATTTGACCATGGGGTAAGTGCTTCAAATCAAATTGAATTTGAAACAGAGGACATTCAAATGGATCTTGCATTGAACTCAGGGAAAAGAAATGGAGTTTTAAGCTTTGATGAAACAAATCATGCTTTGCTTGAAATGTCTGACATCGACATGGGTGATGATATTACGATTGGACTTTGGGTCAAAGGTGGAGGAAATACGGGTTCTAATACCTCCTTGCTCGAGGCCTATGACACATTAAACCAAAGAGTAATCAATATTCATATGCCTTGGAGTAATAGCCGTATTTACTGGGATTGCGGTGAAGGTTCAGGATATGATCGTATCGATGCAGATATGTCTTCGGCCGGTATTGACAATGAGTGGCACCATTGGACCTTTGTGAAGTCTCAATCTACAGGAGAAATGTTTATTTATCGGGATGGTTCACTTTGGCATTCAGGTTCAGATAAGACAAAATCAGTTGGTTATTTACATAGGTTTGTGATTGGCGCAAATAAAAATCTAGGTAATTCGTGGAGAGGGAAAATTGATGATTTTCAGGTTTTTTCAGCAGCGTTGGATGCCTCTACTATAAACGAATGGTACCAAAAAAAAATGAACAGTAACCACCCAAATTGGGCAGACTTAAAAGTAGCTTATTCATTCGATGATATTTCCTTGGCCGTTGATTTAAGCCCAAACAATTATCACTTGATGCCATCGTCTCGGGGCATGTTTGATTTCACGGAAAATCCTCTTTCAGGGATGGATACTGATGCGCGTAGAATGAGAGTTGCTTTTGGTACGGGTAACGTTTCATCGGTCGCAAATGATGCGATTCGTTGGAAAGATGAGCAAATTGAACCCGAGGTTCTTTTTGAATTCCAGACCGTTGATAGGCATTTTGAAATTACAGATGCATTTGCCTGTGCTCCTCGGGGAGCTGAAACTAAAACAGATATCAATGGAAACATTGTTTCTCAGCTGGATTATTCTACCTCAGCATCTGTTACCAATGAACAGATTACGTTCTTTGAAAATCCTTATGAAATAATATTTGACGTAGAAATTGCTAGATATATTACGCCATATGGTATTCAATTTGATTTGGGACCAAATGGATTTTCTTGGATTTATGATGTTACGGATTATCAAGACTATTTAAGAGATGTAGTAGATTTAGCCGCACACAATACACAAGAACTTTTGGATTTGAGCTTTGCCTTTATTGAAGGGGTTCCTCCCCGTGATGTTCATAAAAGAGAACCAATCTGGTCTGACTTTAGATCTTATGGTTTCACAGCAATGGCGGAAGACAACGTTTTACAAGAAAAGAAAGTGTTTCTTTCTGACACCTCTTCGGGTTTTAAAATTAAAACAAGAATGTCTGGTCACGGTCAATTAGGAAATGCTGCATGCTGTGAATGGGTATCCAATGATCACAGTATCAAAGTGGACGGTATTACGAGATTTGAATGGGATATTTATGAAGAAGAAGATTGTGGAAACAATCCACTTATAGGTCAGGGTGGAACTTGGCCTTACGCAAGAGAGGGTTGGTGCCCCGGAGATAAGGTGAAAGAATATGAATTTGAGCTTACGCCTTTTGTTACGCCTGGAGATTCTGTTGCACTTGACTACGTAATCAATAATGTTCCTACCATAGATCCAGGTCAAGGCGGAGGCAATTATCGCGCTGCTTACGATTTAATATCCTACTCAGAACCAAATTTCCAAAATGATGCGGCCATCGTTGAAATATTAAATCCGAGTAATTACGAATATTATAGAAAATGGAATCCTACCTGCTCAAATCCCAGAGTTGTGCTTCGAAATACTGGTGCTCAGCCTTTGACTTCATGTACGATACAATGTTGGATTACCTATGGCGACAATATCAATTTTGAATGGACAGGGAATTTAGGGTTCATGGAAGAAGAAATCGTTGAGATTCCAGTAAGCTCCAATGCATGGTGGACTGACCTTGATCAAAACATGACTTTTACCGCTTATGTTCGTAATGTCAATGGTGCATTTGGAAATGACGATTACCAGCAGAATAGTGTAAACACCTCGAAGTTTGAAGCTCCAGAGAGCATCGATGGACCATTCTTCGTTTGGTTTACAACCAATAACAAGGCCAATGAAAATTATTATGAACTATTTGACGGTTCGGGGAATTTAATTTTTGAAAGAGATCAGTTGCAGAACAATTTTCAATATAAAGATACATTTGATTTGGAGCCAGGTTGCTACTCTATTGTTCTCACAGACAGAGATGATGATGGACTTTCTTTTTGGTATTCATCGCAAGTAGAGGGTGAAACAGCAGGTGCGTTTAGACTGCGTAAAGTAGGAGGAAGCTATATTGAGATTTTCCCAGGTGACTTTGGGTCTCATCATCGCTTTGATTTTTCTGTTGGTTTTGAATTGGGCCTTGACGAAACAGCTGTTTTAAACGAAATAAAAGTATTTCCCAATCCAGTTCTCAATGAATTGACCATAGAAATCGAAGGTAAGATTGATGGTTCTGCGCATATTGAAATACAAGACCTTTCTGGGCGCATTCTTGTGAGTGATGCCATGAATGCAACGAATTCATTTGCCGAGTATATTACGGATGTTTCTGATTTTAGAAAAGGCAGCTACGTGGTTAAAATTTTTACCGATAACGGAACCTCGACCTCTAAATTTGTGAAGTACTAGTTCTAGCTTAAATCTCTTCACAGCTTAAATCTATCGTTTTTTCGGGCGAGGTTAAATCCTTTGTCTTGAATTTTTTTACATGCTTTACTTTCGGTATCAAGGACGGGATTCGTATGGTTGTAATGGATAAAATAGACCTTATTTCTTTCTTGTAGAGATAGCTCCTCAAAGAGTCCAATTGACTCTTCAATAAAAGGATGAGGGATTTCAGCAATATTTCGATGTCCAATTTCTACACCACTGTAAAAGGTACCATCTATAAATGCGTAATCCACTTTTTTTATCTCCTTAATTATACTTTGTTCCCATTTATTCCATTTATCAATGTCGGGAATGAATAACGCTGTTTTGTCTTTGCCTTTGATTTTAAAACCAACGGTTTCAGAGTATTCATCCCTATGCGGAACAAGAAATGGAGTAACACTGAGCGATTTGTTTAGTATAATTTCTTTTGATGCTTCAAGGTTTACAAGATCTATATTCGCATTAGAAATCAGTTGGTCCCATGGCCCATTTTGGGTTAAGAATTTTCTCATTCCTTTCATGGTGTAAACTTTAACTCCTTTGCTATTCATTGCCTCCTTTCCTAGGTGCATCAGTCCCGTGTAATGGCCAATGTGCGCATGCGTAATGAAAATACCATTGGGTAATTCAGAATAATTAGATACCTGCTGTAAATGATGCAATTGGAAGGGGAAATCCGGAGTGGCTTCGAACAAATATTGTTGCTTTGTGTCATGGTCAACGGCGCCTAATGCAACAACCATTCTCTCAGAGACTCCTTGCGAAAGTAATTTTTTGCAACATTTTTTTTCACATCCAATCTGAGGTGAACCAGCATCTTGTATTGTCCCGAGCACGACGAGTTCGATGCCTACCTTATCATTGCCTTGTTTTATTTGATTACTGTTTACACATGAATAAACAAGCATACTTAAAACAAAGTATGCTGAATAAATTAGCGTGTTCCGTTTCTTATTTTTCAAATACCATCGCAT
>MDTB01088725.1_pt1 | contig 10706 bp, 9 predicted proteins | sample 811161 | NCBI WGS metagenome assembly MDTB01 (sample SAMN05326650, study PRJNA326480) | marine metagenome | isolation source: seawater | place: Mediterranean Sea | collected 2009 | reverse complement strand
TTCGCCGTGATTGCTTACCTCAGGAAATTCAGGATGATCTAGATGACAAAGATCCCATAAGGTAAAAATAAAGTTATGGCGATCTAAATCCCTTGCAAAAGCTGACGTGTTGACGAAATAAGCAATGTCAATTTTATATTTTAAAAATAAATTATCTAATTTATTAAAACTTCTTAGTATTCTTTTTAGTTTAAAAGTTCTCTTTAAGTATGAAAGCAAAAAATCAAAAAAATTAAACTTGACAAGTTTGACTTCACATTTAATTTCTTTAAAAAAGGATAAGTTCTCCTTTTCTGTTGTAAAAAAAATAAAATTAAATTCTTTATGAGCAGATTGAGAGAGGTTTTTTATATTTGAGGCTGAACATTGAAAAGAACCACCAGAATCTAATTTACTATCAATAAAAACTGCAATTTTCATTTTTTTACCACAAAAGAAATATTCCATGTATCACTGAAGATCTTTGATTTTCTTTCCATAAAAGGACAAGAAAATAAAAAATTTAAATTATTTTTTGAAAGAATATTTTTCATTTCTTGAATAAAAAAATATCTAAGGTGGTGATTTTCAGCAAACGAATCAATGAGGGAATTATTTTCATATAAATCAAAATCAAATTTTAAAAAAACTTCCTGAGTTTTGGTATCAATAGAAGTTTTCGACTTTCTGTTAATCTTCTTAGAGTTATTTTCTGCAGATTTTGTTCTAACTTTTGAAAATCCTTTTTCAACAGCTTCGCCATTCCAAAAATCAAAGATAAAGATTCCATCATCTTTGAGTAAAGAAAACACATTCTGAAAAAAAATATCTAGATCTCTTGGGCTCGTCAGATAATTTATAGATGAAAACATACATAGAATTACATCAAAACTACCCTTTATATTATTAAGAGTTTGAAAAGATTCATTATGAAATTTTACTGGGATGTTAGCCTTTTTAACTTTTTCTCTAGCAATCTCAATCATCTCTCTGGAGATATCTGAACCTTCGAGTATGTAGCCAAGCTTGCTTAATTCTATTGCATGAATGCCTGTCCCGCATCCGGCATCCAATAAAGTAAGTTTTTTATCATTTTTAAAGTCTTTGATTAAATCTGAAATAAAATATGCTTCAGCTCCATAATCCTTATCTTCATAAAGTAAATCATAGAAAGGAGCGTATTTTGAGAACCTTGATTTAGCCTTATTTGTCATTTGATAATTTAATTTATCAATTTATCAATAATTTCTAAAAAATTTGACGCAACATATTTCAATTCCTTCTCAGAAATATCGGGGCCTGTAGGTATATAAAAAGAGGAGCCAGAGGTTGCATTAGCATTAGGACAGTCATTTGGTTCGGTCATTTTTTTATCTATGAATATTTTTTGCAGATTAAATGGAACAAAGCCTTGCCTTGTTTCGATTCCTTTTTTTAAAAGTTCTTTGCAAATTTCATTTCTTTTGTCGAATAATTTTTCGTTTGGCTTTAGAACCATATGGTACATCCAGTAAACATTTTTTGACCGGGGCCTTTGGATGGGGAGACTAATAAAGTCAGATAAGCTCTCAAATTCTTTGTTATAAAACTCAGCAATTTCTATTCTTTTTTTAACCAAATGAGAGATATTTTCCAGTTGCTCGCATGCTACAGCAGCTTGAATATTTGAAAATCTATAGTTGTAGCCAATATCTTTATGCTGAAATTTATCTTCATCACCGAATGCTAAAGATTTTAAGTTCCTTATTTTCAAATTTAGATCGTCATCATTGGTTGTTATAACTCCACCTTCACCAGCAGTAATAATTTTATTTGCGAATAAGCTAAAACATCCAGCTTTTCCAAAACTTCCTACTTTTTTTCCATGATATTCAGCTCCGTGAGCTTCTGCACAATCTTCAAAAACGTCAAGATTATTTGATTTAGCAAATTCAAGTATTGGATTAAGATCTGCAGGATGACCAAAAAGATGAACAAGCAATATTGCCTTAGTTTTTTTTGTTACCTTTCTTTTTAAATCTTCGAAACTTATATTCAAAGTATCCATTTCTGTATCTACGGGGACAGGTTTGGCACCGGTGTATATAACTGCAAAAAAAGTTGCCATATTAGTCAATGTTGAAACTAGAACTTCATCTCCCTCTTTTAGTCCAGAGGCAGCCAATGGTAAGTGAAGAGCTGCAGTACCGCTGCTACAGGAAATAGCATGTTTTGTTCCACAGTAATCGGCAAATTCTTCTTCAAATTTAGGAATGAATTTACCGTAGAGACCTGATAAAGATTTTTCCGACAGAGCTTCATTTACATACTTAGTAGCTTTATTTGATATTAGAGGCTTTGAAACTGGAATTTTCATTAAGTCTATTTAAGAATGGGTTCCTCTAAACGAAAAGTATCTTCTTCGTAATCTTTTCCGGCTCTTGGTCCTTTAGTTAGAACCAGTAACTCAGAATTTTCTATGGCTTTAAAAGCATGAATTTCATTAGGATTACTAGTTACAAAGTCTCCCTTGGACAGAGTTATTTCCTTTTTTACTCCGCCAATTTCTTGTGAAGCATAAATTAATTTGCCATTTGTAACATAATTCCATTGTATTGTTTCTTTATGATAGTGATTCGCTCTAGTTGCACCTTTTGTAAAAGTTATCAGTGTAACTGCATCTATATTTTCACCAGTTAATACATCTAAAATCTCTCCTCTATCATCAGAGAACTGTGGAGCTAGTTTTTTTTTCATTTTAAGTTTTCCATTTGTGGTATTAAAAATTTCTTCTTCATGAATGAAAGTTTATTGACAAGGTAAGCAGATAAATTCCAAGGCAAGATAAGGAGGTGAGTAACAGAATTATCAATTTCGTCGTCGTGTTTTATCGGTATCAATGAACCTGGAGAATATTTACCAACCTTTAATTTAGAAGTATCTGTCAGGTAACTGATCTTATTATGATCTAAATCACAAAAATTCAATAAGGTATTTCCCTTAGTGGCAGCTCCAACTCCGATAATCTTGCCTCCTTTTTCTATTATAGAGTCAATATCTGAATTCAATTTTATTTTCATATTTTTTATGTCCGTCATAAAAGATAAGTATGTTTCATCATCGAAAAGAGAGAAAGAGTTTTCATGTTCTATGAATGTTTCCACCTCTAAGGCTTCATTAATAGAAGAGGATTTTTTTTGACAAAAAACTCTCAGCGACCCACACATATAATCAATGTTTTTTAGTTTAACTATCTCAAAATCATAAAGATTTAAAATTTCTTTCAGTGCTTTAACACTGAAATAATGAACATGCTCATGATAGATGGTATCGAATGCTCTTTGTTTAATTAAATCAAGTAAATAGGGTACTTCGAAAACCAAAATTCCTTCATCGCTCAACAAAGCAAGTACTAATTCAAATACTTCGCCCAGATCATCTGTATGATTAAAAACGTTGGCACTCAAAATACAGTCTGCTTTATTGTTAAAATCTAGATTATTTTGAAGTGTTTTATCAAAAAAATAATTTAGAGTTCTAACTTCATTTCTATTTGCTAGCTTCGAAATATTTTCTGATGGCTCGATCCCTAAAACATTGTTAAATCCTTTGTCTTTGAATTTAGTTAATAATGTTCCAACATTACTTCCAATATCTACAAATAAAGAATCAGGCGAAAAGTCTTTGGTGTCTAATACGTCCTCTGCAAAATCTTGAAAATGATTTTCTGAAATAATTGAATTTGAAGAATCATAACTATATTCATATCTCTGGTAACGTTCTTCTGGGGATACATAAAAACTTGTGAAGACATGACCGCAAGCAGAGCATTTCGTTAATGATAATGGGTACCTTGGTAAATCTACATTTTTGTATTTTTGAGGAATAAAAGTATCAGCAGGAGGATGATCTCCAAGATCAATCACTTTTTTAAGGCTATCCGAATTGCAAAGCCTGCATTGCTTTATGATCACAAAATTAGAATTAAAAAAATTTAAGGAATTATAAGGGTTTTACGTTGATTTGATAGTATTTGGCCTAAATAATTTCTTGAAGAATATTTTTTAATTTTTCTTTCACAGAGTTCAATGTATGTTGTCGATGTAGAAATTTTTCAATTTCACTCCTTTGATAAAGAATGTCACTTTCTTCAAGTTCAAAAGCTTCGTTTAAGGAATTTTCAACATTCTCAACAGTCAATTTTTTTATTGAAATGCCAAAGTTATCCAAATCGATACTACATTCCTCACTAACTATTGGAATTAAACCTAGATTCATGCAAGTTAAAACAGAAGAAGCTCCTCCTTCGGAACAAGAGGGCAGTATAACGAAAGAGTTCCTATCTATAATTGATTGCATTTTTTTAGATGAAATATTTAGCATTCCATGAAAATTTATTCTTGGATCTTTAGCAATTTCGTCTTCAAAGCATTCCATAAAGTCAGTTTCAGATTCAATAGGGCCACAAATATCTAAGGTGAAATCTGAGTTCAAATTCTTAAAAGCTCTTATAGTTAAATCAAGACCTTTAAACATAGCTCCGGCGCCTCCAAACCAGAGAATTCCCTTTGGAAAATCTCTTGTAGGATGATTTTTTGATGGAATATATGGAACAGGGACAGTAAATACATCAGGTCTAAGATTCAAATAAGTGGATTTAGTAAAAGAATTACCTGTAGTTATTAAAAAATCACTGTTGATAGCTGCATGCATCCATGGCCAATATGCCTCTCTTCTTGGAACTAAGGTTACATCGCGTTCTTTTTTAAAATCTCTTATACGTTCTGCCTCGCGCAAGTTTGAAAAGTTTGGATTGGATCCTGTTAGATAACAGATTTTTTTTAATTTTTTTGAATTTAAAGACTTGTGAAATGGATATCCAAAACCAAAGATTAAATCATATTGTTCAAAATTTATTTTCCTTTTACACCTATAGTCGACTACTTCTACACTAAAGCCTAAGTCAATAAAACTCTCGCTTATTATTTTTGATTCAAGATAGTTACTATGGAATATTTTTTTTGATGATGAATAAAATGGAGATTTAATGTAAGAAATGAGCACCTTTTTATCGCCGGTATCACTTACCTTCATTGGAGGTGAATAATTTACATAAAATTCTCGTGCAGAATCTTTGACAATAGAATAAATTTTCACTTATTTATAGCTTCTTAATTTGAAAGTTTATAATTAATACCGATAAAAAAGTTTTTAGCTAAAGATTTCAAAATTGAAAAAGAGTTGATTTTCCTATTATAAATTTTTCTTGTTTTAAATTTGAAAAAATAAAAAATTAAAGCCAAAAAAATGTGCTTAAAAAACAAAGTAATTTCAAAACCTTGCAATAGCTTTAAACAGAGAAGGTAATTGTGCCTTGATAATCCTAAAAACCCGCATTTTTCATAAACATCATCTTTTATTTCATTGTAATAATCTATTGCACAGCTAGCAGTTAGCTTATAGTTTGCAGAATGGTGAACTCCATCGTCATAAAAAGTTTGTAGTTTGATACATAAATCTTTTGGAACAAGTTTTATTTTTTCTTTTTTTGCGATACTTAAGGTAAACATATCATCGTGAAAATATCTTCCGTCTGCAGTAAATTTAGTTTTTTTAGCGAGTTCTAGGTCGCAAAATAATGTAATTGTGTCAGCAAGAATTCCCTGATAAAGAAAATCAGCATAATCATTATCTATACTTAAGAAAGGTTTCCTTATCTGTCCTGAACACCAACAATATGCATATTTAGTTCCATCAGATGTTGCGTCGATCATGTTTGTTAGGAATTCTGGAAACCAAATATCACCAGTATCCAAAAAAGCAATATAATCCCCTGAAGCGAGCCTTTTCCCTGAATTCATTCTCCAGAGTGATCCTCTATTTTTCTTAAAATTAAATTTTTTAATTCTCTCATCATAGAAATTATCTAAAACTTCTTTGGTCTTGTCTGTAGAGGCATCATTTAAAATGAGCAATTCAAAATTAGAATAATCTTGCCAAAGGACGCTTTTCACAGACCTCAATAAATCTTTATGACTGTTATATGTTGTCATTAAGATAGAAACTTTGGGTTTATTTATCTGTCCCATTATTAGCTTCAATTATCATGTGTGATCCTATGTAACCCAGTCCTCCATTAATCAATATTTTCATTCAAATTTTAAATCACTTATATCTACTTTATCATGACAATAAAAGAAAGACCTTTTGGAAAGATTTTTAACTCTTCCAGGAAACTTCTTTTCAATAATTTCCATGGGCTTAATTACAGGAATTAAATCCTTCAGGAATGAAGTTTGATCTATCTTTCCATGTTTTAAAAGGGCTTTCCATTGATCCTGTTCATCCTCAACCAAAGTGCCCTTTTTTATAACTTTTATATTATCTGCATGCCTAGTATTCATATAATCGTGATCAATGCCTATAAGATAAATTTCATTAAAATTCATATAAATAGCTATTTGAAGAGCAAGGTTTGAACTTGTTTTAGGAGACCATATATTCTTAGACAGTTCAAAGTCATCTGGAGATATAGGTTCATTGTCGTCAATTTTTTTAGTGCAGTAAACATAAAAAGAACTGTCGTGAATTACCAAATTCTTTTTCTTAAATTCTTTTATATAGTTTGTGGAAAAATCATCAATTCCAAAAAAGCACGTAACATTTTTTAAAATAGGATTTTTAAATTCATCAATATAATTTTCAAGAATCTTTTTATTTCTGAATTGATGTAAAGGAGTGAATACATGAAATTTTTTTCCCCTTTTAGATTTAACTAAATCTGAATAGTGGTCATGATGTAAAAAAGAATTTAAAAAAATTAAGTTTTCATTTTTAAGCAATTTTAAATCAACATCATTGATTGAATTACCAGATCCAACAATAAAACACCTTTGATCATTCATTGATGCTCTGAAACGTAAATTTTTTAAGAAATATTTTTTATATTTGTAATAGTGAAAAAATGATTTTGAAGAATAGTAAAATTCAAAAAAAATTGGAGGAAGAATTTTTTTAAGTAAGTTTTTCAAATCGGTTTCTTTCTAATAACTACAATACTGTTTTCACAAAGAACTTTGTGAGGCCTAAATGTAGTCATCTAACTTTCTGTAGGTAGCCTTAATCATTCGGCCATTATATCTAAGTAGCAATTAATATATCTGTTAAAATGCAAAAATTAGCTTTGTTCAAATGGAAGATAAGGAATATTTTGAGGTAAAAATAATTGATATTTTTGCCGTCTTAAAGGAAGCGTGGAAATTAATTCTACTTATTACTTTTTTAGGCTTCTTATATTCTTTGTATGCAGCCATGTCAGCAACGAAAGTTTATTATTCGAGTTCTGTTTTGACCGCCGCAGAAGTAAGCTCTTTTTCATCGGCTTCGCAAAATAGGGGTAACAGTAGTTCAAGCATAATCCAGTTACTTAGTAGTGCGCCAAGTTCTAGTAACAAGACTGAAGTAGTTATCAAATACCTTAGTTCTAGGGATTTTTTTAGAATATTATATAATGACGATATCTTTATAAAGCAATTGATGTACTCAAAGTCATATGATTTGGGTAGTAATAAGCTTAATTTTTTTGATTTTAATCCTGAATCCAGGCCATCGTTTGAAAAGTCCTATGAGGCATATTTGGGTAACGTAATAGTTTCAAATAATTCTAAAACTGGTTTCACAGAAATACTTACTAAACATATGTCTCCTTATGTTGCTCAAAGTTGGAATCAAACAGTCATTGATCAAATTAATTCATATCAAAAGGATAAAGAGATTTCTGAGGCTGAAAAATCACTTGAGTTCTATAGAACTAAGCTACAGAACAGTCCAAATATTCAAAGTTTAAAGTCAGTTTATGCTGCCGGAATGACAAATGACCTACAAGTACTCTCAATGGCTTCCAAAACAGATGAATTTGCTTTTACTGTAATTGATAGCCCATATTTTCCTGAAAAAGCGTCAGAGCCATCAAGAAGGTTGATACTCATACTAGGAACAATTATTTCTGTAATAGTGAGCTTTATAATTACTCTTTTACTTTATTATTTGAATAAAAATCTCTACACAAAATACTCAAAATTAAAAATTTTTTGAAAATTAAAAACTTTCATTCACCAATAGAAAAATACTGTTTTTTATTACTTATAACGTTTTAATTCGTTTGTATTACTATATAAATTGGTATTTTTGATAGAACTCTTGCCATTCAGGATAATTCTACTTCAGGATTTTTTATTACAAATCTTATTATTTATCCTGAAATTTATAAAAAATTTTAACAAATTAATGAAAATGATATGAATTATCTTGTTGAGATATCTAGTAGTAATTTCTTGATTTTGAAGTTGTATTTTTTAACGAAACTTATTTTTATATTTGATAAATTAAGATTTTTGAAGATTGCCCATTCTACTCAAATAAGAATTTTCATTGCTGATTAAGTCATCGTAGCTTCCTTCCTCAAATATTGAACCTTTATCTAGCACATAAATATAATCAGAATTTTTTATTGTCGATAATCTATGTGCAATTATTAAGAACGTATAGCTTTGATTTAAGTTATCAATTGATTCTTGAATTTTTCTTTCAGAATCAACATCAAGAGAACTTGTGGCTTCATCTAAAATAATCAGATCTGGTTTTTTGATTAACGCTCTTGCTAAAGAAATTCTTTGTCTTTGACCTCCAGACATTCGATCGCCTCTGTTTCCTACTACCGTATCTAATCCTTTAGTCTGAGATTCTACAAAGTCAGCTATTTGAGATTCCTTTAGAACATTCCACATGTCATCTTCAGTTGCCAAATGATTAGCCCAAAGTAAGTTCTGTCTAATTGATTGATCAAATAAAAAAGAATCTTGAGAGACTACTCCTACTTTCTCTCGAAAGCTATTTATATTGTAATCATAAAGATCAATTTCATTTACTTTTATCTCGCCCGAATTTCCTCTATATAAACCTAAAAGAATATCAACAATTGTCGTTTTTCCAGAGCCTGATTCACCAATTATGGATATAGTTTTTCCCTGATCAATCACCATAGAAATATCTTTTAAAGCATAAGCATCTTTATTATATGAGAATGACAATTTTGATATTTTTATGGAATCAAAATTTTCAAAAACTAGACTTCCATTTTTAAATTTGTTTTTTATAGCAGTATTTTTTAAATTTTTTATTTGCTCATAGGCTGGAGAGAATCCAACTATTTCGGATCTAGATGTAAAAGTTGCACTTAATAATGGAGTTATTCTAAAAAAAGAAAACAAAACAATTGTTATCAAGGAAAGAGAAACTCCATTATAAAAGCCAACATAAACTGCGATAAGAGCAGCAGACAAACCTAAAGGAGCAGCCAGTAGATTAATAGAAAACAATAATGATTGGAAAGGGATACTTACATTAGCATGATTCAAAAATTTTGATTTAAATTCTTGCAAAGACTTCTTTTGTCTAGAGAAAACTAAAATAAGCTTTGCAGCATCAAATGTTTGCTGCAGATAAGACACGTATTCATTTGCGGTTGAAGTATTTTTTTCACCAAATGGATAAATATATCTATTCATTATCAGTAAAGGTATCGAAAGAAATGCTATTGCAACTATAAATATGAGAGTCATGTTTATTGAAATAAAAAAAGGAATGCTGAGGTATATAATTAATTGCAAAGAATTTGAAACTAGCCTGCCAATAGAGCCAAAAATATCTCCTAGTTTTTCTGCTTCCTTCTGAAACGAATTAATTAACTCCCCTGCATTAGACTCTGCAAAAAAGGAATATTTTGCTTCAAAGAAAGTTTCATGAATATCGCTCATAAAATAAATGATTACTTTGTATTTAATTTTTAAAATCCAGTATTGGACGTAAATACCTAGCATATTTGATATAAACAAAAGCAAGATAAACGATAAAAATACAGCCTCTAGCGTAAGCTCTTGTAAATCCAAGAAAGAAATCATGTATGTGCTAAACAAAGAATATTCCTCTTCGCTTTTGTTTAAAATGACATCCATAACAGGTGCCAGAGAAACGACAGATAAAATATTTGCCAAACCCTGAGTAAGAATCAAAAGAATCAGAAAACTAAAAAGCAAGGGAGCAATAGCAACAATGCTATATAAAAGCGAATCATTTGAATTTTTAAACTCATTCATTAAATAAATATTCTCTTTGTTTAAGGTAAGTAAAGCTTATATTGCCTGAATTATTAAAATCCCTTTGATGGTAAATATAAATGTTTTCCCATTTCATTAATAACTTTAAAAATTTATTTCTAATAACCATTTCTTCATCATTAAGAGACCAATTGCTATCTATTTTCCTCTCAATTTCTTTTATAGCATCAATTATCTCGTTTTCAGTATTTTCAATAAATAAAAGGTCTCTATTATGGAATTTTTCTAAGTGATCATATTTCATGATTATATCTTTGAGGCTTAAAGGTTTATGTGTATCAGGGTTTAGTAAAGTCTTGGGCGTAGTCAAAGTTTTGGGATTATAGGAATTAAATAGAAATAGTGGTAAAAAATTTACATAACAAATAGGTTTTCTAAAAGCGTTTGCAACTTCATCAATTCCTGTTCCAGTGCTAACTGTAAAAGAACAATTTGCCATCAGCCAGATATCTAAAAAATCTGATCTATAATCACTTTTTGAATAGTCAAAAAATGAGGGATTATCAATTTTTACCTCAGTAGAGACATGCTTCCCCATTCTAAAAACGGCATATCCTCTTTCCAATAAATAAT
>MDTB01233761.1_pt1 | contig 10707 bp, 10 predicted proteins | sample 811161 | NCBI WGS metagenome assembly MDTB01 (sample SAMN05326650, study PRJNA326480) | marine metagenome | isolation source: seawater | place: Mediterranean Sea | collected 2009 | reverse complement strand
AAGTTAAAACAGCCGTATTTATATCTGGCAACGGAAGTAATTTAAAATCTTTAATAAAGTTTTCTAAGTCCAGTAAATCACCTATATCAATTAGGTTGATTATATCAAACAATTCAAAAGCTAAAGGTCTTAATTACGGTAAAATATTTAGAATAAAAAAAAAAGTAATAAACTTTAGAAACACTAAAATTTTTGATAATAAATTAATTTCCATTTTAAGAAATAATAAAATTGAAATGATTTGTCTTGCTGGATTTATGAAAATTTTATCAAAATATTTTATAAGAAAATTTAGCGGTATAATTATCAATATTCATCCCTCATTACTGCCTAAATATAAGGGATTAAATACTCATAAAAGAGCTTTAATGAATAAGGAAAAATACTCTGGTTGTACTGTCCATTATGTAAATTCAAGATTAGACTCTGGTAAAATAATTCTACAAAAAAAAGTAAAAATTTCAAAAAATGAGACAGAAAAAACTCTTACTAGAAAAATTTTAATTCAAGAGCATAAACTTTACCCTAAAGCAATATCAAAAATATTTAATCTTTAAAAAAAAAAATTAATTTCTATTTTAGCATTTTCAATACTATCAGATCCATGAATAGAGTTCTTATCAATTGAAATTCCATATTTTTTTCTGATAGTGCCATCTTTTGCATCTTTTGGATTTGTTGCCCCCATAAGTTCTCTATTTCCCAAAACTGCATTCTCTTTTTCGAGAACCATAGCAACAATTGGTCCTGAAGAAAGATAATTACACAAATCGTTATAAAATGGCTTTGTTTCATGAACTTTATAAAATTTTTCTGCCTCGGATTTTTCAATTTGAATTTTTTTCTCTTTTAAGATCGAAAAACCCTCTTTTTTAAACATTTCTTTTATTTCATTCTCAAGGTTTCTTTCTACCGCATCTGGTTTAATAATTGACAAAGTTTGTTCTATGTTACTCATAATTATCCTCAATTAATTTGTTTAATAATCTTACACCATAACCTGTTGCACCACCTGAATTTAAGGCTCCACCATATTTAGAAAATGCCATTCCAGCAATATCTAGATGAGCCCAAGGTGTATTATTCAAAATAAATCTCTGTAAAAATTGTGCAGCAGTTGTGGATCCAGCTCCTCCAACATAATTTATATTTTGCATATCTGCATTTTTTGAGTCTATCAATTTATCATAGTTCTTATTTAACGGCATACGCCAAACTTTTTCCTCAACAATTTCACCAGCATTTATCAATTGCTTAGACAACTTATCATCATTAGAAAATAGGCCAGCATACTCAGAACCTAGAGAAACAATGATGGCTCCTGTCAAAGTTGCTAAATCCACTATAAATCTTGGTTTAAATTTTTTTTCAGTATAAGTAAGTGCATCAGCAAGAACTAATCTGCCCTCTGCATCAGTATTTAAAATTTCCACTGTCTTGCCACTATAAGACTTTACAATATCACCTGGTCTTTGTGCATTACCACCAGGCATGTTTTCTACAAGACCAACCACACCTACAGCATTAACTTTAGCTTTTCTTAAAGCTAAATTTTTCATCAACCCTACTACAACTGCAGAACCAGCCATGTCATATGTCATGTCCTCCATAAATTTAGCAGGTTTTAAAGAAATACCTCCTGTATCAAAACAAACTCCTTTACCAACAAAAGCAAGAGGTTTGGATTTATTTTTTGTTCCATTCCATTCCATTGTTACTAAATATGATCCCCTAATGCTTCCTTGGCCAACACCCAGTAAAGTGTTCATACCAAGTTTTTTCAATTTCTTATCATCATAAATATTAACTTTCAGACCTATCTTACTTAGAGATTTTATTCTTTTAGTATATTCATCAGGATGTAGTATATTTCCAGGTTCAGACACTAGATCTCTTGTATAAAAAGTTCCATCCTCAAGTGCCTTAAATTTAATTTGATCTTTTTGATTAGGAACATTTTTACCAATCACATTTAAGAAAATGTCTTTTTTATTTTTTTTTGTTTTATACTTTTCAAATTTGTAAGATTTTAGTTTGATCCCGTGTAAAAAATATCCAATTAGTTTTATTGATTGGTTTGATAATGTATTCGTATTTACAATATATTGATTTTTTTTTAATTTGCTAAATACTTCATAACACTTAGCTCCTAAATTTTCAGCATCAGAACTATTGAAATTACCTTTAAAAGATATTAGGATTATTTTTTTTTTTGAGCTTATATCAAAAGTTAAAATCTTTTTTTTTTGATCTTCTAATTTTATTAAATCACTAATATAAGAATATTCATTATCCGATAAAACTTTTTTCAAACCTGTGACGTTTAGCTTTTCGTCAACAAACAATATGAGATTTCCAGTAGATTTATCAGAAACTCGGTTTTTAAAATTAATTTTAATATTCATAAAATTTAATACAATCTATACGAGATAATGCTATATATGAGTAAAACAATTATATTTCAATGGAAAAAATACTTTTTAGAAAACTCATCGCAGATATAACCCTAAGATCCTTGATTATTATATTAACAATTGGTTTAATTGTTTGGATTATTCAAGCTGTAAATTATTTAGATTTTGTCATAGATGACGGTCACAATTTTTTAATTTATTTTTATTACAACCTATTTAACTTTCCAAAGATAATTCACAGAATATTACCTTTTGTATTTGCTATATCTATTTTTTTTGAATTATTAAAATATGAAAAAAATAATGAATTACTTTTATTCTGGACTAATGGTGTAACAAAAAGAAAATTTATTATTAATCTTGTTAATTTTGCCATTGTTGTAATGTTAATTCAAATATTAATTGGAAGTATTATTTCCCCAGCAAGTCAATTAAAGGCAAGATCAGTATTAAAAGATTCTAATATGGATTTTTTACCAAATTTAATAAAACAAGGAAAGTTTATAGATACAGTTTCTGGATTAACTATTTTTATAAATGAAAAAGTTACTAATAATTCATTTAGAAATATTTTTATTCAAGAGGGAGACTTGTTCAATCTCAATCAGAACAATAATCAAATTATTTTTGCAAAAGAAGGATTGCTCCTTAACGAGAATAAAAAAATATTTAGACTTATAAATGGAAAAATTATTAGTACAAATAATAATAAGTTAATTAGTTTTGAGTTTGATAAAATAGATTATAATTTATCAAAATTTACATCAAAAACTATTAAGGTTGCTAAAATACAAGAGTTACCTTCGTCAAAGATTATAAAATGTTCACTGAGTTTATTTTATGAAAAAATATATATTGATGAAATGTTTAGATGTGAAAAAGAAAGATTAAAAAATCTTAATCAAGAACTTTATAAAAGATTTATAAAACCATTTTATATACCTTTGCTTGCACTAATAAGTTGTTTCTTATTAACCTTTTCAAAAGTACAAAAAAATTTTACAATAAATTCTATAAAAGTTTTTTTATATGTTTTTTTAATCTTGATATTATCTGAGGTATTTATGAGATATGCTGATGAGTCAAAATTACAATTAATTTCTATAATGTTGCTGCCAATGATAATTTATATTTTTATTTATAACTTTTTAATTTCTAAAGTAAGATTATGGTAAAAACTTTTGATAAATATTTTATAAAGTTATTTTTTAAAAAAATAATTTTACTTACTCTAATCTTTTTTTCTTTAACATTTATATTAACTTTGTTTGAGGAAATTACTTTTTTTAGTGATTCTGAGTCAAAAATGTATTTGCCATTTTTGATAACTCTTTTTAATGTTCCAACAACTCTATTAGAAATTTTCCCTTTTATTGTACTAATATCTACTCAACTTTTTTTTGTTGATATTATCAAAAAGAAAGAAAATGAATTAATAAAAGTTAATAGTTTAGATAATTTTTATTTAATAAAATTACTTGCAATTTGTTCTTTTATATTTGGGATTATAATAATTACTTTATATTATCCCATGTCTTCAAAATTAAAATTTTTCTATTTTGATATAAAAAATATTTATTCTGAAGATGGCAAATATCTTAAACATTACAGCGATAATGGATTGTGGATAAAAGACGAAATAGATGATGAAATTTATATAATTAATGCATCTGCAAATAATAAAGAAAAATTTCTCAAAGATGTTTTTATTAATAAGTTTAATAAGAATTTTAATCTTGTCGAAGTTATTTCATCAAATAAAGCTGACATTTCTGCAAATGATTGGGTTATTGAGAAACCAGTTATTTTTAGAGAAAATAAACAAATTCAACTTGAGGAAAATATCAAATTATCCAGTCATTTTAATTTTGATAAAATAAATAAAACTTTCAGGGATCTTAATTCACTAAATTTGATTGAGTTATTTGATCTAAAAAAGGAAAATGAGTTGTTAGGATATTCCTCGCAGGATGTAGATTTACATTTTTTAAAGATTGTTTCTTTGCCTATTTACCTAAGTATTATGGTCATTATTTCTTCAATAATAATGTTAAATATTAAGAGAGATAAACCATATATATTCCATGTTTTGTTAGGAATATTATTATCTGTGATTATTTATTACATAAACAATATATTTAATATTTTTGGATTAACTAATAAAATACCAATTTATTTATCTGTATTTTTTCCAATTATTTTTTTAAGTATTATTTCAACTATAGGTTTGATTCGAATAAATGAAAAATAAAATCTTTATAATTATCACAATTCTATTTCAACTCGTTTTGATTAATAAATCTCTCTCTAGCGAAATAGATTTTCAAGCTTCAGACATAGAAATTTCAAATGATCAAAACTTGACAATTGCTAATAATGGAACAGCAATTATCAAAGATGAAGGCTTAGAAATAAAAGGTAAAAAAATAAAATATTTCAAAGATAAATCATTATTAATAATTAATAACGGAAAAATTTCATCAATCGATAGAAATTTTGAAATTAAATCAGAGATAATTGAGTATAAAATTAATGAGTCTAATCTGAATTTTGAAAATAATATTGTGATAAACGATGGTATCAATAATTTGGTTATTAAATCTAATAAAATTAATTATAATTTAGATAAGCAAAAAATTCTAAGCCAGGAATATTCAGAAATTTTTGATGACCTTAACAATACTTACAAAGTTGATGGATTTGAGTATTCTTTTAAAGACAAAATAATTAAATTAAATAATTTAGTTGCGCAAGATAAAGACAAAAATTCTTTTTTAGTAGATTTATCTTATCTTGATTTAAACAAAAAAGAATTAATCGCAAAAGATATTAGTATGAATTTTAAACTCGATGAAAATTCGGAAAATGAACCTAGATTAAAAGGTAGGAGCTTAGTAAGTAATAAAAGAAACACTATTGTAGAAAAGGGAACTTTTACCTTTTGTAAAAGAAGTGATAAATGTCCTCCGTGGGAAATGAGCGCGGAGGAAATTCGACATGATAAACAAAAAAAAAACTATTAATTATAAAAATGCAAGTTTAAAAATTTATGACAAAAAAGTTTTTTATTTTCCAAAATTTTTTCATCCTGATCCAACTGTAAAAAGACAAAGTGGGTTTTTAATACCTAGATTTCAAGACAATAGTTCAACGGGTTTATCATTTAATTTACCCTATTTTTTAGTAATAGCTGATAATAGAGATTTAACACTAACACCAAGATTTTTTAATGATGATAAATTTTTAATACAATCAGAATTTAGAAAAAAAAATAAATACTCTAATCATATAGCAGATTTTAGTCAGTTTTTCTCAAGCGAAAAGAATTCGAATAGTCACTTGTTTTATAATTATGACAAAAATTATAAAACCAACAATTTTGATAATGTAGAATTGAATATAAAGTTAGAGCAAGTCACAGATGAAACCTATCTAAAATCAAATAAAATAGAAAGTCCAATAATCAATAACTTATCTAATTTAACAAATTCATTAAGTCTAAAGATGTACAATGAAAATTTGACATTTGATACAAGCCTTGAGGTCTATGAAGATTTAACCAAAAATGATAGTGATAAATTTGAATATATCCCCAATTTTAATTTTTCAAAGATTATGAATAATAATTACACTTTTAGATCACAGGGATATTATAAAAATTATAATACCAATATCACAGAAAAAGTTTTAATAAACAATTTAGAATATCAATCAGATCTAAAATATTTTGATAACGGACTTTTAAATGATAAAAAATTAATTCTTAAAAATATAAATTCTGACGCAACAAACTCAAATAATTTTCAAAATAAAAATACAAATTTGTTAATTCCAAGTTTTCAGTCTGACTATACATTGCCATTACGTAAAGAAATAGGAGAATTCAATAATATTTTAACACCTAAACTTTCTTTAAGATTAAGTATACCATTCACCAAAGATATTAGTTCAACTGATAGAACAATAAACTATAAAAATATTTACGATTTCAACAGATTAGGGATAGACGAGTCAACTGAAGGAGGAATTTCAGCAACCTATGGATATGAATATACAAAAATTAATAAAACAAGTTTTGATGAAATAATGAAATTTGGTTTTGCAAATAATCTAAGAATTGAAGAAAATAAAGATTTACCATCAAATAGTAATTTAGGTGATAAAATGTCAGATTTTGTTGGGTTATTTGAATACAAGCATAATGATAACTTTAAATTTAATTATGATTTTTCAATTAAGAATAATTTAGATGATAAAAACTATGAACTATTTGGATTTGAATATTACTTGAAAAATCTTACTACAAGATTTGAGTATTTAAATGAGAATAATACTAATCTGAAATCTTCATATTTGAAAAATGAAACTAAGTATAAATTTAACGATAAAAATAGTTTAATTTTTGAGACAATTGAAAATAAAGAAAAAAGTTTTACGGAATACTATAATCTTATTTACCAATATGAAAACGATTGCTTGAGAGCTGGAATTGAATACAATAAAGAATATTATAGTGACAAAGAACTAAAACCTTCAGAAAATTTGTTATTTAAAATTACAATTTTACCTTTTGGTGGTTTTAATACCCCTAATTTAAAATGATTATATTAAAAAGGACACTCATTTTAAATTTAATTTTTTTTTCATTAATAAACTTTTCTTATTCAAAAATTCAACTTAAAATAATAATGAAAATTGATAATGAAATCATTACATCTCATGATATTGAACAGGAAATTAATTATTTAAAAGCTCTCAATCCAAGACTAAATCAAATAAATAAAGATGAATTACTTATTATCGCAAAAAAATCTCTTATCAAAGAATTTATAAAAAGAAAAGAGATTGAGAAATATAAAAAATTAAATTTAGAAAACGCCCAAATTAATAATGTTTTGAATAATCTAATTCAGAATTTAAATCTTCAAAATGAAAGTGAATTAGAGAGTTATTTAAATGCTTTCAACTTTTCACTTGAAGAATTAAAAAGAAAAATTGAAATAGAGAATGAGTGGAAAAATTTAATATATAGTAAGTACATAAAGACTGTCAAAATTAATGAAAAAGAATTAATCGACAAAATTGAAAGGTCAAGCAGAGAAAAATTTTTACTCGAGTATAATTTATCTGAAATAGTTTTTACAAATACAAAAGATGTTTCATTAAAACAATTGTTTGAAAATGTACAAGAAAGTATTAAAAAAAATGGATTTGAAAATACAGCAAATCTTTATAGTATATCAGAAAGTTCCAAAGTTGGTGGTAAAATAGGCTGGGTAAAAAAAAATAGTTTATCAGATGTAATTATTGAGAGTTTAAAAAATTTAAGTGTTAGTGAATACAGTCCTCCTTTAAAGATAAATAATAATTATTTCATTTTTAAAATTAATGATATTAGAAAGATTGAAATTGAAATAGATAAAAAAAAAGAATTAGATAAAATGATATTTGTTGAAACATCAAAACAATTAGATAAATTTTCTAATATTTTTTATAATAAAATTAAACTTAATAGTGAAATTAGTGAATTTTAAGCCAATTTTAATTATACCTGGAGAAAAAAAAAGTATTTTTTTTGAAATTTTTTTTAAGTCAATTAAGTCAAAAAAAATTACTAGTCCCTTAATCATAATCTGTGATAAAAAAATTTTAGAAAAAGAGATCAAAAAATACAAATTTTATAAAAAAATTGAGCCAATTGATTTTAAAAAAATCTTAAATGAAAAAATTATAAATAAAAATATCTACTTTATTGACATTAAAAATTCAAATTCAAAAAATTATATTCATGAATGTTTTAAAGTTGCTTTTCATATAATTAAACGAGGATTAACAAATAAATTGATTAATGGTCCAATAAATAAATCGAAAACCTTAAAAGGAAAATATCCTGGTATGACTGAATATATTTCTAAAAGTTTTAATGAAAAAAAATTTGCAATGTTGATTTATAATAATAAGCTCTCAGTTTCTCCTTTAACAACCCACCTTCCATTAAAAATGGTTGCAAAAAAAATTACTAAAAAATTAATTACCGAAAAAATCATGATTATTAATAGATTTTATAATCAAAAATTAAGGTTTAAACCTAAAATTGCTGTTGTTGGTTTAAACCCACATTGTGAAAGTTTGTCAAAATTTAATGAAGATACTAGAATTATTCTTCCAGCTATAAATTCCCTTAAAAAGAAAAATATTCGAGTTAGTGGCCCTTACCCATCTGACACAATATTTTTAAAAAATAATAGAAAAAAATTTAATGTTATAGTTGGTATGTACCATGATCAAGTTCTTACACCAATTAAAACACTTTTCGAATATGATGCGATAAATATAACAATAGGTTTACCATTTTTAAGAGTAACTCCTGATCATGGGCCTAATGAAATGATGGTTGGCAAAAATAAGTCAAATCCATTAAGTTTGATCAAAGCAATTAATTTTTTAGATAAGAGATGATAAAGGCAAAAAAAAGCCTTGGACAAAACTTTCTTGTTGATCAAAATATAATTAGCAAAATAATAGATATTGTAAATATTAAAGATAAAAATATTTTAGAGATTGGACCTGGAACAGGAAGTTTAACTAGAGAAATTTTGAAAAAAAAACCAAAAAAAATTACTGTAATAGAGAAAGACGACAGATTAGTTGATCTTCTAAAAGATAAATTTAACCAAGATATTGAGTTTATTAATAAAGATATATTAAAAATAGATGAAAATAATTTGAACAATCAAATTCTGACAGTATTTGGTAATTTACCATATAACATATCAACAGAAATCTTAAGTAAGTGGATATTAAATATAAATCCTAAAAAAGTTTGGTTTAATTGTCTTGTTCTTATGTTTCAAAAAGAAGTTGCTGATAGAATAATATCAAAATTTAATACCAAAGAGTATGGAAGATTAACAATTTTAGCCAATTGGAGACTTAATATAAAAAAAATAATGGATATAAAACCTAATAGTTTTCAACCGAAACCAAAAATTGAGAGCACTGTTTTATTTTTTGAACCAAAAAAAACTTTTACGAAGTTTAAAAACGCTAAAAATCTTGAAAAAATTACAAGAATTTTCTTCATGCATCGAAGAAAAATGATTAAAAAACCTTTCAAGCAACTTTTTAATGATAATGAAAATATTGCATCTGAATTGGGAATAGACCTTAATTTAAGACCTCAAAATTTAGATTTTAAAACTTATTATGAATTAACCAAAAAGTATGAGACTTTACGAAGTTAATTTTTCCACATGATTTCTTATAAAATCTAAATCATAATCTTTTGATTCATCATTTATTTCTGCGTTAATCAAATTTTTTATTCTCAAATAACATTTTTCAAGATCATCATTAATTACTACATAATCATAATTTATCCAATGAAGTACATCTCTCTCAAATTGTTTCATTCTTTCTTCAGCTATAAGTTTATCCTTCATGTCTCTATTAGAAAGTCTACTAAATAAAATTTTTTTACTGGGTGGTAAAATAAAAAATGTAATTAATTTATAATCCAACTTTTTATTCTTTATTTGATCAGCACCTTGCCAATCAATATCAAATAATACATTTTTTCCTCTATTTAAATTATTTATGATTGGTGTTCTAGTTGTTCCGTAATAATTATTAAAAACTTTCGCATATTCCAAAAATTCTTGGTTATTTATTAATCTTTTAAACTCATTATCATTTACAAAATAATAATCTTTATTAGGGGTCTCGCCCTCTCTTGGTTTCCTAGTTGTGTGAGATATCGAGATTTCAAAATCATCATTTTTTGATAGTAAATTTACAAGTGTCGTTTTCCCTGCTCCAGAGGGAGAGGACAATATAACCATTATCCCATCATTTACTGAGGGCATCTAAAATTTATTAATTAGCTTTGCCTTCAATAAATTTAACGGCATCACCAACTGTTAATATTTTCTCAGCTTCGCTATCAGAAATTTCTGATCCAAATTCCTCCTCAAAAGCCATCACTAATTCAACAGTATCTAAGCTATCAGCTCCTAGATCATCAATGAAACTTGATTCCTCTGTAACTTTAGATTCATCAATTCCCAAGTGATCTGCTACTATTTTTTTTACCTTACTTGAAACATCATCTGACATATTGATCCTTTTATTATTATAATCGTTAATAGTTTAATTACTTAGATTGTCAAGCCATATACATGCCCCCATTTACATGTAATGTTTCTCCATTTATGTAATCAGAATATGAGGATGCTAAAAAAATAACTGCATTAGCAACATCTTCGGGTTCTCCTAACCTTGCTGAAGGTATCTT